>Ga0184610_1000345_pt1 | contig 11219 bp, 9 predicted proteins | sample PLM1_100_coex_FD_133011 | JGI IMG/M metagenome (GOLD analysis project Ga0184610, IMG submission 133011) | Groundwater sediment microbial communities from an aquifer in East River, Colorado, USA - PLM1_100_coex | ecosystem: Environmental > Terrestrial > Soil > Riparian zone | place: USA: East... | reverse complement strand
GCCGAGGAGTTGGGAGAACTCCTTGTCACTCGTAGCTTTCGTAGCGGCATCTTCGTAGGTAACTTTCTTCTGCTCGACAAGATCGCGCAGCGCCTGGTTGAGTGTCTGCATCCCTTCGCGGCCACCTGACATTATCGCCGATGGGATCTGGAAGTTCTTGCCCTCGCGAATGAGGTTTCGAATCGCGCCGGTGGCCAGCATGACTTCGATGGCTGCGACACGTCCCCCACCGCCCGCCAAAGGGACCAGCGTTTGAGAAAGCACCCCCTCCAGCGCTAAGGACAACTGCGTGCGGATCTGCGCCTGCTGATGCGGCGGGAACACATCAATGATCCGATCGATCGTCTGCGGCGCGTTTTGCGTGTGGAGCGTCGCAAAGACGAGGTGCCCGGTTTCAGCCGCAGTGATCGCTGTGCTGATCGTCTCGAGGTCCCGCATTTCGCCGATGAGGATCACATCGGGATCCTGGCGCACCACATGGCGCAGCGCGTTCGAAAAGGAGAGTGTGTCCATCCCGACTTCACGCTGGTTGATGAGGCTCTTGTTGTCCTTGTGCAGATACTCGATCGGATCCTCGATCGTGACGATGTGCACGGATCGGGTCTGATTAATATAGTTCACGATCGCCGCAAGCGTCGTGGATTTGCCGCTCCCGGTCGGTCCGGTCACCAGCACAAGCCCTCGGGGGAGACCGGCGAGCCGCTTCACGACCTCCGGTAGACCGAGATCCTCGATCGTCGGCACTCCGAAATGGATCGCGCGGATCGCCGCGCCCACGCTGCCGCGCTGCCGGTACACATTCACGCGGAATCGACCCACCTTCGGAATGCTGTAGGCAAAGTCCAGTTCGAGATTGGTGAGAAAGTGTTGCTTCTGGTGGTCATCCATCATGCTCTCAACCAACCCGAGAACGGTTGTCGGATCAAGGACCGAAAGGTCTGCCCTAGGGACCAGGCGTCCGTTGATACGCATTACCGGATGATTGCCCACCTTGAGATGCAGGTCCGAAGCCCCACGCTCATACATCTGGACCAAGAGGCTCACGATATCCATCGATCAATTTCCTACCCACGATCAACTTCCGTTCAGACCCACCCTCCCCTCAATAACCAGGATGGGTATCGGGGCGCCCTGACCGATGCGCTTGCCCCACGACGTGCCCGGAGACACAGTCGTCACGTCGAGCCTTCGGACTTCGAGCCCGGCGCGAGCATAGATAGCTGGAAGGTCCGCGTATTGGCCCGGATCTCCCGCGAGTAAATTCAGTGCGATGTGAAATTTCGCTCCGGGTTTCCCGATTCGAGCGATGCGGTCAAGTCCATTGCGATCTGAAACCAGCAGCATCCGTCTCAAACTTCCCCACGGATACTGTACGCGTACCTCGTCGGCGATCGAGAACAGCGCTTCTGGCGACGACTCGACTGCAGCCAATACGAACCAGGCGTTGGGTGCTCCGCCTCGGGCGACTTTCCTCGCGGCCCGCCAGGATGACTCACGCATTGCGGCGGCATTCGCGTCAACGCCGATGCAGCACCACTCCGGATGGGCTCTGGCCAGGCGGTACGTCCACCGCCCGTCGCCCGTACCGAGATCCACGATGACCCGCTGCGACGCGCGCGCCGCGTGCACCATCTCATTCCCATCAAGTGGGATGACTCTTCGTCCACGCACCACATGGACCTGACCCATTTCCTCCACCTCCCTGCGATCTGGTGGGAATGCAGGGAGGCAAGGAGGCCCGCGGATCCATCCAAATGAAAGAGCCCAGCGGGTAGCAACCCGTCGGGCAACTGAAAGGTCCTTTTTCTCAGACTGAAGAGAGCTGGCGCTAGATTGGCAGGATCGAGCTAGCTAATGTCAGCCGAAGGAATGCATCTTGATATCAGTATAGTCCAGGAATGGCGGCTGCGAGCCGCTAATTCGTGAATGAATCCGGTTGCCGGAGGTCGCTGTGAAAAATCTTCACGACCGTATCCTGAAGGAAGGCAAGAACCTCGGCCGCGGCATTCTCAAAGTCGACAGCTTTCTCAACCATCAGGTCGACCCGGGGTTGATGGACGAGTGCGGACGCGAGCTGGGCAGGCGGTTCGAATCGGTGGAGGCAACGAAGATTCTGACCGCAGAAATCTCCGGCATCGCGCCGGCTTTAGCGACAGCGCTTCATATGGGATTGCCTCTCATCTACGCGCGACGCACGAAGCCAATCACGATGCCTGGCCAGGTGTACCTGACGACGGCGCCTTCTCATACGCGCGGCCAGATGGTTGAGCTGATGATCTCGCCTGAGTACCTCAGTAGCGAGGACCGCGTCCTTATCATCGATGACTTCTTAGCAACCGGTCAGACGATCCTGGGACTGGCCCGGCTGGCTCAGGCTGCGAGCGCTCGAGTGGTGGGGGTCGGAGCGGTGATCGAGAAAACCTTCGAGGAGGGCCGCGAAGCTTTGGCACCCCTCGAAGTCCCGGTCGAGGCACTCGCTGCAGTCACAGATATGTCCGGGGGAGAGATCATTCTGCGGTAGCTGGCGCGCCCGGAGGGATTTGAACCCCCACTCCCCGGGTCCGAAGCCCGGTGCTTTATCCGTTAAGCTACGGGCGCATCACGCATCATTTTATCGCGATTTCTTCTTCTTCGGGGACTTTCTCCGCTTCGGGGCCTTTTTCCGCGAGGGGTCCGTCGTGAGTCTTGCCAGCAGTCGTACGGATCTTCCGGTCACTCGCATGCCGTACCGCGATTTCTTCCGCTTGCGCTCGCGCGTCTCAGAGTGTGGATCCGGTGTTTCGGCTCTTGGCATTCCCTCTTACTTAACCCGGCACCAAGAGTCATGCCCCCGGCCTCGGCCTAGCTCGGCCTCTGTACACCATCGGCCCACTCCGTGGGCGACATTAATGGTCGCCAATCTTACTTAACCCGGCACCAAGAGTCATGCCCTCGGCCTCGGCCTAGCTCGGCCTCTGTACACCATCGGCCCACTCCGTGGGCGACATTAATGGTCGCCACTCTATTCTACTGCGCTCCCAGAAGCCGCTCGATCGCCTCTTGCCAGGACGACCACTGTGTGACCGCGCCGGGGAATTTCTGAACGATCCGTCCCTGCCGGTCCACGAAGAAGGTTTCCGGTACACCAGTGAGGCCGTAAGCCTGATACGTGAGATTCTCCCCGTCCCTCACGTTCGTGAACGTCGTGCCGGTGGCCGCGACGAACCTCCGAGCCTCCCGTTCAAAATCCTGAATGTTCACACCAACAACGACCAGGCCGCGCGCTCGGTACGTCTGCCACGCGCGCTCCAATAGTGGCGCTTCGTCTTTGCATGGCACGCACCACGATGCCCAGAAGTTCAAAATGACGGGACGTCCGCGGAGATCGGCGATGTCAAGCGTACCGCCGTCCAGCTTGGGAAGCCGAAACGCAGGCGCCGCCGGCCGTTCGCCGCGTGCAATCCGTACCGTGATCGACTGAGGTTGCTGCTTACGGACAGTCGCGTAGGCTAGGACACCGAGCAGGATGAGAACTGGAACTAACCACAGAAGCCGCAGGACTTCAGGCCGGTGGATACCCCACCAGCAGGAGGGCCTTGCGGATTTGATCTTCCTTTACCTTCTCCGGATCGTATTCGACCCTGACCTCTTTGGAGAGCTCACTGGCCGACACGTTCTGAATGCCATCCAGTTTCCGTACGGCACTCTCGACTGTGTTGACACAGCCGTCACAGTGGATCTTGGGTACCTTCAGCGTCATTTGCATCGCACTTCCTCCTCAAGCGATTTTGGCCAGATCAACGAACCGCAGCCTCAAACTGTTCGTCACCACCGATACCGAACTGAACGCCATGGCGAGCGCAGCGATCATCGGATTCAGGAGTATCCCAAAGAATGGGAACAGCGCACCCGCCGCCACCGGGATGAGCACGACATTGTAGAAGAATGCCCAGAACAGGTTCTGCTTGATCGTGCGCATTGTCTGCCGGCTCAACCGCATCGCAGTCAGAATCCCACGAAGATCTTCTCCGACGAGCACGATATCGGCCGACTCCATGGCGACATCGGTACCTGCGCCGATCGCAATTCCCAGGTCAGCCTGCGCGAGCGCGGGCGCGTCGTTGATGCCGTCTCCGACCATCGCCACGCGCCGGCCTGCCTGCTGCAGCCGCTTCACCTCGTCCACCTTGTGCTCCGGCAGCACCTGAGCCAGGACCCGGTCGATGCCGACCTCTTTCGCCACGGCGTCAGCGGTGACGCGGTTGTCGCCGGTGATCATCACCACCTCCAGCCCCATCCCCTTGAGCTCCTGTACGACCTCTCGTGAGCGCGGCTTGAGAGTATCCGCCACGGCTACAACGCCGGCAATTTTGCCGTCGATGCCGACGTACATCGGTGTCTTCCCCGCGCGCGCAAAGATGAGCCCGGCCTCGGAGGCGCCGTCGAGCGACACCCCATGCGCCGCGTACAGTTCGGGATTGCCAACGAGCACGGTCCTGCTGTCGACGACCGCCTCGATACCCTTCCCAGGGATCGCCTCGAATCGATCCGGACGGGGGAGGTCGAGTCCCTGCTCAGATGCGTGCCGCACAATTGCCGCCGCCAGTGGGTGCTCGGAGCCCCACTCCGCCGACGCCGCCCACCGCAGCACATCGCGCCCATTGAATCCGTTCAGTGCCGTGAGATCTGTGACCGCTGGCTCGCCGCGGGTGAGAGTGCCGGTCTTATCTAGGATGATCGTATTGATCCGGTGCGCGGTCTCGAGAGCTTCACCGCTCTTGATGAGGACGCCCTGCTCCGCGCCACGGCCGGTCCCAACCATGATTGCCGTTGGCGTGGCCAAGCCGAGCGCGCATGGACACGCGATGATCAACACCGCCACAAATGTGGCGAGTGCATACGTCAGCGCCGGAGAGGGTCCCCAGAGGAGCCAGGCCACAAATGTTGCCGCCGCGATCACCATGACCACCGGCACAAAGTAACTGGCCACGCGGTCCGCTAGCCGCTGAATCGGCGCCTTGCTGCCCTGCGCTTCTTGTACCAGCCGGATGATCTGTGCCAGCACGGTGTCCTTTCCGACTTTCGTGGCCTTGAATGTGAAGGCGCCGGTCTTGTTGGTCGTCGCGCCGAACACCTCATCACCGGGGCCCTTGTCCACCGGGATTGACTCGCCGGTGAGCATCGATTCATCTAACGCGGAATGGCCCTCGTCAATTACGCCGTCCACCGGCACCTTCTCGCCTGGGCGCACAACAACCAAGTCGGCAACGTCCACGTCTTCGACCGGGACATCGTGCTCGCGTCCGTCACGCACGACTCTCGCGGTCTTTGCCTGCAGGCCGACGAGTTTCCGGATCGCCTCTGAGGTCTGGCCTTTGGCGCGCGCCTCGAGATAGCGGCCGAGCAGGATGAGGACGATGATGATCGCCGCCGTCTCGTAATAGACCTGCGCCTCGAGGCCGCCCGCTTCAAACACCCGCGGGAACAACGTCGCCACGACGCTGTATCCGTACGCCGCGCTCGTGCCGACGGCGATCAGCGTGTTCATGTCGGTCGTACGCCGGCGCGCCATCGCCCACGCCCCGCGATAGAACTGCCACCCGACCCAGAACTGCACGGGCGTGGCCAGCGCCAGCTGCACAAACCAGTTCCTGAGGATCTCCGGGATCCAGAGTTGATGCAGACCCATATGGTGCAGGCTGCCCCACAGGATCGGAATGCTGAGCAGCGTTCCGACAATGAGCTTGCGGCGCAGCGTATTCATTTCGCGCCTTCGCGCTTCGCGCTCGTAGTCGTCTGCGGCTGCGCCCTCCACCTCGAGCGCCTCATAGCCGGCTTCGCGAACCGCACGACGCAGATCAGCAATCGGAACCGTCACTGCCGCTTCGACCATTGCCCGTTCCGCAGCCAGGTTGACGCTGGCATTGAGAACGCCATCGACGCCTCGTAGCGCCCGTTCCACCTTCTCGACGCACGACGCGCAGGACATCCCGCGCACGGGGATCTGGATCTTCCGCACAGGAACGTCGTAGCCCAACGACCGAACGACCCCCACAAATTTTCGCGCATCCGCCACAGTCGGGTCATATGCAATACTGGCCCGCTGCGCCGCAAAGTTGACGGCGACGTTGTCCACGCCCTCGGTCTTACGCAGCCCGCCTTCGACCTTTGCCACGCAGCTGGCGCAGCTCATGCCCTCGACTGGTAGTTCTAACCTCTTGGTTGCCATTGTCTGCCTTTCGCGTTTCCGCGTTACCCTAAGTTAGAGTTTAGCTGACGTCTCGAACACTTCGAGCAGTTCTTGAATCGTGCGCTCCCGATCCGTAGGATCGGCGGCGCGGATCGCGGTGGTTGCGCAGTGCTTGAGATGGTCTTCCAGCAGCAACGCGCTGACTTTGTCGAGCGCCCGCTGGATGGCCTGCGTCTGCTTGATGATGTCGACACAGTACGCGCCTTCGTCAACCATCCGCTGAACGCCGCGCACGTGTCCCTCCACGCTGCGCAGCCTGGCGGCGGCCTTCGCGCGGACCTCGGCGCTGCCGTGACGGCGCAGCCGCGGGGTCGAAGCCTGAGTGGACATTTCGCTCTCCTTTCCTGGCCCTCCCCATGGGAGGGGCCGGGGGAAAGACCCCCTCCCCCATGGGAGGGGGGTCTCCTTTACAGTTTACCGCATAGGGGGCGCTAGTGGCAATAGGAAAGCAACCGGCCGGTGGACGCTCCACCGGCCGGGCTGGATCCAGTCAATGGATACGTGTCGTCTAGAGGGAAATGACCCTCGCGTTGATGCCGACGGTGATGCCGCCGACGCGAATTGGGTCACCTGACACCATCACCCTCTGTCCGACCTGCAGGTCGGCGAACGAGCGCACCTGCCCGCCCCACAGGATCCGAGTGTCGCCCGAAACGTTGACTGCAAACGAGTTATCGAGGATCAGGAACTGTCCACCGGTGGTGCTTTTGGACGTGATCACCCCGGTCCTCTGGGTACTGCCGCCGTTAAAGGCCGTCCCACCGGATGCAAAGACCACCTCGATCCGGCTGGCCGAGACCGTGCCATCGGCGTTTATGTTGCCTTGGACAACTACCACGTCGTTCGTTTGGATCGCCGGGAACGAGTTGCGCTGACCGCGCACTTCGGTCGCCGGCGTCACCAGCACGGTCCGGGTGATCCCATTCCCACTCACGACTGTCAGTGTATTGAACCCCTTGCTCGTAACGACGCCCTGCGCCTCAACACCCTGAAAGTCCGGTCGGCCCACGATCCGACGATTTCTGATCTGCAGCTTCACTGCGAGAATCCGGCCGTCGTCCAGCCGGAACCCCTCGAGCTTCACGCGGTCGCCGACGCGGATATCACTGATCGTAGCGATCCGGCGGGCACGCTCCTTATCATCATCATCGTCGTCATCGTCGTCGTTGCCTCTGCCGGCCGTCCGCAACGCGGTGCCGCGCTGAACCAGCACGATAAGGCTGTCGTTACTGACACGGTTGGCATTCCTGGTGACACGCATCGTGAACATAGAGGACCCAAAGTCCATCGATGTCACAACGCCTTCGACCTGAATCTTCCCTCGTATGGAGACGCCCCTGCCCTTGTCCTTTCGCTTGCCTTCGTTGTCCGCAAGCGCGGCCATAGGCACAACAAGCACCATGACGAGCGCAAGGGTAAGGACAATAGCTATCAATTTCCGCATAGTGTCCACCTCCATGCCCGGATGTACGCAAGGGTCGTGTGAGAGGTTCCCTCAGGAAGAAGAAAGTAGGCCAAAAAGAGTCAGCGGCTGCCGCCAAGTGGCCGTCGAGTCTCTTGGCTGCCGCAGCCGCCGATGTTCCCGTTCGCGGGAAATCGCACTGCCTTGGGCCGGACGCGGATAGCGATCTTCATTGCATCCGGCGCTGCGTGTGGTCCCGGCGAAACGGGACAACAATATAACGCTTGCGCAGTGCCGCGTCAAGGGATGTCTTTCGCGCTGCAGGCAAGGGTATAGACACCAATGTGCTCAGGGTCGCCGCACTCATCGCGGTGGCGTTTCTATGCCTGCCGTCCGGGGCAATCGCCGCCGCGCCCTCCGGGGAACCCGCACGACAGTTACTCCAGGACGTCGCCGTTCGCATTGAAGCCATAACACCCGAGATCCGCGGGCTCTGCACGGGGTGGATCGGCTGGAGTGAACCCACCCGAAGCGTCGTGTACACCGCGGCGCACTGCTACGAGGACGGCGCCGCGTACCGGGTCATCCTGGGGAACGGAGATATGGTCTCCGTCATCGGCCTAGTCCGATGGGATCAGGAAGACCTCATGGCGTTATGGATACCGCTGGGTGGTCTGCGTGTGCTGCGAATGTGGAAACCGATGCCGGCGCATGCCTTTCGTGCGTTGCACGTGGTGAACACTCCCGGCACAGCGCAGCAAATCGTGGAGACGTCGATCGAGCGCGTCTTCGATGAGATCCGTTTCAACAACCATTCCGCGGCTGTGGCCATTCCGATCTACAGCGCCCCCGGGACCAGTGGAGCGCCGCTTGTGGACGCACGGGACGGGCTATTGCTGGGTATGGTCGTGGGGCATCTCTCACAGCACCGCGCCATCTCCGCGGTCATCCCTGCGCAGTTCCTTTATGAACTGCTCGTAAGGAAATCGAAGCCCCAACCTCTACCTTCGCACCGGTGATGCATAGCGAAATCTGAACTGTCCCGCCGTCGGTGGGAGCGCCTGCGAGTCGACGCTCGCCACCTCTACGGACAGTCCGACAGAACGCAGCCCTTCGACGAATCCGCCCCGCAGGTTCAGCACTGCAGTCAAGAGATTCGGGTTCCCGATCGCGCGGATCAGGTAGGGTCCCTCGAGCCTTAGATTTCCAGCGCTGATACCGCGTTCGTCCTGCCTAATGCCTGTCGTCGCCAGGATCCGAACGCCGTTGATCGCGATGGCCTCCGCCCCTGCCGACCACAGTTCGTTGACCAGGCCGCTGAGGTCCTGAGCCTGGGCCTGAAGCTGGCCGCCGACCACGCCGCCCGTTGAGATGCCTTCCTTCAGCCGGACAAGCACACCCGGCCCTTGAACGGGCGTGAGGCCGAGCACCAGCCGGTAGGAGTCTGCGTCATTCGAAAGCGTTTCCGCCGCGCTGCGCCCTTCCGCCGCCGCCGTCTTGTACTCCTGCAGCCTGGCGCGAAGTTGCTCGACTTCAGCCTGCAGGGACTGCAGGGCTTCCTCTTGCTGGTTCACGAGCACGGCCAGGTCCCGAACTCGAACGGTGGGTAGCTCGGCTTCTCGACGGATCTCTGTGCCGGCCCGAAACTGCACAACCAGCAGGTACCCGACCAGGAGGAGAAAGAGCGTGAGGGTGACCTGCCAGCCCTGGATTTGCGGTCGAATCGCGCGCACTGCGCACACAGTATACCAAAGTGTGCCGACCACTACAGGCTGCCGCAAAGCGGCCGGCGGCTGTTGAGGAGGTCGAGCAAGGCGAGACCGGTGGGGCCTGCAAGTATTCTGATTGGTGAGGCCGAGCTGGGGCGAGGCCGGTGAATTTTGCTCGTTGCATGGATAAGTGTTGAAAATTTCCCGTATTCCAAGAATAATAGAGACTTAGCAGTTACAATCCTCGAGTGCTAACACAACCAAAACGTAATACAAACTGAGGGAGGGACAGAATGCCAGCCAAAGTGCTGTTGTATGACGAGGAAGCCAGGCGGGCGCTGGAACGCGGCGTTGAGAAGGTCGCCAGCGCCGTGAAGGTGACCCTGGGCCCCAAAGGCCGGAATGTGGTGTTGGAAAAGAAATGGGGCTCCCCCACGATCACGAAAGACGGCGTCACCGTAGCGAAAGAGATCGAGCTGGAAGATCCCAACGAGAACTTGGGCGCTCAGCTCGTCAAGGAAGTGGCCAGCAAGACGAATGACGCCGCGGGTGATGGGACGACGACCGCGACTGTCCTTGCCTGGGCGATCGTTCGAGATGGCCTCAAGAACGTCGCCGCCGGCAGCAACCCGATGCTCTTGAAGCGCGGGATCGACAAGGCCGTGGAAGCCGTGGTCGATGAGCTAAAGAAGATCTCGATCCCTGTCGAGGGCAAGCGCGACATCGCGCACGTCGCCGGCGTCGCCGCCAACGACTCCGAGGTCGGCGACATCATCGCGGACGCGATGGACAAGGTCGGCAAAGACGGCGTCATCACCATCGAGGAAGGCAAGGGGATCGAGACGTCCGTTGAGGTCGTCGAGGGCATGCAGTTCGACCGAGGGTACATCAGTCCATACTTCATCACCGACCCTGACAAGATGGAGGGAGTCGTCGAGGAGCCCTACATCCTGCTGACGGAAAAGAAGATCAGCGCGGCGCGAGATATGGTCCCACTCATGGAGAAGGTCATCCGCTTCGGGAAACCCCTGGTCGTGATCGGCGAGGATGTCGAGGGGGAGGCGCTTGCCACGCTCGTGGTCAATAAGCTGCGCGGCATCCTGTCCAGCCTCGCGGTAAAGGCTCCGGGTTATGGTGACCGGCGCAAATCGATGCTGGGGGACATGGCCGTCCTCACCGGCGGCAAAGTAGTCTCCGATGACATCGGCATCAAACTGGAAAACGTCGAGCTCGACATGCTCGGGCGCGCCGACAAGGTGAAAGTCGACAAAGACAACACGACACTCATTGGTGGCAAAGGTGATCGCAAGGACATTCAGGGCCGCATCGCCCAGATCAAGAAGGAGATGGAGGACACTACCAGCGACTACGACCGAGAGAAGCTGCAGGAGCGGCTGGCGAAGCTCAGCGGCGGCGTCGCAGAGATCAAGGTCGGCGCAGCCACCGAAACTGAAATGAAAGAGAAAAAGCACCGCTTCGAAGATGCGCTCAATGCGACGAAGGCGGCAGTCGAGGAAGGAATCGTCCCAGGCGGCGGGACCGCCTACATTCGTGCACTGTCTGCCCTTGAAAAGGTCGAGGCTGAGGAGGACGAGAGGATCGGCGTGAATCTGGTCCGCCGGGCGCTCGAAGAGCCCGCGCGACAGCTTGCTGCCAATGCGGGCGTCGAGGGCAGCTTGATCGTGGAGCGGTTGAAGCGGGAAGGTGGGCGCACGGGCTACAACGTGATGACCGGGGAGTATACGGACATGATCAAGGCTGGCGTCCCCGATCCTACCAAAGTGGTGCGCCTGGCATTGCAGAACGCTGCTTCCGTGGCAGGGTTGCTGCTCACGACCGAAGCAATCGTCGTCGAGAAGCGGGAAAAGAAGAAGGGTGG
>Ga0184610_1000342_pt1 | contig 11249 bp, 9 predicted proteins | sample PLM1_100_coex_FD_133011 | JGI IMG/M metagenome (GOLD analysis project Ga0184610, IMG submission 133011) | Groundwater sediment microbial communities from an aquifer in East River, Colorado, USA - PLM1_100_coex | ecosystem: Environmental > Terrestrial > Soil > Riparian zone | place: USA: East... | reverse complement strand
GGCTCGATCGACATGGGCCAGGGCGAGATCGACGCACCCGACGCCACGATCACGCAGGACTACGACACCGCGATGGCCCTGGCCAAGAGCGAGCTCAACCCGGTCACGGCGTTCATGAGCGGCAAGCTTCGGATCTCCGGCAACATGATGCTGCTGATGCAGCTCCAGGGGGCCATCTCCGAGCTCCCCCGCGTGATGCAGGAGATGGACGTCGACTACTGACCCCGGATTCCGGCGACACGGTGAACGTCGTCGTCGCCCTGGGCAGCTTCGTTGACGCCTCGAACCGGGGGCGGCGACAATCGCTCACCGAGGGGGTGCCATGGGTGTCGAGGTGGAGCGAACGAGGCAGGGGCAGCCGGAGAGCGACCGGGTCTGGAGCATCGAGACCCACGGGATCGATCCCATCCCCGAATCGGACCGGCATGGAACGCCGATCGAGCTGTTCTGGGTGTGGTGCGCCGCCAACATCAGCATCCTGGGGGTCACCTACGGCGCGTTCCTGGTCGTCTTCTACAGCCTGAACCTTCCCCAGGCCGTGCTGGCCGCGGCCGTCGGCACGGTCCTGTCGTTCTTCCTGGTCGGCTACGTGAGCCTGGCGGGCAAGCTCGGTGGAGCTCCCACGCTGATCCTGTCCCGGGCGTCCTTCGGGGTCGCGGGCAACGCGCTTCCCACGCTGGTGAGCTACATCTCCCTGGTCGGCTGGGAGATCATCCTGGTGGCGCTGTCCACGTTCGCTGCGGAGACGGTGCTGGCCCGGCTGGGATGGGTCCGCGGCGACCTGGCCCTGGCGGTCTCGTTGGTGATCGTCGCGGCGGGCACGATCGCCATCGGGCTCCTCGGCCACGCCACGATCGTCAGGATCCAGACCTGGTTCACGTGGGCTTTCGCCGTGCTCACGGTGGTGTTCATGGTGCTGGTGTGGTCGGAGATCGATTGGGGCACGGTGACGTCCCTCCCGTCGGGCCCGTTCTGGGGAGGGCTGGTGGGGGGCACCTCGATCATCATGGCCGGCCTGGGCATCGGCTGGGTGAACGCCGGCGCCGACTACAGCCGGTACCTGCCGAGGTCCTCGAGCTCGGGGGCGGTGGTGGGATGGACCGTGTTCGGGGCGAGCGTCGCTCCGATCGTCCTCATCATCTTCGGCGTGCTCCTGGCGGCGAACAATCAGGATCTCGCCACGTCGAGCAACCCGGTCGGGGTGCTAGCCGAGCCCCTGCCGACCTGGTTCCTCGTGCCGTACATGATCGCCGCGGTGGGTGGGCTGGTGGCCGGCGCGGTGCTCGACATCTACTCCTCGGGACTGAACCTGCTGACACTCGGCCTCAAGATCCCCCGGTACCAGTCCGTGGCCATCGACGGCGTCCTCATGATCGCGGGGAACATCTACATCCTGTTCTTCAACCAGGACTTCTTCACGCCGTTCCAGGGCTTCCTGATCACCCTCGGCGTGCTCCTCGCGGCGTGGTCCGCGATCTTCCTCACCGACATGGCCCTGTTCCGGAGGCGTGGCGGCTATTCGGAGCGCGACCTGTACTCGAATGACGGGATCTATGGCGCGGTCAACCCGGCCGGCGTCATCTCGTTCCTTGTGGCGTCGTTCGTGGGGCTGGGCCTGGTCACGTCGGGGGCGCCGATCTTCAAGTGGGTGGGCTACTTGCTTCGGTGGTTCGGCTGGGAGGACTCCGCGCTCGCCTCGAGCAGCATCGGCCTGTTCATCGGGTTCTTCCTGGCCGGGGGCCTCTACGCGATCCTCAGCTCCCTGGCGCCCGCGCGGTCGCGTACGCGAGTGATCCCCGTCCCGTGAGCCCGGAGGGCACGCGCCGCAGCCCGCCAGGAAGGCGCACCCGATGACGACACCGGTGTTCTTCGACCACGACGGTGGCATCGACGACTATCTCAGCCTCCTGCTCCTCCTCACCTACGACGACGTCGACCTGTTGGGGATCTCCATCACGCCCGCCGACACGCTGCTCGAGGGCGCCGTGCCGGCCACGCGGAAGATCCTCGACCTGGGCGGCCGGTCCGGGGTCACCGTGGCGGCCGGGACGCTGGAGGGGCCCAACCCGTTCCCGTTCTCCTGGCGTCTGGACTGCATGCGGGTGAACAGCCTCCCGGTGCTGAACCAGAGGGACGCGATCGCGGCGCCCCTCTCCAACCTTCCGGGTGAGGAGTTCCTGAGTCGCACGCTGCTCGATGCCACGGAGCCGGTGACGCTGCTGATGACCGGCCCGCTCACCAACCTCGCATGGGCCCTCGACCACCATCCCGGGGTGGAGGAGAAGGTTCGCGAGCTCGTGGTCATGGTAGGCGCGCTGGAGGTGGATGGAAACGTGCAACAGCCGGGGCACGACGGCTCGGCCGAGTGGAACCTCTACTGGGACCCACCGGCGGCGAAGCGGGTGTTCGACTCATCGATCCCCATCACGATGTTCCCTCTCGACGCCACGAACCAGGTCCCGGTGACCGACGAGTTCCGCCGTTCCTTCGGCTGCCAGTACGAGCATCCCCTCTCGGCCGCGGCGGGGACGATCTGGGCCATGACGGCGGGATGGGATCTGGCCACGGGCCTCCCGTACTTCTGCTGGGACACGCTCACCACGTCTTCCCTTGCGGCCCCCGAGCTGTGCGAGTTCCGGGAGGTGACCTGCGACGTCGTGACCGAAGGCCCGAGCGAGGGCCGCTCCGTGCTCACCCCGGACGGGCGTCCGGTGAAGGCCGCAGTCAGGGTGGATGCGGATCGGTTCTACGCCCACTGCCTGGAGACGCTGCGACGCTGATGGGCCGGATCGTTGTGGTCGGCAGCTACAACGTCGGCCTCACCGTGGTCGCCCCGGCGCTGCCGGCGCCCGGTCAGACCGTCCTGGGACACACGTTCGACATGGGCCCGGGGGGCAAGGGGTCGAACCAGGCCATCGGGGCCCGGCGCCTCGGGGCGGACGTCACGCTCGTCGTGAAGCTGGGCCGCGATCCGTTCGCGGACGCCGCCCTCGAGCTGTTCGACGGCGAGGGGCTTCTGGGGCCCGGCATCCTGGAGGCCGGGGGACACACGGGCGTCGGTCTCATCCTCGTGGACGACGAGGGCCGCAACATGATCGCCGTGGCTCCGGGGGCGAACGGCAGCCTCGTCCCGGACGATCTCGATCGGGTGCCGGAGCTGTTCGAGGGTGCGTCCCACCTGCTCTGTCAGTTGGAGTGCTCGTCCGAGCTGTTCGCCGGCGCGGCCGAACGCGCCCGGGCCGCCGGCGTGACCACGATCCTCAACCCCGCGCCCGCCGTGCCCATGTCCGAACGGGTTCTCGGGCTGGCGGACGTCCTCACGCCGAACCAGACGGAGCTCGCCGCTTTGAGCGGCGTGCCGGTCGAGGACGAGCGGCAGATCGAGGCGGCCGCCCGCTCGCTCCAGGCTCGTGGGGTCGGGGAAGTGGTGGTGACGCTGGGCGAACGGGGGGTCCTGCGGGTGACGCCCGACGGAAGCGAGACGTGGCCGGCCCGAAGCGTCTCCGCTCGCGACACGACGGGGGCCGGCGACGCGTTCAACGCGGGCCTGGTGACGGGGCTGGCCGCCGGGCTCTCGATGGCGGAGGCCATCGGGTTGGGGATCAGGGCCGGCGCGTTCTGCGTTACCAGGCTGGGCGTGATCGACGGGCTCCCCACCCGGCAGCAGCTCGACGCGGAGGTCCCGGCATGACCGCCGGGAAGATCGCGGCGCACATCCAGCACACGAACGTTCGTCCCGAGGCCTCCAGGACAGACGTCCAGCGATTACTGGCGGAGTCCCTGGAGCACGGGTTCAACGGCGCGATGGTCAACCCGATCTGGTTGCCCCTGGCCGCGGCCGCGCTGAAGGGGTCGTCGGTCAGGGTGTGCACGGCCCTGGACTTCCCCATGGGCGGCGCGACGACCGCGACGGTGGCCGGGCAGGCGGCAGAGGCCGTCCGGGCGGGGGCGCAGGAGATCGACGTGATGACGAAGGTGGGGTGGTTGAAGGCCGGGATGGAGGGGGAGTACCGGGCCCATCTCGCCGCGGTCGTGTCGGCCGCCGAGGGCGCGCCGGTCAAGGCCATGCTCGAGGCAGGGCTGCTCACCTCCGACGAGCTTGCCCGCGCCGTGGAGCTCGCCGTGGAGGCCGGCGTCTCCTATGTCAAGAACTCCAGCGGCTTCGGGGGCGGCGACGCCACCCCCCAGCTCGTCTCAGAGCTTCGCCGGTTGGCCGCGGGCCGGGTCGGGGTGAAGGCGTCCGGAGGCATCCGAACCCGAGGAGACGCCGAAGCGCTGCTGGAAGCGGGGGCCGACCTGCTCGGATCGAGCGCCGGCGTGCGGATCGTCGCCGGCGCAGCCGGCCCGGCCCCCTCCGACGCCTACTGAGCCGTCGGCGACCATCAGGCGGTCTGTTGCCCGCGGCGATAGGGCAGACCGTCCGCCGCGGGCGGACGGAGCCGTTGCGACGCCACCGCCAGGACCACGAGGGTGGCAACGTACGGCGTGATGAAGATGAACTGCCGAGGCACGTCCTCGGTGACGGCGTACCACACGAAGACCAGCACGCCGATGAGCCCGGAAAGCAGGCCGGCGGAGATCCTCCCCCGGAACAGGTACCAGACGCCCAGGGCAAGCAGGGCGATGGCCACGAACAGCAACAGCGCGTGGACGGCCAGGGCCGATCGAAGGTTCAGGGCGTCGGCGTAGCCGAACAGCCCGGCCGCCGCGGCGACTCCGGTGGGCCGCCAGTTGCCGAAGATCATTGCGGCGAGCCCGATGAATCCCCGGCCGCCGGTCTGCCCCTCTCGGTAGATGCCGGCCGCCTCAAGCACCAGGAAGGCGCCGGCCAACCCGGCCAGGGCCCCCGAGATGAGCACGCCGAGGTACTTCATCGCGTACACGGGGACGCCCAGCGACTCGGCGGCCACGGGGTTTTCCCCCGCGGATCGCATCCGCAGGCCGAGCCGGGTCCGCCACAGGAAGAAGTACGTGGCGGGGACGAGCAGCAGGGTGATCACGGTCAGGATCGACAGCTCGGCCATGAACCCTCGGAACATCGCGGCGACGTCGGAGACGAGGAACCAGTGGTGTCCCTCGAACCATCCAAGGAGGTCCGGCGACTGCCAGCCGAAGGGCTTCCCACCGGCCAGGACCGGCACGGTGAGGTCCGGCAGGCTCGACGTGACCTGCGGAGACTGGGTGGCGCCGCCCCCATGGCCGGTGAACGCGATCACCGACAGGAACCGGGTGACGCCGGCGGCCAGGATGTTGATGGCCACGCCCGACACGATCTGGTTCACGCCGAAGGTCACGGTGGCCACGGCGTGCACCAGTGCCCCCATGGCTCCGCCGAGGATGCCGAGCACGACCCCCCACGAGGCGCCGAACTCGACGCCGCCCCACGCCCCGAACCACGTCCCCAGGATCATCATGCCCTCGAGGCCGATGTTGACCACTCCGGTCCGCTCCGCGTACAGCCCACCCAGGCCGGCCAGGAGGATCGGCACCCCGAGCCGCAGGGCCGCACCGTAGGTTCCGCTGGAGGTGAGGTCCGACGCGCCGGTGAACGAGCGAACCGCCGAGAGGAGGAGGATCACCAGGCCGAGGAGGTAGAGGATCCGGCGCGCCTCCAGGCGGCGGCCCTTCTCTCCCTCCACCTGTGCCGTGTCGACGGCCGCCCAGCTCATGCCGCCACCGCTTCCTTCTGCGCCTCAAGCTTGCGGGTGGCCTCCGCTGCGGCCTTGATCTCCTGAGCCTGGACGATGCGGCGCACGACCTCGTAGGCGACGACGACCGAGAGAATGATCACGCCCTTCGTGATGATGATGACTTCCTTGGGGATGCCTTCAAGGTCGAGGATCTGCGCCGCCCGGTCCACCCAGCCAAACAGCAGCGCCGCGACGGCGATGCCCGCTGGATGGTTCAGCCCGACGAGAGCCACGGCGATGCCGTCGAACCCCAAGCCGGTGGGGAAGTCCAGCGTGTAGGCGTGGAAGAAGCCGAACAGGTCACTCATCCCGATCAGGCCGGCGATGGCCCCAGAGATCAGCATGGTCCTGACGACCATCCGGTTGGGGTCGATGCCCGAGGCTCGGGCGGCTTCCGGGTTGATCCCGGTCGCGCGAAGGTCGTACCCGAAGCGGGTCCGCCAGATCAGCACGTACACCACGATCCCGAGGGCGATCGCGATCACCAGGAAGGAGCGAAGGTCCTCGCCGCCCACGACGGCGAGACTTGGCAGGCCGCCGGAAGGAGGGATCGGCCGAGTTTGGATGATGAGCTCATTCGGCAGCCGTGGCTTCCGCAGGTAGTTCGCCAGCAGGTACGCCCCCAGGCCGGTGGCGATGAAGTTCAGCATGATGGTGGACACGACCTCGTGGACGCCTCGCTTCACCCGCAGGACCCCGGCCACCCCGGCCCAGAATGCCCCCACGGCCATGGCGACCAGCATGATGAACGCGATGTGCAAAGGCGCTGGGAGGGAGACTGCGGCGCCGGCGGCCGCCGACAGCAGCGCCGCCAACCGGTACTGGCCTTCCACCCCGATGTTGAACAGGTTCATCTTGAAGCCGATCGCCACGGCGAGGCCGGCTACGTACAGGGGCACCGCCCGGTTCACCATGGAGGCCAGCGAGTTCGGCTGGGTCCCGTAGCTTGCCATCGACCGGAACGCGGAGACCGGGTTCTCTCCGATGATGATCAGGACGAGCGACGACACGACCAAGGCCAGGACGATGGCCGACACCGGGACCAGGAGCCACAGGAGCGCGACCTTGACCCTGGTGTTCATGCGGACGCCGCCTCCCTCGCCCCGGTCATGTACGAGCCGAGCTCTTCCGGCGTGACCGTGGCCGGGTCCAGCTTGGCCACCAACGCCCCTCGCAGGATCACGTAGAGGGTGTCCGAGAGGCCGATCAGCTCCTCCAGGTCGGCCGAGATCAGCAGCAACGCGAGCCCCGCGGCCCGGGCCCGCCTGATCTGCTCCCACACGGCGGCCTGCGCCCCCACGTCGATGCCCCGGGTGGGTTGGGCCGCGATCAGCACCTTCGGCTCCGCGATCATCTCCCGCCCCAGGATCAGCTTCTGCTGGTTCCCCCCGGAGAGGGCGAACGCCGAGGTGTCGGGCCCTGGGGTCGCGACGTGGTACGCGTGGATCACCTCGTCCGTGCGCTGGTGGGCCCCGCGCCTGTTGATCCACGGTCCGGAGGAGAAGGGGGGCATGGTCTGCTTGCCCAGCATCGCGTTCTCCCACAAGGGCGAGGGCAGCAGCAGGCCGCGGAGCTGGCGGTCCTCCGGGACGTAGCCGATCCCCGCCTCTCGCCGCCTCCGGCTGGACCAGCGGGTGATGTCGGCGTCGCCGAGATGGATGCTCCCCTGCTGCGGCGAGCGCATCCCCATGATGGCGTCCACCAGCTCCCGTTGCCCGTTGCCCTCAACGCCGGCGATGCCCACGATCTCGCCCCGGCGGATATCGAAGGTCACGTCCTGCAGGGTCCACCGCTCGCCCACCCGAACCCCCACGTCCCGGACCGACAACATCACCTCGTCGGTGACCGTGGACTCCCTGGTCTCGGGAGTTGGCAGCTCGCTACCGACCATCAGCTCGGCGAGCTGGCGGGCGGTGACGCTCTGCGGCTTGACCGTCGCGACCGTGTGGCCGGCCCTGATCACCGTGATCGAGTCGGCGATGTCCAGGACCTCGTCCAGCTTGTGCGAGATGAAGATGATCGTGACTCCCCGGTCCTTCAGATCGCGAAGGTTGCGGAACAGCTCCTCAACCTCCTGGGGAACCAGCACCGCCGTGGGCTCGTCCAGGATCAGGATCCGGGCTCCCCGGTACAGCACCTTGAGGATCTCCACCCGCTGGCGCTCGCCTACCGCCAGGTCCTCGACGATCCGGTCCGGGTCGAGCGGCACGCCGTAGGTCTTCGACAGGTCCCGGATCCGCTCCCTGGCGGCGTCGAAGTCCAGGACGCCGCCGTGCGTGGGCTCGGAGCCCAGGACGACGTTCTCCAGGACGGTGAGGTTGGTGGCCAGCATGAAGTGCTGGTGCACCATGCCGATCCCGCTCGCGATGGCGTCCTTGGGGGAGCGGAAGCGGATCTCCCGGCCGTTCACGGAGATCGTCCCGCCGTCGGGCCGGATCATCCCGTACAGGATCTTCATCAGGGTGGACTTGCCTGCCCCGTTCTCCCCGACGACGGCGTGGATTTCGCCGGGCATGACGGTCAGGTTGACGTCGTCGTTTGCGACGACGCCGGGGAACGTCTTGGTGATGGCCTTCAGTTCGACGGCAGGTGCTCGCTCATCCACGGGTGGGCCTCACGTATGAAAGGCAAGGGCCCGAGGATGGTACTCCTCGGGCCCTTGCGCGCTCCACTCGGCTGCAGCTAGCTCGTCGGCACCGTGATCTCGCCGTCGATGATCTGCTGTTTGTAGTCCTCCAGCTGCGACGTGATGTCGTCGATGAACCCGCCAGAGGTCGCGTACCCCACGCCGTCCTTGGAGAGGTCGAAGATCACGTAGCCACCTTGGAAGCTCCCCTCCACCTCAGACTTGATCGTGTCGTACACGGCGACGTCCACGCGCTTCAGCATGGACGTGAGCACGAACGGCTTGAGCTCCTCGGGCACGCCCAGGTACTGGTCCGAGTCGACGCCGATGCCCCAGACCTTCGAGCCGGAGGAGTCCGAATACTCCTTGGCCGCCTGGAACATCCCCAGCCCGGAGCCCCCGGCCGCGTGGTAGACCACGTCCGCGCCCGACTCGTACATGCTGGCGGCGATCTCCTTACCCTTCGCCGGATCGTTGAAGCCGCTGAAGTCGGGCGGCTGGCTGATGTACTTCACATCGATCTTGATCTTGGGGTTGACCGCCTCGGCCCCGGCCTTGAACCCGGCCTCGAACTTGTGGATGAGGTCGATGTCCACACCCCCGATGAACCCGACGTGTCCGGACTCGGACTTGAGAGCCGCGGCGGCACCCACCAGGAACGACCCTTGCTCCTCGGCGAACAGCAGCGAGGCCACGTTGTCGCTCGCGGTCAGGTCGTGGGCTTTGGGACAGTTCGGCGTGTCCTTGTTGATGAACCCGTCGATGTCGCCGAAGTTCGTGTCCGGATACTTGTTCCCGGCGGCGCAAACGGTCTCCGCGAACAGGAACCCGACCCCGATGATCACGCTGGTGTTCTGCGAGGCCAGCAGGTCGAGCAGCTCGGCGCGGTTGGTCCCGCCCTGATTGGGCTCGAGCTCCTTGACCTCCAGGTTGAACTCTCCCGCGGCCTGGTCCAGGCCTCGCGCGGCAGCGTCGTTGAACGACAGGTCCCCGCGCCCGCCGATGTCGTACACCAATCCGACGGATACGGCGGGACCACCGCCGGTGGGGCTCGCCCCCGGTTCGGTGCTCTCGCCGCAGGCCGCCGCGACCAGCGCGAACAGCCCCAAGACGGCGACGAACCGTACGAGTCTCGTCATCAGCCCCCTCCCCTCTCCTCGTTCCCGACGAATCATACGCAAGTGCCCCTACAGGCGGACGGGCCCGATCCTCACTCCGTCCCGAACAGCCGATCCCCGAAGTCGCCCAGGCCCGGCAGGATATATCCGCGCTCGTTCAGTTGCCGGTCAACGGCGGCTGTGAAGATGGGGACGTCCGGGTGCTCGGCCTGCATCTTGGCGATCCCCTCCGGTGCGGAGACGACGCACACGAACCGGACCGACGCGGGCCCCCCCTCCTTCACGGCGGCGCAGGCCGCCGCTCCCGACCCCCCGGTGGCCAGCATAGGGTCCAGGACGAGCACGTGGCGGCCGGCCACCGCCGGCAGCTTGCGGTAGTAGGACTGTGGAAGCAGAGAGGCCTCGTCCCGTTCCAGCCCGATGTAGCCCACGGCCACCTCCGGGAACAGCTCGGTAACAGCCTCCAGCATCCCCAGGCCCGCCCGCAGGATCGGAACGGCCACCAGGGTCTCGGCCAGGACCCGGCCCGTCGTGGGCTCGAGCGGCGTCTCGATCTTGACCTCCTCGGTGGGGAGGTCCCGGATGGCCTCGAGCGCGATGGTCAGGGCCAGGCGCTTGGCCAGCGTGCGGAAGACCGGCGGCGGGGTCTCGCGGTCGCGGAGCTGGGTCAGCAGGTGCTCCGCCAGCGGGTGCGCCACCACGGTCACCGACACGCGCCGCATCGTAGTCCGGCGGCCTGGAGCGTGTCGCAGCCCGCGGCGGAGCCGGCCGGAAGGGTTGCCATCGTCGCCGCTGCCTGGCACGATAGGCCCCTCATGCAGCGCTTCTTCGGTGACTGGTTCTTCTACGGCGGGCGATGCCCGGCGTAGTCGCCTGAGCCGAACGGAGCGCAGGGGACCCCGGGCCGAACGCCCGGGGTTTTCTCATCCTCCCGGGCGGCCCACCGGATGCGGAGGTTGCCATGGTCGTTGTGATGAAGAGGGACGCGACGGAGGCGGACATCGAGCGCGTCTCCGAGAAGGTCCGCGACACCGGCGGGGAGGCCTTCGTCTCGCGCGGCGCGGTGCACACGATCATCGGCCTGGTCGGCGACACCGCGTCGTTCATGGGCCTCGGCCTGGACAACTTCCCCGGCGTGGACCACCTGATCCAGGTGGGGAAGCCCTACAAGATGGTGGCCAGGGCCCTGCACCCTCAGCCCACGACGGTGAAGGTGGGTCCGGCGGCCGTCGGCCGTGAGACGTTCACGATGATCGCCGGACCGTGCGCGGTGGAGAGCGAGGAGCAGGCGCTCGCCGCGGCGCGGGGGGCGAAGGCCGCGGGGGCCACGATCCTCCGGGGAGGGGCCTACAAGCCCCGCACCTCGCCGTACTCGTTCCAGGGCCTGGGAGAGCGGGGCCTGGAGATCCTGGCCCGATGCCGGGAGGACACGGGGTTGCCGGTCGTGACCGAGGTGATGGAGCCGCGGGACGTGGAGCTCGTGGCCTCGTGGGCCGATGCCCTCCAGGTCGGCACCCGCAACATGCAGAACTTCGCGCTGCTGAAAGAGGTTGGCGCGACCAGCAAGCCGGTCCTCCTCAAGCGAGGCTTCTCCGCGACCGTCGAGGAGTGGCTGATGGCCGCCGAGTACGTCGCCCAGCGGGGGAACTCCGAGATCATCCTGTGCGAACGAGGCATCCGGACGTTCGAGACCGCCACCCGCAACACGCTCGACCTCGGCGGGATGGTGGTGGCCCAGCTGGAGAGCCACCTACCCGTGATCGTGGATCCCTCCCACGCCATGGGCCACCGCGAGCTCGTCGCTCCCATGGCCCG
>Ga0184610_1000340_pt1 | contig 11269 bp, 14 predicted proteins | sample PLM1_100_coex_FD_133011 | JGI IMG/M metagenome (GOLD analysis project Ga0184610, IMG submission 133011) | Groundwater sediment microbial communities from an aquifer in East River, Colorado, USA - PLM1_100_coex | ecosystem: Environmental > Terrestrial > Soil > Riparian zone | place: USA: East... | reverse complement strand
GTGCCCTTCACGCGACCGTCCGCGTACAGCGCAATCTTGGTCTTCGCGGTCACCCATGAGTCGCTCATTCCCGTCGCACCCTTCTCCGTTGTGCTTTTCGCCTTTTTCTCGCCTGCATGCTCGCGGTTCTGGCTATTGTCGCCACACCGAGCTATGGAGGCGAGAAAAAGGCGAAAAGCACAACGGAGAAGGGTGCGACGGGAATGAGCGACTCATGGGTGACCGCGAAGACCAAGATTGCGCTGTACGCGGACGGTCGCGTGAAGGGCACCCAGGTCAACGTTGACACGAGCAATGGCGTTGTTACGCTGCGCGGCAAGGTGGACTCTGAGCAGGCAAAGAACGCGGCCGCGGATGTCGCGAAGGGCATCGAAGGTGCTAAGAGCGTGAAGAACGAACTACAAGTCGTCGCCCCGGCGGAGCGAAAGGCAGTTGATGCCAGCGACGACCAGATCACCAATCAAGTCAAGGATCGGCTGTCGAAGGACCCGCATCTCAAGAATGCCGATATCGACGTCCGTTCAGATGCGAAGGTCGTGACACTGACAGGTAAAGTGCCGGATATCATGTTGAGCGCCAGCGCGTCTGAGATCGCGCGCGCGGTTCCGGGCGTTGACTCTGTCAGGAACGATCTCTCGGTCGTCTCAACCAAGTCCAAGAAATACTCGAAATCGAGGGGCGATGACCGTTCGGGAGCCGTATCTGCGGGCTACCGTGAGAACGTGAAGGCCGCGCAAGACGCTATGAAGGCAAAGGGCTTTGACCCGGGTCCAATCGATGGGATCATGGGCCCCAAGACCACCTCTGCATTGAAGGATTTCCAAAAGAAGGAGGGCCTCCAGGTGACCGGCCGCTTGAATGCCGAGACACAGGCCCGGCTCGAAGGGCGTTCAGGGATGTAAGTAAGAAGAAGTCCTCTGATTAGCTTGCAGAGAACGACGGGCCCGGCTGGAAGTTTTGGACATATCTTAATTCTCCGGCCGGGCCCGTCGTCCTATGAGGGGTCGGCTCGCGGGCCCCCCCGCGGGCGCCGTCCTGATCCGGTTGTGGAACGGGACCCAAGTCGGCGCGTCAGGAACGCGTTGGCGGCGTCCTCTGCGCCTGTGGCCGCCCCGACCGTTGATCGTCCTCACCAGTTTTAGTCTGATTGTCGCCTGCCTGTACTGGGCTCACGCTCTCTTGATTCCAGTGCCGCTGTCAATCCTGCTGACGTTTCTGTTAAGCCCGGTCACAAGCCTCCTCCAACGGCTCCGGATAGGTCGCATTCCATCGGTCATCCTGGTGGTCGTCGTGGTCTTTTCCTTGCTCGGTGGAATAGGTTGGGGCATCACACTGCAGGTCACTAGCCTCGCCCGAGAGCTGCCCAAGCATAGAAGCAATATCATGGCAAAGGCCAGGGCCCTTCGTCTGGCGACCAGGAGCAGTGTCCTGGGGAAGGCTCAAGAGACCGCCACGGAGGTCATGAAAGAGCTTCGAGAGGAAGACCGGCCGACAAAAGCTGCCGACAAGCCGGTCCCGGTCGTCGTGGAGCCGCCGTCAGGCTTCCCATCTCTTCCCGGTGTTTTGGAATTGCTCGGGACCGCCGGTCTCGTCATTGTACTCGTGATCTTTATGCTCATTCGGCGTGAAGATATCCGCAACCGGTTGATCCGGCTCGTTGGCTATGGCCGGTTGACGGCGACGACCAAGGCCCTGGACGATGCCGGCCAGCGTATCAGCCGCTACCTGCTCATGCAGTCAATCACGAATAGCACCGTTGGGTTCGTGGCCGGCGTGGGCCTCTTCCTGATCGGCGTCCCGTATGCCCTCCTCTGGGGCTTTCTGGCAGCCGTCTTGCGGTTCATCCCATTTGTCGGGCCCTGGATAGCCGCGACACTACCGATTGTCCTGAGCCTAGCCGCGACGCCAGGTTAGGTGGGACCGACCCTCGTCATCGGACTGTTCTTGGCGCTGGAACTTTTCTCAAATATGGTCCTCGAGCCCTGGCTCTACGGCAGGAGTGTTGGGGTCTCTGAAGTGGGGCTTATCGTGGCCGTCGCCTTCTGGACGTGGTTGTAGGGATCTCTTGGACTCCTCTTGGCGATGCCGCTGACGGTCTGCCTCGTGGTCCTCAGCAAGTACGTGCCGGAGCTGGACTTCATCGTGGTGCTACTCGGCGACGAGCCGGTGATGGAAACGAGTGTCCGATACTACCAGCGCCTGCTTGCGATGGATCACCACGAAGCGACGGAGGTCGTCGAGGAACATCTGAAAACTCATACCCTGGACGGGGTCTACGATCAGGTGCTGGTACCGGCGTTGATCTTTGCGAAACGGGATCGAGGAGGCGACAGGTTGAGCGAAGACGACGAGCAATTCATTTACCGAACAAGCCGGGAGATCGTGGAGGGGCTGGGCAGTCGCCCACCAAAGACTTCTATGTCTTCTTCCCCTGATTCCCCTGGCCCCTTGGACGCTGCGACCAACGAGGCCGGGGCTGTCAGCCTGCCAAGAGTCCGAATCCTGGGATGCCCGACTCGCGACGAGGCGGACGAATTGGCCCTGCTCATGCTCGAACAGATGCTCCACTAGGCGCGGTGCGAGACTGAGCTGATGTCGGCTGAGCTGTTGTCATCGGAACTGGTCGCACGGGCCGGGGAGGTGCAGCCCATGCTGATCTGTATCGCGGCGCTCCCGCCAGAAGGTCTTGCGCATGCGCGCTATCTCTGCAAGCGTCTGCGCGCCCGGTGCCCGGACCAGAGAATTCTGGTTGGGCGATGGGGCCTCGACGCGAACATGGAGGAGGAGCGAGCGCTCCTGCTCACAGCCGGAGCTGACCACGTCGGGACGTCCCTGTGCGAGAGCCGGGACCAGATTCTCCAATCGATTGCGCATCCCTTGTTCGCGCAAGCCCGATGAGAACGCGGAGCCGACGTCATCGCCGATTGACCCGCACCTCGAAACTCTTACACCGCGATTACCATATGACTACGACCCCAGACCTCCATGTATACAAACGCTCCTTTCAACTAGCTTCTAATAAACATTCCGTAACCTACTAATTATAAGATGATTATCCTACTTTCCAGCCCTGTCATTCTGGACACAAGCCATAATTCCTCCGCTTCTGGCTAGTTGGAATGAGAATTGCCCCATCAACTGCATATCTCGACGCCAGATGCGTCCCGGGTCGCGTCTGATCGACATACTCTCAAGAAAGGAGGAGAACTATGCGGGCGCTCTTGCTCTGGCTGCTCGGTGTACCGTTCGGTCTAATCATCCTGTTGTGGTTGCTTGGCATCGTGTGACCTTCAATTCACACAGAAGGTTGCTGCGGAGGTTGAGCCGGTCATGACGCAGATCTCGGATCTGATGGACCGAGGCGAGCAATCGATTCGGCCCCCGCACACCAGTTCGCCCAATATGCGACAAACGTCCGAACAATCGCAACACTGGAACAAGATGTGTTGGCGAGGCGCTCGGCCGCCCAGCGTATCGGTGACCGGATCACGAGCTTCGCGGGCAGCGCGCCGTTCGCCATCTTTCACATTGGATGGTTCGCGGCGTGGATATTGGCAAATCTCGGTATGGTTCCAGGCATTCCCGCGTTCGATCCATATCCATTCGGTTTCCTGACCTTCGTGGTCTCGCTTGAGGCGATCTTCATTTGTGCTGATCAGCCAGAAGGGGATGACTCGGCAAGCAGACAGACGGGCTCACCTCGATCTGCAGATTAACCTTCTCGCAGAGCAAGAGGCGACGACAGCGCTACAGCTTCTGGAGCGGATTTGCCGCCACCTTGGTCTGGAGGTGGAAACATATAAGAATGAGGAAATGGGCCTCGCGGCCAAGACCGACGTGCGAGGTGTCGTGAGTGAACTAGACTCCAAGTTGCCAGATGAGTAGCGGCGTGTCAGCGCGTCACGTCATGTCAAACCGCACAAGAGAATGGAGGTAAGTAATGCCACAGAAAAAGGATCTAAGAGGCGTAAGCAAGAAGGAGCAACGCCAGTATGAGCACATCAAGGAGAAGGCCCAAAAGGAAGGCCGGTACGGAACGCGTGCCAAAGAAGTCGCGGCGCGAACGGTTATGAAGCAGCACAAGAAGAAAGGCCACCAGAAGGGCAAATAGCCACAGAATCTGGCAGTCCGGGCGACAAGGCGGAACTACGTATGAAAGCAACAAGACGCGAAAAGCACGAACGTGCTTCAAGATTTGGGAGAAACGGAGGAAACAGAACAGTCCGTTACGCGGTCGTGGGACTGGGGTATATTTCGCAAGCAGCAGTCCTGCCAGCATTTGCGCACGCGACTGAAAACTCTCAGCTCACGGCCCTGGTTTCTGATGACCCCGTCAAGCTTCGGGAGCTTGCCAAGAAATATCACATCGATCGGACCTACTCCTATGAGGAATATGATGACTGCTTGAGTAGCGCGGCGATCGACGCAGTCTATATCGCGCTTCCGAACAACATGCATCGCGAATACGCCGTGCGAGCGGCGCGCGCCGGGGTACATGTTCTCTGTGAGAAACCAATGGCGATCACGGAGAAAGATTGCGAACAGATGTTCGACGCTGCCGACCACAACGGTGTGAGGCTCATGATCGCCTACCGGCTCCATTTCGACGAGGCGAACCTGAAGGCGGTTGCAATCGTTCAGTCGGGCACGCTGGGCGAGCCTCGCATTTTTAGCTCGCTCTTCACCATGCAGGTCGAAGACGGGAACATCCGGCTTAATAAGGAGCTGGGCGGAGGCACGCTTTATGACATCGGGATCTATTGCATCAATGCGGCTCGGTATCTCTTCCAGGACGAGCCGACCGAGGTTTTTGCATTCAGCGCGAACAACGGAGAAAAACGATTTAGGGAAGTCGATGAGATGACAGGCGCCCTCTTGCGCTTTCCGGGCGAGCGGCTGGTGACGTTCACGTCGAGTTTCGGGGCCGCCGATCTCTCATTCTACCGGGTTATCGGAACGAAAGGAGACCTGTTGGTGGAGCGAGCGTATTCATACTCCAAGGAACGGCAGCACATCCTGACGGTAGACGGAAAGACAAAAAGGGTCTCTTTTCCGAAACGTGATCAATTCGCGCCACAGCTTCTGTACTTTTCAACCTGCATCATGAGAGACAAGCATCCCGAGCCATCCGGTGCCGAGGGCTTGATCGACGTACAGATCATTCGGGCGCTGTACCGCTCTGCCGAAATCGGGAAGCCGGTGAAACTCCATCTTCCAGAACGGAAGAAGCGACCCACAATCACGCAGGAGATCAAGCGCCCGGCGGTCAAGAAACCGACGCTCGTCCGCGCGAAGGGACCCCGGCCGAAATCGAGCTAATCCACCAAGCGAGTAACGATATTGTCATCGCGAGTTAAACGAAGCAATTGGTCGTCTGAGTCCATTAGAGGCTCGCTTCGCCACAATGAGATTGCCACGCGCCCTTCCGGTGCTCGCAATGACCGTTGTGTTGATGGTTCTCGTTTCTATCTTTGTTTCTTGGCTGCGGTTTCTTTCTGTTCCTAGCAAGTCAAGAGGTCCGGTTTTTGCAGCAAGTGATCTGTCTGGTCGTTACCGTATCCCTGCCCCCTCTCTGAGCGGGGAGCCGCCCCTGCCAGGTCTCCCACAGCCGCTCCATGCGCCCTCGCGCCTGGGGCGAATGGACGGGGAACGGTTTGATGCCCAGTTGCGCCAAGGCTCGCTGGATCTGCGTGGGGTCGGTGGTGCGCTGGAGCCGGTGCGGACTCCGCCCCGTCCGCGTGGTCACAAAGTGGCTCGCCGGATCGGATATTTCACTTGCTACAGGAGGCGGACACTTCACATACTGCCAACGCAAGCGGTTGAATTTGCCCTGACTTTCTGGTCCGCCGTATGATATAATATTGGTAATCTCGCCATTCACGAATCATACCCCTTGCCCCGGTAGTGGCAGCAGAGTTTCTCGGCTCCTCCTTATCTCATGTGCCCCATTCAGATCGCAGGTCGCGCACGAGTCGCCCCATGTCCAACAATGCATCTGCCGACTTCCGCTGGTTACGCACCGGTGAGGATGCGTTGGCCTCCATGCTGGCGGCTATCGAGTCTGCAGAAAAATCGGCCTGTTTGGAAATGTACATCTATACAGCCAGTCCGGTGGGTGAACAGTTTCGCAATACGCTGGTGCGGGCGCAGCAGCGCGGCGTGCGCGTTCGAGTACTGATTGATGCCCTCGGTTCAATGAAGTTACGGGCAAGTTTTTGGGAACCGCTGATCGCCGCCGGCGGTGAATTTAGCTGGTTCAATCCTCTACAACTCAAACGGCTGCTCTACCGCGATCATCGGAAAATTCTGGTATGCGATGAGCGCTTGGCCTTTGTGGGCGGATACAACATCGCTCCCGAATACCAAGGCGACGGAGTAGCCAAAGGATGGCGTGACTTGGGTCTGGAAGTTTCAGGTCCTCTGGCCCAACATCTGGCTGCCAGTTTCGATGCCCAATTCGCTCGCGCGGACTTCCAGCATAGACGCTTCTCGTACCTTCGAAAGTCTGTCCTTCGAGTTGGGTTCACTACTCTGGATGGTGAACTATTCCTGAGCGGACCAGGGCGTGGCGTAAATCCCATGCATCGTGCCTTGCTGAGTGACCTGGCGCAAGCGAAGGAAATCAAGATCATTTCAGCCTACTTCTTGCCCACCTGGCGCTTTCGTCGTGCGCTCATGCGAAGAGCCCTTCAAGGCGCACCTGTGCAGTTGATTTTAGCTGGCCAATCCGACGTGCCGTTGTCCAAGCTGGCCGGTCAACGTCTTTACAGTAGTTTGCTGCGATCGGGTATTGAGATTTACGAATATCAACCGCAGATACTGCACGCCAAGTTGTTCATTCTCGACGATATTGTCTACGTTGGCTCGGCCAACCTTGATACTCGCAGCCTGCACATTAATTACGAGCTCCTGATTCGCCTGATGAAGACGCAGCTTGCCGATGAAGCCCGAGCAATCTTCGCGAAGGATTTGAAACACAGTCAGCGAATCCACCCTGCTGCCTGGCAGGCGTCTCGCACGTTTTGGCACAAACTCAAAGAACGCTGGGCTTATTTTGTTCTGGCTCGAGTTGATCCGTATTTGGCTCGCCGCCAGTAGCGAGCATTGCGCTAAGTACCGGTCAATCTCTATTGTCCATTTGTGCTCCCTCTGATCCTCCTTCCGATGGCCTGAGCATAACGCAGGCGAAATCATTGACCCACAGGGTTTACTGAAGAGCCATACTTTGGTATTCTTGTGCTACGGAGCAGATAGGTCGGGGCAGCCAAGCGAGGACGCAAGCCCAAGATTTCAACACGACGTGCCGAAGACACTTCGGGAGGATGTCACTGGACGAACTGGTTCTCCATCTGCAGCACCTCGTAGACCGTCTGGTGCGGCGCGTGCGTCTTGGACCTCCCCCGCAACCTGGGCGCCGTCGGCTCCTGATCGTTCAGTTCGACGGCGTGTCCCGGTCGGTCTTGGAGCAAGCGCTCGAGAAGGGACACGTGCCGTTCCTCCGACGCCTGTTGCGGCGGCATGGCTACCGTATTGAGCCGATGAACGTCGGCCTGCCGACATCGACACCGGCCTTCCAGATGGCCATGATGTATGGGGTCCAGCCGGACATTCCCGGCTTCCACTATCACGACAAGCGCCGCCGGAAAGACATCCACTTCCCTCGCGCCGGTCATGCGGCGTCGGTAGAGGATGAGCAGGCACGCGGCCGACCGGGCATCGTGACGAACGGGAGCACATACGTTGTGTCTTCACAGGCGGCGCGTTGAACAATCTCTTCACCTTCACGATGCTCAAGCGGCCAACGGGCGCGGGTCTGCTACGGGCGCTCTCTGCCTTCGTCGTGCTCACATGGGTGATCGTCAAGAGCGAGGTCCTGACGGGGGCCGAGCTGATCCGCGCTCTCCTGCGGTTCCTTGCCGATCCGGCAGGCGAGCGGGCGCGCGGCTGGAGGTGGTTCGCGATCAAAATCGGGACCTCGGTCTGGGTGCGCGAGCTGTTCACGCTGGGGGTCTCGCGCGACCTCTACGCGGGCGTTCCCGTGATCTACGTCAACTATTTGCATTACGACCTCTTCGCCCACGCCTACGGCCCGAGACATCGGCGGGCATTCAGGGCCCTGCACCGTCTTGACCACTCGCTTGAACAGCTTTGGCGCGTGCTCCGGAGGGTACCAGAGTACCGGTACGACCTGTATCTGCTATCCGACCACGGGCAGGTGGATTCCACACCCTACCAGCGCCTATCGGGCGGCAAGCCATTCGAGCACCTCTTCTTCGAGCAGTTTTTCCCGTCCTTGGCGCCCCGGGAGGCGGGTCCGGCGCGCCCTCAGCGACACAGCCTCGCAAGCGACATCAGGGCGATTCGTCGCGACCTTGAGCCGGGAGTGTTCCAGCGGTTCGTGAACTACCTGGAGCAAGACTTCCCCTGGGCGCTGGGCGAACTTCCGGAAGCTGGGGAGGCCCACGGCGTTCGGGTGGTGTCGGGGGGGCCATATGCCTACGTGTACTTTTTGGACTCCGAGCACCCGCTGACGCTCACGCAGATCGATCAGAGACTGCCCGGACTGGCGGAAGAGATCTCGCGCAGTCGCGGGATCGGCTATGTGCTGACGCGAACAGACGACGGGCCGGTGTGCCTGTGGCGCGGTAAGGCGTACCGGCTCAATGATGACGAGCCGGGACCGTTCGCCGGGCGGGAGGATCGAGCCCTGGTGCTGCAGGGCATCCGCGATCTCATGGCCATGCCATGCGCAGGAGACTTGGTCATCCATGGCAATGATTCTGCGGATGGCAACGTCTCCTACATCCCGGAGACAGGGGCCCATGGGGGTCCATCGTCGGATGAGATACAGGTCTTCATCATCCACCCGCCGGACGTCCGCCTGCCGTCACCGATCACCCATCCGCCCGAACTCTACCCGCACTTTCTTGCGTACCAGGAACCCTGAGGGGCGCCGGTGCACCTTGTCGTCGCGAGCTACAACATCCACCGTGGGGTCGGCCGGGACCGCCGTCTCGATCTTGATCGGATCGCCAACGTTATCGCCGAGATGTCACCTGACGTCATCGGATTGCAAGAGGTCACGCGCGAGGTCGGGTCGCCCCATGCTGACCAGGCCGCGTATCTCGCCGCGCGGCTCGGCATGGATTTCGCGATGGGGGTAACACGCTCCCATGGCCGCGGCATGTTCGGCAATGCAGTGCTGACCAGACTTCCGGTGCTTGGCTCGGCCCAGTGCGACTTAAGCCACAAAAAACGCGAGCCACGCAGTTGCCTCCGTGTGGATTTGACGGCAAATGGTAGGACGCTTCACATCTTTACCTGCCATCTCGGCCTCGCCATGCAGGAACGTCGGGAACAGCTCGATCTACTCGCCGACTTCATCCGTGGCCCCTCCAGCCTCGAAGGACCGCGAGTGCTCATGGGCGATTTCAACGAGTGGCACAACGGCCGTATCACGCATGAATTGAGACAGGAGTTCTCGTTCCCGATGCGGCGGATGCATCGCACCCACCCAGCGGGCTTTCCGCTCTTCAGGCTAGACCGGATCTACTGGGACACGGAGCTCGAGGGAGAGACATTTCACGTGCATCGGAGCCGCCTGGCGCGGATGGCTTCGGATCACCTGCCGGTCCTCGCGCGGCTCCGCGTCCGCCCGACGCAGGCTTCCGAGCAGACCGGATAGAGAAGACACCTTGACCACAGACTTTCCAGCCCCGCCCATCTCCGATCCGCCACCGCGTCACGTTGCCATCCACCAGTCAACAGGTCATCCCAGAAGGACACTTTGATGCCGGAGCTTCCCGACATTTTGGCTTACGTTGACGCGCTCGAATCGCGGATCAAAGGTCCGCTTGGAGCGCGGCCACCGAGTAGCCCAGCTTCCAGTGCCCAATGGCGAGTAGCCACTTACTTAGCGGGGTGCGGGTCTTCTCCAGGAGCGTCCCAGTGGTATCCGTAAACTTGTAGCGACAGGCTGCGCAGGAAGCGGCCGATGACCTGACCGAAGAACTGTCGTCGGGACTCTGGACCCGCGAGTAGCCGGTCACAGTCGAAGCGGCCAAGGCGCTCGAGTTCCCGTCAGCATGGAGATTCCAACCGACATCTACGAGCTCATGCGTCTCTTTTCTCAGCCAACCCGTGCGCGCCGCCCACCGTGGAATAGGTCCCAGTGCCTTACCGAGGACCCGAGCGGCCGACTCCCGGTGGGTGAACCTGCGTTTTCTCACGTCGCTGAAAGAGGTCGCGTTCCGGCTGTCGCAAACGGTTGTTTCAGAGCCTCTGGCTCTATTGGTCTGATAGATGCTGATCGAACCCTGCCTCTTGTGAGCGACGGCGATCTTCCATCCCGCCATACCCGGTCAGTGCGATCAGCACACGCTTGTCCAGACAAGGTTCCTGCCGCAGCCGCCGGCCTACTGGTTCCCCACCTCTGTCGCCTCACCGGCATCTACCTGATCGCATTCCTGATCCTGGTGCTGCCAGCAAATATCTACGCCGCAATCAACCGGGTCGAGATGGGCGGTCATAGTATGGGGCCACCCTACTTGTTCATCCGCATTCCGTTACAGTTGATACTCATCATCTGGACTTACTGGTTTGCGGTCCGGAAGGCGACGACCAAGGCCAGCGCGACGTAGCCACGTGGTCCATCGGACAGGGCGATGCGGATCTTGCGGGTGACCTTCTATCCGTTAGGTGCCTGAACCCTCCAAACACAATGTTTCGATGCTGTACGCGATCGTCCGGGAGTAAGAGCCTGCCTCTGCTTCCGGGGGAGTTACCCACAGCGAGTGTTCGTGAACTGGACTGCAGTCAGCCTAACGATTCTTGAGTGAGCATTACAGTGAATCAAAGGAGGGAGTGCGATGGCGTTAACCAAAGAGGAATCAAGACCGACCACAGAGTGTTCCCCGAACGGTCCATACCTCGTCAGGAATCTTCAGAGCCTTCGAAACTCGAAGGGTGAGAGTTTCCCCACCAAGCCTGTGATTGCTCTCTGTCGATGTGGTGGCTCTGCGAAGAAGCCGTTCTGTGATGGCACACATTCAAAGCTCGGCTTTTCCAGCCAGAAGGTCGCCGAGGGTACCAGGGACACGCGGCAGAACTACGTGGGTAAGGGAATAACGATTCACGACAACCGATCCATCTGCTCTCACGCCGGATTCTGTACGGACCGGTTGGCCTCCGTCTTCCGGATGAAGACTGAGCCGTGGATTGACCCGGACGGCGCGCGGATCGAGGAGATCATTGAAGCCGTAAAAAGATG
>Ga0184610_1000339_pt1 | contig 11278 bp, 9 predicted proteins | sample PLM1_100_coex_FD_133011 | JGI IMG/M metagenome (GOLD analysis project Ga0184610, IMG submission 133011) | Groundwater sediment microbial communities from an aquifer in East River, Colorado, USA - PLM1_100_coex | ecosystem: Environmental > Terrestrial > Soil > Riparian zone | place: USA: East... | reverse complement strand
TCGCGAGCATGGCCGTCGGATCGGAGGGAGTACGCCCGGAAGCTGATCTGAATGGAGGCGAAGGGGTGCCTCACGCACTGGTGCCCGGAATTTATGCAGAAGTCCCACTCAATGATCTGGAACTCAAGTGGTACGGCAAAGCCGATCTTCTGCGCCTAGCACCTTCAGAAGTTGATGGCGATGCCACCGGGGAATGCGAAATAGTGGATTTCAAAACCGGAGAGCCGAAGGAGGATCACTCACTACAGCTTCGGATATACGCACTCCTCTGGGCACACGATCGGCGGCTAAATCCTGGCGGCAAGCTTGCCTCGCGACTCACACTGATCTATCAGACTGGAGCGATCTCTGTCCCACCACCGACCGATGGTGCGGAACTCTCCGCGCTCTCGGCCCAATTGCGCGAGCGGTCCACAGGCGCACAGGCAACAGTTGAAGACAACCCGCCCGAGGCACGGCCGTCCAGAGTCGCATGCGAGTGGTGCGATGTACGACATATGTGCCGTGCGTATTGGGAGCCAGCAACCCAGTCAGCGATGACACCGCCGACGTCCGCGGTGGATGGCAGGGTGGACGTCGAGCTTTCGATACTCAAAGAGCAGGGCGTTTGGAGCTGGCTCGGACGTGTGATGGCGACTGGAGCGCTAACGGCGGACGTCCCGCTCAACAGCGTCGTGCTTGTGCGTGCACGTGCGCACGATGCGCATTTCACGCATCTGTTCGCTGAGGGCGCGCGGGTGCGAGTTACCGCGGGGCAATACCTCGCGCCGACGGAGGAATCGGGCGGTCTGCCTGTGATCGCCCTGACTCGATCTACAGAAGCCTTTGTTGTGAACATCTCGGCTCCAAAAAACGGGGCCAACTAAAAGGGGGTTCAAGATGCAGCCCAACGAGATCAGCATGACGATTGAAACGATTGATCGACAGCGGCGATATGTTCAGGCTCAAAAACAGAAGGGGCATGGGTTGGGTGTCGTTTTTGCGGATGCATTCCTGCGTGGGATGCGGGACCTCGGCTATAAGAATCCGGCTTGGGCCCTCGCGGAGATGATTGATAACGCTGTGCAAGCCGCGGCGGACACGGTCACCATTCGATTCGGCTTCGAGGATGTAAACAGGACACGCACCAAACCAGATCGGTTGGCAATCTGCGACAATGGGAACGGCATGATACCGGAGATGATCAGCTATGCCGTTCGCTGGGGCGGGACGGACCGCGAAGGTGATCGTAAGGGATTCGGACGTTATGGGTACGGACTTCCAAGTTCGGCCGTCAGCCTCGCCAAACGATACGTGGTCTACTCAAGAGCTGATGGCGGTGACTGGCACGCCGTCACCGTGGATATCGATCAGCTCGCTGCTGCGGCCGGCGACATCCAAAGGACGGAAGCACTGCTCGCCCCCCAAAAGCGCGAGCTTCCTTCGTGGTTAGGTGACGCGGCGAATGCCGATCACTCCATCAACCTCACAGATCAGAGCTCGGGGACGGTTGTTGTGCTCGAGGATCTCGATCGCCTCCGTCGGCTGGGAGGATGGATCAAGGTTGAATCACTGAGGACCAAACTGCTCCAGCATTTCGGCGTGATTTACCGTCATTGGGTACCGGAGCGTCGCATCGTTGTGGACGGTGGTTCGGTCCAGGCGGTGGATCCGTTATTTCTGATGGAACACGCTCGCTTCTATGACGAATCACCAGTTCGAGCCGAACGCGTCGAAGCCCGAACTTTCGACGTCGAAACGTCCCGAGGCACCACTGGGAGAGTCAGCGTTCGGGCATCTGTGCTGCCTCCTAATTTCCAACTCGCTGATGCGTCCCAGTATCGCGTCAAAGGAGCGAAGCTAAACAAGCGTTGGGATGTCATGCGGGACTACAACGGGCTGCTGATCTGTCGTGAGCATCGACAGATTGACTGCATTCTCCCGCGCTGGACGAAGTTCCAGACGTACGACGCAAACATCAAAGTGGAAGTCAACTTCGACCCCGAACTAGATGAGCTTTTTGGCATTACGACGGCGAAGCAGCAGATCGTTCTCGAGGATGAGATGTGGGAGAAGCTGCAGCATAGCGGTAAGAGTGGCGGTGGGTTGAAGGAGCTGGTCGAGGACTTACGGCATCGTTTTGAAGAACTCCAATCCGAGTTGAAAGCCAAAGTCGCGAACGTAGTGGCAAACGACGGAGTTCGACCGAGCGCGCTGGCCATGGAGCAATCCACGACGTTCAATAGTAGCGTTCCTGAGCCCACACCGGCACAGCAGCAGGAGGCCCAGCGAAACCTCAATGAGCTAGCCGTGGAGCGTGCTGAAGCGACGGGGTTGCCTATGGAAACGATCCTTACAAACCTGATTGAGACCACTTCAAAACGCAGATGGGAAGTCGCCTTCGCGGCTGTCGCTGAGGGCCCGTTCTACCGCCCAGCTCGACTAGGGCAACAGAAGAGACTGGTCATCAATACCGAGCACCCATTTTACAGAAAGGTCTACGATCAAGCTCCCGACATACGAGCCGCACTTGAGGTGCTGTTATTTGTGCTTGCAGAGAGAGAGCTGGAGGTGAAAGGTGACGCTGAGAGTTTCTACAAGGCTGAGCGTCAGCATTGGTCGGAGCGATTGCGGCACGCGCTTGATACTCTTCTTCCCAGTGAGCCGATCGTGAATAAGGCCTCTGCCGTGGCTGAGCGGATGCATAACCCAGTGGAGGAAGTCGCACATAATCAATAAGCATTGAATTGGAGGCAAAGCAGAGCTGGTCCGTAGTGCGGCTTGGCGAGGCCTCGAACTCACTATGATCGAGTGACACTGGCAGTCGTCGCTAGCGCGGCGACCTGCGCCGGTTGGTAACCGATTGCTGTTTCCATGGCAGAAGGCCGGTCGTGCTCAAGCGCGAAAAGAGGCCCTTCCTCGCCGGCCAAGGGCGGCAAAACCGCTCGTGCCCCGTGGTGCATGGGGTACGCCACGGAGTGACTCGCGACGGCGACCAGAGTCTCATCTCGTTCGACGCGCTTAGACAGCCAGCGACTTCTCCAGAAGGCGACGATCGCCTTTGTGGCCATTCTTCGCATCGGTATGATCGGGTCGGGCCGGGCAGCATGTCCGAGCAGCACGTCCCGGAAGTTTCGGGCCATAGGCACCGCGTAGATGACGCGCCTGCTGCGATGCTGCAATAACGCATCTGACGAAATGTCCAACAGGTCTAGCGCAGTGCGCACTTTACGCAGTTTGGGGTTGACGCCTTCACCGAAAATACTGTTTACGGGACGGCCTTTGTGACTTTGAGCGAGTACCAATTCCAGAAGTGCCATGGTTTCTCGCGAGAAGTGATAAGATCCAAATCCTACTGTGCGGCCGAGATTGATGAACGCTAGCTCATCGCCATCTCGACCACCGGCGAGCCGAGCGGACATGCGTAGGCGGTTGTACTGGGCTGGAGCAACCTCGTACAGGCTTGTGGTTCCGAGTAACGAGAGACTGGGTCGCCGTCGAACCGCCTTCCCCGCCATCGCTGAAGCAATGACGCTCACAGCGGAGCGGTATCGCTTCGTATACGCAGCCACTACATCCGGGCTCGCCATAAGGAGCGAGACCAGTTTGCCTCCCAGCACGGCGTTGTACGGGGCCACCGCTCCGCACACGGTAATGTCCATCATGTCGACGCCGACGTGCGCGGCCTTGATATACCGCAGCACCATACGGATGGCGCGATGGAAGCCCAGTGAGGTGAGCCCACGCTTCAGATTGCTTGCTGTTGGCTTCGTGAACCCGGCACTGAGTAGAAGGCGGCGAACCTCTAGTAGGTCCGCAAGCATAGTGGCTCGCTTGCTACGGAAGAGATTGGTCCGAGCCTCGAACACCCAGTTCGTTTTGTTACCGCCCGCTGCCGCTGCCTTGTGGGCCTGTCGCTTCGGATAAAGTCGATGAAGGCGCCGCTCCTCGGCGGCGAAGCGGCGAAGCCGCGCAATTTTGTCTTTCGTTGGGTTCCGCAGTGCTACACGATCGATAAGTCCCTCGGACACCAAATCCTTCCTGTAGATCGCGTCGAACAGCGCCGATAGGGAGCGCTCCACCCATCGAGCCCAGCGAACCGTGGGAGCCTTGGTGATCTTCTCCAGGAGTTCCGATGAAGTCCAGCCAATCCACTTGTCACGCGCCGCTAACTGAACGATTGCGCTACCTAGGGCGCCGATGCCGATCACTGGGTGCTTCGGCGCCGCGCGATCCCGGACCAAGAACCATACTTTTCGGCCTGGACTGCTGAGATACGAAGTCGTCCAGGTGTGACGGAAATACCTCCAAACATCGAGTAGGCGTAGACCGGTAAACTGACAGACGTCCTCGGAGCCGATGACTTGTATGTAGGGATCGATAGCGAGGCGAAGCGCTTCGTCGCGCACGGGACCCGAAGGAATTGCGGCCGCACGCCTAAGCTGCTCTGCAAGCCCGCGGCCGTCTCGCATGAGCGAAAAGATCGAGCACCAGCTTCCACGGTGTAGGCGACGGCGCTCCATGCTACGGATGAAGCGTCGTGCTGGCGGCTGCATTAGCTGGGAGTCTCGCTCGAGGAGATGGGCAGCTTTCACCTGGGCTTTCTGATCCTCAGGTGAGCTATGCTGGTGACTAGGAGGTGCCATCTCCACTCGACGACTCCGGACTCGAATCCTCCAGCCCTGTCCTCGCAGATCACATAAAATTGAACAACAGAGCGAAGCGAGTAGGCTGGTATCGGCTCGGAGATTTCCACAGCGCCGGGCATACTCCGTCCGAATCGCCGCTACAGCCCCAGCTGTTAGTGCCTGACTGGGGCTTCCAAGTGCGTGAGCACAGTCGCGGACGACCTTCCGCGCGTCACGATTCCGCCAAACCTTGGGCTCGAACGGAATCCACGTCACGAGCGCGCTCGCTTTGTCTCAAGGAAAGCAGCTAACGCGTCGCTCCACGATTCACAATATGCCGATGCCCATTTGTGACCTCGGCTGCGCGAAATCGTCAGGAACGCCCGGCCAGCCGCCAGAATCAGGCATTCAATTGCATGCCTTTCGTGTCCCGACGGATCGGCACCCGCAGGAGCGTAGAGTCGCTCGTAGAAGGGATGCTCCGTATTGATTGTGATTTTCAGCCGCCCCTTCTGCTCTGTCACTTTGAAGAAATCAGGGGCGGCGATCGCGGCAACTCCAATACCGTAGGAAAGCCCTCGCCGAGCTGTCGCCTTCGCTCTCGAAGGAATGGGGGGCAACAGGGGATCTTGGCGAGTGGCCCGTGAAGTGGCCGGGCTCGGAGCCACCTTTTTGACATTCTCAAAAGCCGTGCGAACCCGGGCGTTTAGCGTACGTGCCGCCGCCTCTAGGTCGGGCTCCAGGATCGACCGCAGGTATGGCGTTGGGGATACACCCTGCTTCGAGTGCGTGACTCCGAAGTACTCATCTAGGTCCGGTTCAAATGAGACCTCGCAGCGCCACCAGTCATCGTAGTTTTCTCGACGCTTGCCGCCAAACAATTGCCAGCAGTGGTCAATCTCTCGCCCAGCGCGCATGAACGAAACGCCGGCGCCCCCGACGATGCCTGCTGCGCGCTTCTCCTCGACAGTTCGCCCGTGCCACCGGATAACCGGCAACTCCGTGAAACGGACAGTGATCTGGGACGAACGTCCGTTCTCTGGCAATGCGATTTCAAATGTTAACGGCGCGCCGTATGCCGTTGCGCCGCCGACACACGTCTCCGGATGGCAGAACAGTGGATCGATCGGAACGACCGGCTCACCATTCACCGTGAGTCCGAGTCCCCGCCAGATCAGGCGACGATACAACCGGCCCAGTGGCGCGTGAAGTTTCTCCGCAATCGTTTTGGCCTTCTTGAAATGCAGACGGTCGCATCGGGGCCAAACAACGAGTGTGCCCGAAGGAGCCGCCGCTTCCGCAGCCCACAATGGGAGCGGCCGGTTACGAGGCTCTGGAATTCCGTCGAGGAGGCGAGAAACCTCGTCGATGTCCAGATAAGTGAATAGCACCTCGCCTGGGCGTTGCCAGGAATAGACTTCCAACCTGCGTGTAACACTTACCGAACTATTGGGAAGCCCCATCCCGAAGCGTCCGATGCCAGATCGATCATTGAACCGCTCCGTTCCACCGAATTGAACCGCGGTCCAGAGACTCTCGTGATCCATCCCGCGCCCGTTATCGAGTACACCAATCGTGAGGTCTCGACTAGACGGTACGCCGGTTAGATCGAGTGGTTGCTCTTCACGAACAAGAATACGGACTCTGTTCGCGTGGGCTTGCACGGCGTTGTCGATTAGCTCTGCAATGGCAGCAGGGACACTGCGGTATCCCGTGTCACGGGTTGCCAGGATGAACTGCGGGCCGGCGACGATTGGTCTGGGCAGCGTCATAGCCTTTCCTCGACTGTGTTGCCAACCGATGGACGCGGCCGCCGATACACGCAACTTAACAGACGTGCGGCTACCGCGCAGCTCCCCGGAGGGTGCCCTCCAATGCTCCATTTCATGGTGACATCATAATAGTGTCACCATGTTTGGGCCGTCAATGGAACGTCGCATACCGAAGTCAACGCCATATCTTCCATTGCTCACCAGGGGCATCAGCGAGGACACCAGGGGCGGAGAATCTGGAACTCTCATGGTCAGACAACGACTCCCTGCGCCTGCCAGCGACGCCGTAAAGCAGGCAATCGATGAGGTGAGGGTAACGCGCCGCGATATTGGCGAGTGGCTCCGGGGCGGTTCACAGTCAGGCAAGCCAGTAGGGGTGAGCACGGTCAACAATTACCGCGACGGGAGGCGGGAGATGCCCAGTGGCATGCGGCGCATTTTCGCGCAGCAGCTACTCAAGCATACTGAGCGTCTGAGGGTGATTGCCCGAAAGCTAGAGGATTCCGCCCGAGACTAGGGCTGGCAATTCGCCGAACGAAGTCAGCCACCGTGCTTCGGACGACCTGGCTCTCAAGCCGACGCACTCCATCGCCATGTACGCTCGTTATCTCTTTGGGGACCGCATGATGATTTCACTGTCGTGGAGCCTATGAAGGGTCGCCGAGTGCGTGGGAGACAAGAAATGTGGGCGACTGACTTGCAGAGCGAAGCAATCGATGGTCCGCGCCCGCGACGTACTGCGCAGTTCGTGAAAACAGTCATACTTTGGGTCCCTCGTCGTTTCCTGACGCCGAACGGGGTCGACGTGAAGGCATTTGTATCAGATGTCAACGAGAAGGTTCTGCATCACGGGTTCGTCCTCTCAGATGGTCAGGTGCTTAGCACGCCTCTTACAGACGTAATCCATGAAGGCGTACTCCGTCCGGAGGTCGTCAACGTTGATGGGCATACGTTTCAAAAGCCAATTAGGGCGGGAGACTACACAGAGGTGATTCTCGAGCGGAATTTCGGGGACGGGGTATTCGCTGTCCCAGCCAAGCGCGACTGGCGGAAGCCTCAACAAGACTTCTTCGGTTTTGAGAATCCGTACCAGATGGCAGATGAGGCGGGCGAGTACACGTCATCACATCTCGCGACAAGGGTCTTTGGGCCCTATCTGTCGCCGGAGGAACGAATCGCCGCGGTTATTCATGGAGTAAAAGACTCCTACTACTTCTACTGTACATGCCATCAGGCGGAAGTCGTATACACGACCCGCCATCGCTTAGTCTGCATGGGTTGCGGTGCCACGCACATTGTGATTCGCAACGCGCTCGAGCTACACCCGAAGAGACTGCTGACCCCGGAAGACTGGATCGAGTTCTTCGACGAAGACGGCGCCCTCCGAGATGAAGAAATTGGGCTGAGCGTTGTCGACTTCCAGGATATCGAGAGCGTCGACACAGTTTGGGCCACTGACCAATGGATGGAGGCGAAGGAGCGGTTCGTGTTCTTCGCGCGCTCGTCGCCGGAGGAAGTTCGTGTGGCAACTCGCGGGACAGAAGCGGATCCGTCGATCCTCATGGAGGCTGGCTTTACGCCAGTCGATATTTCTCCACCTATCGCCCATCAGCTCGCCGATGATTCCATTAATGTCAGCCTGATCGAGAATGCTGCCCATGCGCTGTGCGACGGTGTGGCATCGTTCCTGAGCGGGCGAACGAACTCTGACCGCCTCGTGAACGCCATCCCGCAGCTCTTCAGAGCCCTAGAGCTTCTGCTGAAAGCCAAATTGCAGGAGGTAGACCCCAATGGGCTCGTCGACCAACCAAATAATCCCACCGTTCTCAAGCGCCTCAGGGCTTGCGGCGTCGCGTTAACGAGCGAGGAGGGAGATACAGTCGGCAGGCTTCGAAGGCTGCGAAATGATCTACAGCACGGAACCGCGAAGTTCAATTATCGCAATGCGCTCGCCGTTTCTCGCAAAACCATCGTCCTTCTGGATCGGTTCGCTCATCTCGAATTGGGACTCTGGATTGGAGATGTGATCCCACAGGACTTGTGGCACCAACTCCTTGCTATCAATGAGATAGTGGCCACCGCCGAGCACGTCGTTCATACCCGGCTTGAGCGGGCTCGGCAGCACGCGGAGGCTGTCGTTTCCATGTGTGATCGTTGCGGTAGGAATGCCATGATGAGGCCGCATCCTAAGACAGGTGCGTCGTGCGTCTTCTGTCATTACGTGCCCGTCACGCCTGTTGATTTCTGACAGAACAACAGGGTTGATGTAGGCTAGCGAAGAGGCTGCCCTCACGAGCACATGCAATTCTGGAGGTCCTACTTCGCTAGCTCGTTTTCCTAGGCTTTGCAGGTAGCCGACGCCGCTCGCGAGCCCAGCACTCGAGAAGCAGCCTTACACTGTCAGGCATGGGACTCTTGCCTGTTGCCCACCGGTTCACAGTTCCAACGTCTACACCTATGCGCAACGCCAGCTGCCGCTGCGATAGGCCAACGCGCCGTAGGGCGCGGCGGAACTCGATGGGGCTTGCCGGCACGCGGCCAGCATATCCGGCCCGCTACGCATGGCGCTATGTAGGCATTACGCCTATACTTGCAAAATGGGTATCCGAACGGCCAGCCGCGGTAATGACTTGGCAGTGGTGAGAGGCGCCGTCTCCGTCGCCGTCTCGCTCCTCGCCGGCGCAGCGGTGACCGCCTTGTCTTGGCCAGCGTGGCATGAGATCGCACCGGTTGTCCCCGTCATTGATCGAGTTCTGCGCGTTGCTATATCCGTTGCCCCGGGCATCGTGGTAACTGCAATCGGCTTGGAGCTCCTAGCGGGCCTGCGTCTCGTCAGTTGGTTCGCGACATGGACGAACAACCTTGTAATCAAGGGACGCGCGAAGTCACCCATTGCTGCCTGGCGAGAATTGCAGGCACGCGATGACGCGTCGAGGCGTTGGCACGAGCGCCACCTCAGACCGCGCACCAACGTGCAAACGGGTCAAATCGACCGCTCGGATGTGCGCTTGTACGCGGACGTCGAGCGCGACCATCACGAGCACGGCGACGAGGACCCGCCGCTTTACAACGCTCGGAAGTCCGCGGCCAACCCAGCGAAGCCTTTCGAAGCCCCGCACGCATCGCCCAAGGGATCGCTGTCACCTGATGCTCGCCACGCCTTCTGGCGGGTCTTCGGCCGTCCGCCGTCTGAACCGAGCCCTCCGGGAGCTCCGAGACCCGATGGTATTGTGCTCGACCCCCAAGACTCCGAGGCCGTACAACGCGACGTCTTTGGAGGCCCAACCAAGCCGAAATGACGGATCACACTCGCTGAGAGAAGTGTCCAGAATCCTACCTATCGAAGCCCGCGATCCGCGTCCTGAAGTCCTGACGCTGCAAGAGGTGGCGGCGTGGCTCAAGGTAGAACCTCGGCAGGTGCTGCGGCTGAGAATCCCTCGTCTCGACCTCGGGCATCGGACCAAGCGGTTCCTGGCCAGCGACGTCCGTGGATGGCTGCAGGAACAACGGAATAAGGACGCTCGACGCAGACGTTAGGCGGCGCTGATCCATCGGGTCAGGTGAAGTACGCTGCCATCCTCCCATCTAGCCGGTTAGATATCCGAAAGCTCATCGGTTGCGCGATATCCAGTAAGCTTTCGGAGGGGTAAACATGCACAACATCGGCGAAAAACCAGGCGTCGGCCGTTATTGCTGCGTCGATTGTGGTTGGGCGGTATACCTGAACGATTCATCTGATCGCCTGCCGCCATGCGGAACCTGCGGCAAGGGACAGAACACGAAATACAACCGCTGCTGACTCACGCGGCTGATCCAAACACCTTTGCGTGGTCTGCCCTCAGTCCCCGGCATTGCGCACCCATCCTTGCGCGCACCACGCATCGCTGCTTTGGCCTAGTATCTTGAGTGAGCATCTCAATGAGATAGCAGCCATGCCGAGAAAACGAGCCAAAGACCGACGAGCAACGCCCGAATGGCGCGAATTCGAACGGTTTGTCGCAATGATCGAAGCGGGCCTGGGCCACCGAGGCGCTCTTATTCGCTGTCCCGATCGACTTCGGGACGCTGTTACAGGCAAGCTGCGCGAGGTTGACGCATGTCTTCGGCATCCTGACGGCACACTGGTCATTATCGAGTGTCGTCTTCGAAAGAGAGTTCAAGACGATACCTGGATTGAACAGCTCGCGACGAAGCGCGAGAAGGTTCGAGCACATGTCGCGGTCGCAGTTTCCTCAGAAGGCTTCAGTGCCTCGGCCATCAAGACGGCGGCGTACTACGGAATACTGCTGCGCCAGATGGCGGACGTGACGACCGACGAGGTCGCGGCGCAGTGGGTTCGTGGGTGGGACGCGGGACTATTACAGGAACGAGTGCGGCCTCAGGCCCTCGCGTTGTTCTGCGAGAAGGCATCCGGGGAAGTCGCGGTACAAACTGCTTTGGCTCCCGAATTCGAAAAGGCACTTCATAAGGATGTGGATGCACCTGTTGCATTTCGTGTAGCCGATGGCGCTCCGTTTTCGCTCCGCCAGTTGCTCGAGCGAGTCAAGACCGACGATGTCCCCGTCGACGGGAGAGCGTATGAGCGAGACCTGAAGGCCGATGCTAAACCGGGAGAGTACTACATCGAGACAGCGGATGGTCGGAGAAACCTCGCCAAGCTCCATCTCGTCGCGACAATTCAACGAACGAAGCTTCCTCCTGAAAATGCAAAGTATCACGAGTACACCACGCCCGATGGCAACCGTGCTGAGCTTTTCAGGAGCTTCACTAGGGTTCCCGGCCAGGACGATCTGCACGAGCTAAATGTGGTTCTGATTCCTCCCGAGACAGCGGAGCCCTGAATAGGTCCCGACCTCTGCGTATGCGCTTACCGCGGAGGTGACCCCCCTTCCTAACGCT
>Ga0184610_1000335_pt1 | contig 11384 bp, 11 predicted proteins | sample PLM1_100_coex_FD_133011 | JGI IMG/M metagenome (GOLD analysis project Ga0184610, IMG submission 133011) | Groundwater sediment microbial communities from an aquifer in East River, Colorado, USA - PLM1_100_coex | ecosystem: Environmental > Terrestrial > Soil > Riparian zone | place: USA: East... | reverse complement strand
CCACCGACACCGAGTCGCCGACCTCGGTTACGGCCGCGGTCTCGGGCGCCCGGATCCGCAGCCTCTCCCCGGCCTCCTCGACCATGCCGACCTCCCGCACGATTCCCGTGAACACCGCATCAACCTTACGGGTCGCGCAGGTACGCGGCGAGCACCACGTCGTCGCCGACGTGCTCCACGTCCGCGATGCGGAGCTGGAGCGGACCGTCGAAGTCGCCCAGGAAGTGCGGGCCGGAGCCCGAGAGCCTGGGCGCGATGAAGAGGAGCACCTTGTCCACGAGGCCGCCGGCGAGAAAGGACGAAGCGAGCGTCGGGCCGCCTTCGAGCAGGAGTGACTGGACGCCCTCCTCCGCCAGCCGGGCGAGCTCCTCCTCCAGGGGACCGGACACGAGCTCGAGCTCGGAGCCCTCCGGGAGCGGCCCGCCGCCGAAGGCGAGCCGGCGGGGCTGCCTCTCGGCCCCGACGTCGCGCGCGGTGAGGAGGGGATCGTCCGCTCGCACGGTGCCCATCCCGACCGCGACCGCGTCCGATGCGGCCCGAAGCTCGTGCACTCGGCGGCGACTCCCCTCCCCTGTCACCCAGCGCGAGCCCGGCACCGTCACCCGCCCGTCGAGCGTGATCGCGGCTTTGTAGGTCACGAACGGCCGCCCGAGGGCGATCCAGGTCCGCCAGGCCTCGTTCTGGCGTCGTGCCCGTGCCGCAAGGTCGCCGTCGGCGAGCTCCACGTCGACGCCGGCCTCGCGCAGGCGTTCGACGCCCTTCCCGTTTGTGCGCGGGTTCGGGTCGCCCGCGGCCGCGACGACGCGGCTGATGCCCGCGCGGATGACCGCGTCCACACAGGCCGGCGTCCGCCCTTCGTGCGCGCACGGCTCCAGCGAGACGTAGAGCGTGGCGCCGCGGGCCCGCTCGCCGGCCGCTTCCAGCGCGACGACCTCGGCGTGGGGACCGCCCGCTCGCTCGTGCCACCCCTCGCCCAGCACCTCGTTGCCGGCGACGACCAAGGCGCCGACGACCGGATTCGGGGCCGTCGTGCCCCGGCCGCGCTCCGCGAGATCGAGCGCGCGCTCCAGATGGTGGTGACCCCGTTCGGGGGTGGGTGGTGGGGATCTCAATTTACGCCAGCGCCTGAACCAGGCGCCTGTACGCGCGCGGGAGATCCTCGCGGTCGAAGATCGCGCTCCCGGCGACGAGCAGGTCTGCGCCGGCCTCGTGCGCGGCGCGCACGTTGTCCTGGTCGATCCCCCCGTCCACCTGCACGAAGATGTGTTCCGGCGCGAGCCAGCGGAGCTCCCGCAGCCGGTCGAGCGACTCCGGCAGGAACTCCTGGCCGGAGTAGCCGGGGTGGATGCTCATACAGAGGATGACGTCCGCCTGCACAGCGGCTTTGGCAACGGGCTCGACGGGCGTCTCCGGGTTGAAGGCGACGCCGACCCCGAGCCCGTGCTCGCGCGCGAGCGCGATTCCCGCCGGGATGTCGTCGCAGACCTCGTAGTGGAAGGTGACGCTGTCGCCGCCCGCGGCCGCGATCTGGGAGAAGTGCCGCTCCGGGTTTTCCACCATGAGGTGGCAGTCGAGAACCCCGCCGGCCTCGTGGACGATCGGCGCGATCGAGTGCAGGACGACGGGGCCGATGGTGATGGGCTCGACGAAGTGCCCGTCGCCCACGTCGAAATGGAAGATGCGAGCCCCCGCGCGGGTGAGCGCGGTCACCTGCTCGCCGAGATGAGCGAAGTCGGCCGCGTAGAGCGACGGCTCGACCTCGACCGTGCGCACCCACTCGCGCCAGCCCATGGCGTCAGCTTACGTTCGGAGCCTACGTTCGGAGCCGAGCGATGAAGAACCCTGAGGTGCCGTGCACGTGCGGCAGCGTCAGCAGGAACTCCGGCCGGCGTGGGTGTCGAAACTCCCGGAACTCGGCACCCAGGTCGTCGGCGTCGAGCCCGATCTGGTCGACAACCTCCTCGTTCTCGGGTGCATGCATCGTGCAAACGGCGTAGGTGACCGAGCCGCCGGGGCGCACGCGCTCTTTCGCCACCCTCAGAAGCTCGAGCTGCAGCTCGGGTAGCGGCTCGGCGCGCCAGCGCAGGTCGGGGCGCGAGTTCAGCACCCCAAGCCCTGAGCACGGAGCGTCGACGAGCACCCGGTCGAACCCGGAGACGTCCGCCGGGAGCGCGAGGGCATCCGCGCAGAGGACCGCGATATTCGCGGCGCCGAGGCGCGCAGCGTTTTCCTCCAGCTCCCGCGCGCGGCCGGGATGCTTCTCGACGGCGACAACCGAGGCCCCTGCCGCGGCGAGCTGGGTCGCCTTGCCGCCGGGCGCGGCACAGAGGTCCAGGATGCGCTCGCCCGCCTCGGCTCCGACGGCCGCCCCTGCGAGCTGCGAGCCTCGGCTTTGAGGCCACGCGCGGCCTTCCTGGATCCAGTCTTCGGGAATCTCCTCGACGACGAGCGGCCCCTCCGGCGTGCGCACCGCCGTTTCCGGAGGCTCGTTCTGCGCCCGCATGAGCGCGAGCGCCTCCTCCTCGCCCAGCTCGCGCCACCAGGCCTCGGCGACCCAGTCAGGATAGGAGTGCTTGAGCGCGGCAGCGGTGGGCGAGTCCTCCGGCAATTCGTCGAGGAGTCCCCGGATTCCGCCGGAAAGTCGGCGGAGGACCGCATTCGTGAAGGCGACCGCACGCTCGAGCCCGGCCGCGCGGACGAGCTCGACCGACTCGTTGACCGCGGCGTGGGCGGGGACACCTTCCAGGTAGCCAAGCTGGTACGCGCCGAGCCGGAGCGCCGCCTTGACCGGCGGGTCGAGCTTCCGTACCGGCCGCCGCCCCCGCGTCTCGATCGCATGGTCGAGCGAGCGAACGCGCTGCACCGTCCCGTAGGCGAGCTGCATCGCGAACGCGCGCTCGCGGGGATCAAGCCCCTCCGCGAGGGCCCGGAAGGCACGATCCGCGTACGCGCCCTCCTCGAAGACGCGCCGCACGACCTCGTAAGCGACTTGACGACCGTTCGGTGGTGACCCCGTTCGGGGGTGGGTGGTGGGGATCATCTGCGGCCGCGGATGTATTCCGCCGCGGACATGCGCTTGCGGCCCTCCGGCTGCACTTCGAGCAGCTCGACCCCGCCCGCGACGAGGAGCGAGTCCTCGCGCGCCGGCCGGGCCTTCCAGACGAGCAGGCGCCGGCCCTCGACGAGCCCCCGGGCGCCAATGTGGGGCGAGAGAGCCCGCACGTGGTTGATGATCTCCTCAGGGGTGCGCGACCAGTCGATCTCGCGCTCGGCCGCGCCGATCTTCTCCGCGTACGTCTCGCCGTCAGGCTGGGGTACGAAGGTCGGCTCGGTGAAGACCTCGTCGAGGAGGTCGACCGCCAGGTTCGCTGCGCGCTCGAAGACGACGCCGGCATCGTCCTCCGGCCCGATCGGGAAGCGGCGCTGCGCGGCTATCGGTCCGGCATCGAGCTCGGCCGTCGCCTTGTGAATCGTAACGCCGGTCTCCCGGTCGCCGGCCATGATCGCGCGTTCCACCGGAGCCGCTCCCCGCCAGCGGGGGAGGAGTGACGGGTGGACGTTGAGCCACAGACGCTCCGAGAGGAGCCGTTCCGGGATGAGGACGCCGTAGCCCGCGACGACGACCACGCGCGAATCGCCCGGAAAGGCGGTCAGGCGGTCCGGTTGCTCCACGGTAATGTCGAGCGCCTTCGCGATCTCTTTCGCCGGTGGCGGCGCGAGCTTGCGGCCTCGCCCCTGCCGCCGGTCCGGACGCGTGATGAGGAGCTCGACGTCGTGCCGGGCGGCCAATCCCTCGAGGACGGCGGCGCCGAAGGGCGCGGTCGCCGCGACGGTGAGTTTCACCCTAAAACCGGCTGAGGGCGCAGCTGACCCAGCGCCGCACGCCGCTGCTCGGGGGTCGTCCGGTCGATCGTCAGCACGCCGTCGAGGTGGTCGATCTCGTGCTGGAGGACCCGCGCCTCGAGCCCTTCCACCTCGACTCGAAGCGGCTCGCCCGCAGGCGAGGCACCTTCGACGGTGATGGCGGTCGGGCGCTCGACCTCGACGATGACCGTCGCCGCGCCGAGCGAGAGACATCCCTCCTCCGTCGTCTCGACCTCGTCCGAACGCTTGACGACAACCGGGTTTACGATCGCCGTGATCGGCCCTTCCTCGCCGGCCTGATACACGAGCACGCGTCGGGAGATGCCGACCTGGGGAGCCGCGAGCCCCACCCCTCGCGCCTCCTCCATGAGACGGCTCATGCGCTCTACGAGCGTGGCGAGCGCGTCGTCGAAGTCCCTCACCTCGCGCGCCTGCATCCGTAAGACCGGGTCCGGATACTGCCTGATCTGGATCAGAGCAGCTCGACGCCGAGCTTCGTGCTCGGCGTCGAGCTCTTCCTTGCGGACCTGTCCTTCGACCTCACCCACAATGGGGTGATTCTAAGGACTGGTAACCGAGTCTCTAAATGCGGCCGACCGCGGTCGTCCGCCTCGGTCCGACCGTTCGCGACCAGACGGCAACGAGGACGATCGCCACGATCACGGCGAGAATGAACCCCAGGACCCCGCCGCCGACCAACCAGCCGACGAGCAGCGCCGAGGCGATGCCGATGACGATCGTCATCAGGATGCCGATCGGGTCCGTGCCCGGGTGGAAGAGCCGCCCGAGCGCGCCGACGACCAGACCGATGACGATGAGGCCGATGATTTCACCTATTCCCATGGCCTCATTCTCCCCACCCAAAATCAGCGCCAAACCGGCTAGGCGAGGCCCTGAGGATCGACGTCAACGGATGCCGTGAGGCCGTCGCGGCGGAGCGCCTGGGCCGCCGCAGAGAGGAGCCGGCCCGCTTCCGCGGCAACCGCGCGCGGGTTTCCGGTCTTGACGAGCAGCTGGCCGCGGTGACGACCGCGCAGGCGGAGTAAGGGGGCAGGCCCGAGCAGCTCTCCGTCCCCGGCCGCTGCCGTCAGCCGCGGCGCGAGCTCTGCGAGCAGCGCGGCCGGCTCGTCGGCCGAGGCCCCGGCCACGACGACCCGGACGAGGTGCCGGAACGGCGGGTAGCCGAGAGCGCGCCGGCGCTCGAGCTCGCCGGCGAGAAACTCCTCGACGGCGTTCCGGGCGGCAAGCGCCACGGGCCGCGAGTCGGGCTGGTACGTCTGCACGATCACCCGTCCCGGCGCGTCTCGGCCGCTCCGCCCGCCAAGCTGCATGACGAGCTGGAACGTGCGCTCCTCGGCGCGGAAGTCGGGCAGCGCCATGCCTGTGTCCGCGTCGATCACCGCCGCGAGCGCGACGCCGCCGAAGTGGTGCCCCTTGGCCACCATTTGCGTCCCGAGCAGGACGGCGCGGTCGGCCTCGGCGAACGCGGTGAGCCGCGCGGCCAGCTCGTCCGGGCGCGAGACAGCGTCCGCGTCGAGGCGAAAGCGTGCGAGCTCCGGGAGCTGGGCGGCGAGCTCCTGCTCGAGCCGCTCCGTCCCCGCACCCAGACGGGCGAGTTCCGGCGAACCGCAAGCGGGACACAGCGTCGGAGCCGGCTCCGCGAAGCCGCAGTGGTGGCAGCGGAGGAAACCGTCGGCATGGAGCGTCAGCGCGACGTCGCAGCGTTCGCAGCGCGGGGTCGCCCCGCACGCGCGGCAGTGGAGCGCCGGTGCGATGCCGCGGCGATTGAGGAGCAGGATCGCCTTGCCGCCGTCGTCGACGAGCTCGCCGAGCGCGGCCAGGAGCGGCGCCGAGAGCGGGTAGCCGGCCTCGCGGCGCAGGTCAACGACGGAGACTGGCGGCAGGCGGCACGCGATGCGCCCTCCCAGCTCAAGGCGCTCGAGACGCTCCCAGCTCTCGGGCCGGGGCGTGGCGCTGCCGAAGATCGCGACCGCCCCCTCGAGTGCCGCCCTCTTCGCGGCCACGGTACGGGCGTCGTAGCGCGGATCGGATTCCTGCTTGAACGAGGAGTCCTGCTCCTCGTCCACGCAAATGACCCCGAGGTCTCGAACCGGCGCGAACACTGCCGAGCGAGCGCCGACCACGACCCGAGCCTCGCCGGCGGCGATGCGCTCGCGCTCGTCGCGCCGCTCGGCGTCCGAGAGACCCGAGTGGAGCACGGCCACGAGATCGCCGAAACGCGCTCGGAAGCGGCCGGCCGCCTGCGGCGTCAGCGCGATCTCGGGCACGAGCACGATTGCGTGTCGCCCGCGGGCCAGGGCCTCCGCGCAGGCGCGCAGGTAGACCTCGGTCTTGCCGCTGCCCGTCGCGCCGTAGAGGAGAAACGAGCCGCCGCCTGCGTCAAGCGCTTCCAAAACCCGCTCGAGAGCGCGCTCCTGCGAGGATGTCAGGGCCCGAGGCTCAGCCTCCCCGGGGAGCTCGTGCTCGACCCGTCGTCGCTCGGCTCCCTTACGCCGCTTGCGCTCGGCCGGGGCGACGAGGGAGAGAGCTCGAGCAGGAGTCGAGCCGTAGTAGTCGGCGAGCCAGAGTGCGAGGTCGACGAGTGCCGGCGGGACCTCGCCGAGGACGCTCTCGACGGCCGCCGGCTGCACGCCCTGCGGAGCCTCCTCCTCGAGGCCGACGACCACGCCCCGCCGCTTGGCCCCGCCGAAGCGAACCGAGACGACGGCGCCCTTTTCCAGCCCATCCGCCAGGTACGTGAAGGGATGCGAGAGAGCGCGCGCGGAGACGAGCGGAACGACTGAGGCGAACCTGGACAGGGATAAGATCATGGCCGAGATGGCGGCTGGGCACTCGGTCGACGACTACCTCGAGACGATCTATTTCCTCGCCTTCCCCATTGGCGAGTACATGCCGGACACGAAGGGCTCGCCGACGCTCGCCGTCCGCGTGGCGGACATGCTGGGCGTCTCCCGTGCCTCGGCCGGCGAGATGCTCAAGCGGCTCGAGGCCGACGGCCTCGTCGAGCGGGGCGAGCACAAGGAAGCCATCCTCACAGCCGAGGGACGGCGCCAGGCCGAGCGGGTCGTCCGGCGTCACCGCATCATCGAGCGGCTCCTGACGGATTTCATGGGCTATACGGCCGCCGAGGCGCACGAGCAAGCCGATCTCCTCGGGAATACGTTCACCGACGACATGGTGGAGCGCATCGCGGAGCAGCTGGGCCGGCCGGACCGCTGTCCACACGGCTGGCCGGTCGACACGGACGCCGAGCAGGCCGAGAACCGCGAGCTCAAGCCCCTCTCGGACCTCGCTCCCGGGGCGAAGGCCGAGATCGTCCGGCTCGCCGAGCACGACGGAGAAATGCTCCACTGGTACTACGACTCCGGGCTCGTGCCGGGAACGAAGCTTCAACTCGCAGATACCGGGCCGGACGAGCTGACCGTCCGCGTCAACGGCGATGAGCGCAAGGTCGGCGGCAAGGCCGCTGCCGGTCTTTTCGTGCGGCCGAGCTAGCCGCTCGACGCAGCGAACCGGACGGTGACGCTGGTGAAGCCCAGGCCCCCGAGGAGGCCCTCGAGCAGCTCGCGCGTGTTCCCTTCCGCGCGGCTCAGGAGCCCGGAGTTCTGGCGTGCCGCCGTGTTCAGCTTCGTCTCGGCGAGGCGGTAGAGCTCTTGCTGGAAGTTCGGCTCGTCTGAGAAGAGGCTTCCGATCTCGTTCAGAACGCCTTCTTGACGGTCGTACACATAGCTCTTCGAGATGTCGAGCTGGGCATCGAAGAGCTGGGCCGGGGGAAGCGTGATCGTGGCGCTGCTCCTGTCGTCCGAGACGACGACGTCGCCCTCGTCCAGGTTGCTCAGATCGACGCCGGAGTCAACAGTTCCGACCGCGACAAAGAGAGTCCTCGAGCCGAGGATCGCCGATGGGAACGAGGTGTCTTTCTCCAGGTCGACGATGACCTCGAAATGGCCGCTCGCCGCCCGGTATTCCCCGATGTTCTCGATCGACTTGAGGACCGCGCGCTGCGACCGGTCGACGGTTTGCTCGGTGAACGGGTTGGCGAAGTCCGGGAGGATGTCGCGGACCCAGCCCACCGTCCAGACGAGGCCGGCGAGGACGAGCAGGAGCGCGATCCAGCCCCAGGGAACGTCGCGCTTCGGCGGCGGCTGCTCGGGTGGGGCGGGCCGCGGCTCGGGCCGCGTGTGCTCGCGCTCGGGAGTGACGACCCCCATATCGCCTTAAGAGTACCCGGCTAGGAGGCGGCCGGAACCTCGGCTGCCAGGCCCGCAGCGGCGCGCAGCGCCTCGGCCTTGTCCGTCCGCTCCCACGTGAAGTCGTGGTCGGGACGGCCGAAGTGGCCGTAAGCCGCGGTCTTCGCGTAGATCGGCCGCATCAGGTCGAGATCGCGGATGATCGCGCCCGGCCGCAGGTCGAAGTGCTCGCGCACGAGCTCCTCGAGGCGCGCTAGGGGGATCCGCTCGGTCCCGAAGCCGTCCACCTCAATGGAGATCGGGTGTGCGACCCCGATCGCATACGCCACCTGGAGCTCGAAGCGGTCGGCGAGCCCGGCCGCGACGACGTTCTTCGCCACGTAGCGGGCCGCATAGGCGGCGGAGCGGTCGACCTTCGTCGGATCCTTGCCGGAGAAGGCGCCGCCACCGTGCCGCGCCATGCCGCCGTACGTGTCGATGATGATCTTGCGCCCGGTGAGGCCGGTGTCCCCCATCGGCCCGCCCGTGACGAACTTCCCGGTGGGATTGACGAGGACGAAGTCGCGCTCCTCGAAGCGGTGCTCGTCGTAGAGGTCGCGCGGGAGGATCGGGTGCAGGACGTGCTCGATCACGTCCGGCTTGATGAGGGACTCAGTGTCGAGCCCGTCGCGGTGCTGGGTCGAGACGAGGATCCGCTCGATCTCGACCGGCCGCTGGTGGCCGTGCTCGTCGACCTCGTAGCGGATGGTCACCTGAGCCTTTCCGTCCGGCCTCAGGTACGGGAGGATCTGCGCCTTCCGGACCTCGGAGAGCCGCTTCGTGATCTTGTGCGCGAGCATGATCGGGAGCGGCATGAGCTCCTCGGTCTCGGTGCACGCGAAGCCGAACATCATCCCCTGGTCGCCCGCGCCGACGAGGTCGAGCGGATCGTCGTCGCCCGGGTCATGCTGCACCTCGTAGGACTGGTCCACGCCCAGGGCGATATCGGGCGACTGCTCGTCGATGGCGACGATGACGCCGCACGTCTCCGCGTCGAAGCCGTACTTCGCCCGGTCGTAGCCGATCTCGCGGATGCGCGAGCGGACGAGCCGCGGGATGTCCACGTAAGTCTCGGTCGTGATCTCGCCCGCGACGACGACAAGCCCTGTCGTCACGAGCGTCTCGCACGCGACGCGCCCGTTCTTGTCGTCGGTCAGGACGGCGTCGAGGACGGCGTCGGAGATCTGGTCGGCGAGCTTGTCCGGATGGCCCTCGGTGACCGACTCCGAGGTGAAGAGAAACTCACGTTTCGGCATGGGGCGACAGGCTACCGGAGTCCTCGTACTCCCCTGTGGGGCGACGCTCCATCAGTCCGGCGATGAGCTGACCGAGGCTCGCGCCCTCGAGCACCTCGCAGACCGCCTCCGTGATCGGGAGCTCGATCCCGAGCCGGCGCGAGAGGTCCCGGAGGACCGGAGCGGTGGTCAGGCCCTCGACGACCATGCCGATCTCGGCCAGCGCCTCCTCGACCGGCGTCCCGCGCGAGATCAGCTCGCCCGCCCGGCGGTTGCGGCTGTGACGGCTCCAGCTCGTGACGACGAGATCGCCCATGCCGGCGAGGCCGGCGAAGGTCTCCGCGCGGGCGCCGCAGGCCTCGCCCAGCCGGGTCATCTCGGCCAGACCGCGCGCGACGAGCGCCGCCTTCGCGTTGTCGCCGAGCGCGAGCCCGTCGACCGCGCCGGCCGCCAGCGCCATGACGTTCTTCGCCGCAGCCGAGAGCTCCACGCCCACGAGGTCGGTGTTGAGGTAGATCCTGAATCGGGGCGAGATGAGCTCGTGCTGGAGCCGATGGGCGAGCTCTCCGTCCTCGCTCGCGATCACGGCGGCGGCGGGTAGCCCCTCCGCGATCTCCTCGGCGTGGTTTGGCCCCGTGAGGACGGCGACGGGGCGCCCCTCGACGACGCGCGAGAGCCGTTCGCCCGAAGCAGGGTCGAGCCCCTTGGCAAGGCTGAGAACGGGCGCCTCGCCGGGAAGCGCCTCCACGACCTCGCGGAACGCCTTGCTCGGCACCGCGACGCAGATGAGCTCGGCGTCGCTCTCTACCTCTTCGAGAGTGGCCACCGCCACGCCGGAGAGATCGACCTGGGTGAGGTAGCGCGGGTTGCGGCCTGTTTCCGCGATCACTCTTGCCTGCTCGGGATCGCGGCAGACAAGGGTCACTTCGTGGTCGCGCTCGGCGAGGAGCGCAGCGAACACCGACCCCCAGGAGCCGCACCCGACGACGGCAATTTTCATCCCGCCACCCCACCCCCGCCCTGTCGGGCGCGACCCCTCTTCACCCGCGCCTCACGAAGTCGATGACAACGGGGACCCCGGCAAGGTCGAAGCGGTCACGCATGCGATTCTCGACCCAGTAGCCGTAGTCGCGCGTGATCAGCCCGGGATCGTTGACGAAGACGCGGAAGCGTGGCGGCCTCGCGCTCACCTGCGTCCCGTAGAGGAGGTTGAGACGGCGGCCGTTGCGGCTGCTGGGACCCGGCCTGTCTGTGCGCAGCTCCTGCAGAAAGCGGTTCAGCTCGCCCGTGGCGATGCGCGAGGTGTGCTTCCTGTAGAGGTCCTCGATCCGGTCGAGCAGCCGCTCGACGCCGCGGCCGGTCTTCGCCGAGACGGCGACGATGGGTGGGCGCTGGCGCAGGCGCTCCTCGAGGCGCGGGCGCACGTCTTCGATCCCAACCTGGGTGACATCCCACTTGGACAGGACGACGAGCGTCGAGCAGCCGGCCGTGCGGGCGACGTCGGCGACGGCGAGGTCCTGGTCGACGACCCCCTCGCTCGCGTCCACGAGGACGAGCGCGACATCGGCCCGCTCGGCAGCGCGGATCGCCCGGAGCTCCGAGTAGTACTCGATGCCCTGCCGCTGCCGGCGCTTGCGCCTCAGGCCGGCCGTGTCGACGAGAACGAAAGTCGTCTCGCCGCGCCGCAGCACGGTGTCGATCGAGTCGCGCGTCGTCCCGGGAACGTCTGAGACGATCACGCGCTCCTGGCCGACGAGGGCGTTCAGCAGGCTCGACTTGCCCACGTTCGGTCGCCCGAGGATGGCGACCCGGATCGCCTCCTCCCCCACCTCAGCCGGGCCCGCGCCCGGCAGGCGTTCGACGATCTCGTCGAGGAGATCGCCGGTCCCGTGCCCGTGCAACGCCGAGACCGGGAGCGGGTCGCCGAGCCCGAGCCGGTGGAACTCGAGCGCGTCTGAGTCGCGGTGCGGGTCGTCCACCTTGTTCGCCACGAGCAGTACGGGCTTGTGCGCGCGGCGCAGGATGCCGGCGATTT
>Ga0184610_1000333_pt1 | contig 11422 bp, 11 predicted proteins | sample PLM1_100_coex_FD_133011 | JGI IMG/M metagenome (GOLD analysis project Ga0184610, IMG submission 133011) | Groundwater sediment microbial communities from an aquifer in East River, Colorado, USA - PLM1_100_coex | ecosystem: Environmental > Terrestrial > Soil > Riparian zone | place: USA: East... | reverse complement strand
GTCCATGACCCGTTCCATAACTACCTGGTTCTCCCTGAAGATATGGCTCTGCTTCAGCATGGCATCCACGAGCGTGGTCTTGCCGTGGTCCACATGCGCGATGATTGCCAGATTCCTCAGATCGGTGCGCTGCAGCGACATAGTTCCTCTTCAACGATGGCCTTAGGTTGGCCACATTCGGTAGCGGGCAGAAGCTGGCCGCAACGGCCGCAGGATTGTTCCCAAGGGGAGAAACCCGTCAGGAGAGAATCGAGAGAGACCAGGGGCCGGAGTGAAACCGGTGAGGGTCCAGCGGCTGAATCACCTCACACCGAAAGCTTACAGCAAAAGAAGGGTAACGTCAAACGGATTCCTGAGGGTGGTAGTGTCCGAGTTTGCAACCCTTGCGGGCGTATCCATCAGATTAGGACACTATCGCCGCCGTCATTGCTACCCTGACCGCTAACGCGTTCGCTACCCGGACGCCCGCTTGCGGGCGGTCCGAGTTAAGCGTCGAGGGAGTGGTCGAGAATGAACGTCAACGTAGGCATCCAATAGCCGCCGAATCATGCGTTGATACTGGGTGTGGTGTTTGGCGGCTTGAGACTTGAAGAACTCGACGCTCTTCTTGCTCAAGGCGATAGTGACCTTGACGCCCTCCTCCCGAAATACAAGGTCATCGGGAGAAGGGAGAAAGTCAGGAATTACCTTGAGATCGCCCAACGGCTCATCGGTGTAGCCTATTTTCGCGCTCATAGATTGTCCTACCTTTCCGCCAGTAACCGGCGCCAAGTATACGTATCACACCGCTTCGATAGGTGAATCGGACGGTGAGGACTCCGCCGCTGACTTGTCCGAAGCAGTAATAGCGCTTTTCCTCCTCGCTATGGGACAAGTCCTCAGCGATCACACGGCGCGGGTCGGCAAATGCAAACTGGGCTTCGGCGAAGGAGACGCTATGCTTTCTCTGGTTTTCCAGGTCCTTATCAGAGTCCCACTCGAACCGCGCCTTGCTCATGACTCCAGACTAGCATGAAATGCATGGGCTGACCATATGTTCGTATGGCGGTGGATATGGGCAAGACAAAGACCTCTAACGCTGCCGCTAACCGGCGCGCGCCGTTTTTGCGCGCGTCCGTGTTGAGCGAGTGGTTAGATCCTGTTCTTTGATGAGCCGTACCTGCAAGCGGTACCCCAGGGCCGACGCGTAACGCTTGAGCGTCGCGATAGAAGGCGAATGCTTCCCGATAGCGGACTCGAGCCGCGCCACAGCGGATTGAGTCGTACCGATCCGGGCTGCCACCTCGGCCTGGGTAAGTCCGGCTGCGGCGCGGGCCTTCAGGATCTCGTCCAGAAGCTCGAATTCCTCAGCAAGCGCATCGTACTCGCGCCGCACGTCCGCGCGCGCAAGCGCCCGGGCTCTGAAGTCTTTAAGGCTGTTCGGCATCTTTCACCTCTTTCATGCGCTTTCGCGCGATCTCGAGTTCTTTCCGTGGGGTCTTCTCAGACTTCTTGATGAACTGATGCAGCATCACGATCCTTCGTCCGACGAGTGTGCAGTAGAAAACTCGAACGATACCTTCCGCCACCTTGAGCCTGAGTTCGAAAAGCCCCTCACCCATAGCCCGGGTGTGCGGCATTCCGAGGTCGGGGCCGTAAAGTTCCATGCGTTCGGCATATCGCAGAAAGCGCGCCACGAAACCAGCAGGCAGCTGAAGCAACTCCTTCTGGAACGCTGCGCTGTAGAACGTGACTCGCCAGTTCACTGGTTTGACTATAGCAGATCGGCTATATCTTGGCTACACATTTTGGCAGGGTCTAACGCCCGAGGTGAGCGACTGCGGACGACGGGGACGGTGGAGCGTGAACGGCGAATCCGAATGGCCGCCCAGCTTCGAGCGGAGAAGCGCAGCGGCGGTTCGCTCGACCGATTTTGTTAGCCGGCCTCATCTTTCAGAGGCTCACGTCCGCTCTTCTGTTCGCGCATGAAGCGGACCGCCTCGAGCAGCTTAAGGAACCCGTCGCCGACATGTCCCGGTGCAAACTCGACGTACTCAATATCTGCAAGGAGGCCAGGCTGGAGTGTGGCGCCCACCTCAACTAGGGGAACAAGAGCGATGCCCCTGTGCAGCGCTGCTCCGATTTCATCCCGAGTCCACATCGACTCGCCGTCCGCGGTTATGAGTAGCAAAATGAAGTCCAGTGGCTGCCTCAACTTGGAGAGCACCTTCTCACTCACTTGCCTCGGCTCGTAACTCGAGCCGGATAGCACCTCGACATTTAGGAGCGTGAGAAATTGGTTGATTCTCAGCGCGGGAATCTCGTTTGCCGGGGTGAATCGGTACGACAAGAAACACCGTAATCGACTCGTAGGCGCTAGGACGATCTGTTCAAGCGCCTCAATCCGTTTAAGCAGAGGCTCTAGCGTCTCACTGTCGCCACCTCCATAGGCGTCCTTCAGTTCGTCAGCGGTTGCCTCCACCACGGATAAAACTTGCTCGAACGAACGCCGAACCTCTGCAATTGTTGAGGGTTCGGACGATCGAGCTTTCACGGAAAAGAACGATTGCCCGAGAGAGTGAAACATGAAGTACAGCTCACGATCTGCTTGTCTCCAATAGAAATGGAATTTTTGCCTTGCCGGTTCGCATATCGTCTCAAGGTCCGAGAATGTAATAGAGCGTCCTACAGAACTTCCGTCCGCAATATCCTCAGTAATGCCAAAGCTCGCCGTCGCAGCTTCAATGCCGAGATGCTGAAGAACTGATTCGACAGCACGGGCAAGCTGACCAACCTCAAACACCTTGAGGCGATATACAAATGTCTTTTCGACTCTCATGTCGTGGGCCCGGCTAACAGCCAAGCTCAGGGGCGCGAGCAAGCGGGCAGGCCTGCTTGCGAAACGTCCCCCTGGAGCGCCAGGTTAGCACTTCATTGAATGACACCACACGCCACACGTGCCCCCCCACCGCCCAGTGGAGCCGGTTGGTCCGCGTAATTATCGCCACCCGCATGGAGCATGAGGGAACGGCCTTTGAGATTAGACATGTTCAAGCGTGGTGCCAACACCGGTTGATTCGCGTTGCCATTTCCATCCACGTACAACGCAGGCAAATCCCCCAGATGACCATCCCCCCAGGGTGAACCATGGCGTTTGCTGCCTGCTGGGTCATAGTGGCCGCCGGCTGCCAACGCGGGCTCTTTTTTCCCGTCGTTTTCCTTGGGCTCGCAACTCGCGTTTTCATGCACATGGAAACCGTGCAACCCGGGTGGCAGGCCGGTGAGTGCCGGACTCAACACGAGGCCATATCGGGTTTCACTGATTGTTACTTGGCCAATATCTTTCCCAACACCATTCTCATCAACAAGATTCATGCGGGCGCCGGTATCTGCTTGTGCAGCGGCACATACAGAAAGCGCACCAATCAACAAGAGAAATCGAATCTGTTTTTTCATGGCTCTCCTCCCTTCTTCGCATCCAGCTAACTATTAAGTATACTGCCAACTGTCTGGCGGTGTAGCCAGGGAGCTACACCGCCACTCTTCAGAACCAAAATCACTAACCCTATCCCACACTTCTCTCCCCATTGTCAAGACCCCACCCGTACTGAGATACCCCGCCAATCTGGCAGTATATCCAGATACCAGCCCGCCGTATAGCACGCTCACCGAACCTCCACCCGAAACGTCTTGAGCAGCCGCTCCGCCTCCTCTCTCCCACACACCCTGACCATCTCACCCAGCGCGGTGAGTTCCGTCCCTTCGACGGAGCTCAGGACAGGATCCGCCCACGAGACACCCGCGTCATCTCTTCCAGCACCTCTGCTGAGGGGGGAGAACCCGGCACACGTGCGTGGAAACCATCCTCTTCCGGCCACGCCCCAGGCCACGCCGACAACCCAGCCTTCTGCCTCTCTACCTGACCCTTCCGCTTCTTGCCCATACGATCAGCCCCTTGCGGAAACGTCCCTCCCTCCAAGCCGGTCCGCAGGGCTCAAGACGCCTCGCCCTCCCCGGTTCACAACATGGGTGTACATCATCGTCGTGCTGACATCCTTATGTCCCAAAAGCTCCTGCACCGTCCGAATATCATAGCCATCCTCCAAAAGGTGGGTGGCGAAGGAGTGTCGGAACGTGTGTCAGCTTGCCGCCTTACACACTCCAGCCCCGCAGACAGCTTCCTTCACGGCTTTTTGTAACGTTCTCAGACGTCTGACGACTGCGGCAATGCTTCCCGATTTGCAAGGACCTGTCAAGGTCCGCTGGAACCCGCCGGTGCCAACAACCATTGATCAGCATAGACCGATTATGGCTGCAGCAAATTGAGCGCCAGGGTGAATGCATCGGGCGGCAGTGTCCTGATTTGCAATCCCTGCGGGTTTGTCCATCAAATTGGGACACTACCCCTGCTGGGCCCTTCGCCGTTCCTCGTTTCCTCATACCCGGGACATCGAACCATCGGTAAGGGCGGATACTTTGGATAACGCGTATCCTGCTCCGATCGGCGGCAAAAGAGAAAGGTCGAACCCTTACGGCTGGTCACTGTTCGGCCATGCTGACAGGTGACGCACAATCCCAACCCGGCAACTTGACTCATCATTCCTCCTTCGTGGGCCGCTGAGGGTACGACACTTTTCAATTGCGCCTGCATAGTGGTGGGCGTAGTATCGCTGTAGGATGTACACGGCTCTGCTGACTACGATAACACGATACGGAGGATGCATGATGCTGAGGGTCCGATGTGTTTCGATCCTTCTGAGCACACCGTTAATAATTCTAGCTTTGGTAGCAGGGCTCGCCTGTGCCCGGTCGGCCGAGAAGGCAGTGGGGAAGGCCAAGACCGACACTCCCGTGATTCAAGACGGCGCGACCGTGAAGATGGAGTACACCCTCACCGACGACAAGGGCAAACTTCTTGACACCAGTAAAGGGAAGGAACCGCTGACGTACATTCATGGGGAGGGCCAGATCATCCCGGGGCTGGAAAAAGCGCTCAAAGGCCTGCGTGCCGGCGATCAGAAGCAGGTTACAGTGCCGCCCGAGGAGGCCTATGGACCAGTGAAGCCCTTGATCGAGGTTCCCAAGGGACGGATCCCGCCTCAGGCGCAGCGTGTCGGCTACTCTCTCATGGTCCGGAACGGCGACCGCCCCCCTATTCCCGTCCAGGTCAAAGAGATCAAGGACAAGACGATCGTCCTTGAAGCGAACCACCCTTTGGCCGGCATGTCGCTGACCTTTGACGTCAGGGTCATCAGCGTCGAGCCGGGAGAGACAAAGTAGGTGCAGGAGAGTGGGATGGTATTGAGGGAGCGACCGTGAAGACGCCCATCTCGCTGCTCGATCCGGTCGTGGCCGCCGTCGCCCGCTGGCAGGCGTCGCTCCACAAGAAGCTGCTGATCGGCTTCCTGTTGGTCTTGGTCCTGCTGCTTGGCACAGCCCTCCTCGGATTTCTGCTGATGCAGCGTGCCAGCGCCCAGGCGCATCGGATTTCAAGCCTCACCGACCGGGTTGTCCGGGCGGGTCAAATGGAGTACGCGATCACCGCCTCGATGCATTTCAGGGCGATGCATCTGCTGACCGGCGATCCGGCCAACGACAAGAAGCTCGTGAGTGCCCGCCAGAACTTTGCGACGCTGCTGGGCTCCTTGGAGGCGACCGCCGAGGGACAGGAGCGAGAGGTGTTCCAGAAAATCCGCGAGGCCAACCTCAGGTTCGCCCTGTCGGCACAGCAGGTGGACGGGCGGGCGCACGGCAAGGATCTTCGGGGCGCAATGGCGATCCACCTGAAAGGAGAGCACCCTGTCTCCCACGATCTGGAGGCGCTCGCGCGTGACCTGATTCGGATCGCCAGCGAGCGTCGCGACGCGAGCGTGCGCGCCGTTCAACGGGACAGCCAGGTGGGCAAAGCGCTCCTTGCCGGCGCCGGCGTGGCGAGCGTCGGGCTTGCGCTCTTTCTTGGCTATGTCCTCTCCTGGCCGATCCTCGGGGCGGTTCGGCAGCTTGATGATCATATGGGCCGCGTCTCGCGTGGCGAGCTTCAGCAAGAGATCGTCATTCCAAACCGCGACGAGTTTCAGGGGCTGGCGGAGAAAGCCAACGAGATGATGCGCGCGCTGGCGCGGGCGCGCGAGGATCTCATGCGCGAGCATGAGGCGGTGAAACGACAGGCCGGGAGCCTGGATGAGATGAATCGACAGTTGGAAGCGCGGGTCCGGTCGCAAGTGGACGAAATCGAGCGGACACGCCGCCTGAGCAGCTATCTGGCGCCACAGATCGTGCGGGCCATCACCTCTGGTGAGCACACCTTCGCGATGGCCAACGCGAGGAAGCAGCTTACCATGGTCTTCGCCGATATCCGGGGCTTCACGGCCTTTTCGGACGTGGCGGAGCCTGAAGAGGTGATCACCCTCCTGAACACCTACCTGTCGAAGATGACCGACATGGTTTTCAAGTACGAGGGGACGCTTGACAAGTTCCTCGGCGACGGGATGCTTGTCTTCTTCAACGATCCGGTGCCCCAGCCGGACCACGCAAAGCGGGCGGTGCAGATGGCCATGGACATGCAGACAGGAACCCGGGAGATCGGAGCCGAATGGAACGTCGACGGCTCTCCGCCCAGCATAGGGGTCGGGATCAGCACCGGCTACGTGACAGTGGGGACCATCGGCTCCGACCACCGGATGGAGTACACGGTCGTGGGGACGCAGGTCAACCTGGCCGCCCGTCTCGTCAATGTCGCGGAGCCCGGCCAGATCATCATCAGCCAGCGAACGTATGAGCTGGTCCGGGACCTGGTCGATGCGGTCGAGGTCGGGCCTCTCACCGTCAAGGGCTTTCAGAAACCTGTGGTCGCCTATAACGTGGTCGGCGTCAAGGGCGGCCCGCGGCTCCACCAAACCGCCTGACGGGACCACCCAAACACCACCTTTCGTTGGTCCCGAGGAGTATGGATTCTCGATCCACCACGGTATTGTCCGCTTCCCTCAGGGCATCCCCGTCAGATCTGCGCACGCTGCTCGCGGCCGTCAATCCAAGTACACGAGTCCCTGGCGGTCGATCTCCAGGAGGCGCATGGTGTTCTCAATCCTGAACTTGCGCCGCCAGAGATCGCCCATGCGGCGGCCGATCTCCTCTCCGTCCTCGGTGACCAGGGCAAGTAGCGACGAGCCGGCCCCGCTGAGAAAGACCGCGAGCGCGCCTGCACGCCGCCCCTCTTCAAGGATCACCTCCATCCCGGGCAGGAGTCCCGCGCGATATGGCTGGTGAAGGCGGTCCTCAGAGCCAGGCGCCAACAGTTCGAGCCGGTCGGTCGTGAGGCCGGCCAGCAACAAGGCGAGGCGATTCAGGTTAAATACGGCGTCTTGAAACGGGACCTGCTGGGGAAGCGCCTCGCGAGCGCGTTTGGTGGCGATCTCTAGGCTCGGGATCACGGCCATGGCCTTCAGGCGTTTGGGAACGCGGAGCCTGGCAGAAACGACGCGGCCTTCAACGACGGCGGATACCGTTAATCCGCCCAGCAGGGCCGCCGCAATGTTGTCGGGATGACCCTCGAACGGAAGGGCTCGGGCGAGGATCTCGTCTGCGGAGAGCTCGACGCCGACCAGACGGGCCGCGGCGGCGATCCCGCCGAGACAGGCTGCCGCGCTGCTTCCCAGGCCGCGCCGTAGCGGGATCCGGTTGATCTGCCGCACGCGTAGTCCGGAAGGGTGAGCGCCGAGATCCCTTAGCGTTTCCTTCACCGCTCGAAGCACGAGGTTGTGAGCGCCGGCATTCTCCAGCGCCGCCTTCCCCTCGCCCTCGACAAGAAGCTGGACCCCCTCCCCCTCGTCGGTCAGCTCGACCTCGTTGTACAGGGTGAGCGCCATCCCCAGGGTGTCAAACCCGGACCCCAGGTTGGCCGTCGAGGCCGGTACGCGTACCCTCGCCCGTCCCATCAACTCCTTCTCCCTCTCGGCCACTCGTCAGAATCGACAGCCACCACCATATATCGCAATTTCTCCGTCACCGCAAGGAGTTCTTCTACGTACTCTCCAGTGTGATCCATTGCGCTTTTGTGGGGTCCCTCATCGTCTGCGCGATTCGGGATGACACCAATTTTCCACAACATCGAGCCGCGCATGATGAGCACGGCGATGCTGAAATAAATAGTTACTCCTGTGACGTTGCCCGTTTCCGTCGCGCAGTGCAAGAAGTGACGGGGCTTGAGCAAGCGGTGCAGCTGGAATCAATACACGAAAGTGAATCCCAAATAGCCCGTCAGGTCGGCACTGTTGCGGCCGGCGGCGGAACCGATTAGCGCCGACACCAGGAAATTCTCGCGCACGGTGAGTTGAGCGCCGCCGTTGAAGTGGACGTTGGCGGAAGCGCCCTCGTTGCCTTGCGGCAGCAGAGCGTAGGTTTCACCGATGAGCGTCCAGCGCTCGGTCAATTGCTGGCGCACTGCCTGGCCAAGAAACCACTGGTCATCACCGAACACGCCGCGCCACGCATTAACGGCGATGTAACCGATGTTCCAGTCTAGACACGTGCGCCCCCAACAGCGAGTGGCGACGAGCACAGCGCCCACGTCCGCATGGCCAGTGCCGAAGCCGCGAGGTTCCGAAGCGGTGGGCAGTTTCAAATCGAGCCGCGCACTCAACTTGAAGCCGTCATCCGCCGTCTGCCATAGCCGCCACTTGGGTGCGAGCGTCAGGTCGGTGATGCCATCGGCGTCGGCTTGACCCGGTGCGCTGCCGAATCCGTCGCGCCATTGATAGCCGAAAGTCGCGCCCAGTTCGGCGCGCGAACTAAGTCCGAGCACTGGATTGATGGGAATGCTATGCAACCGCACCGAAGCCGTGCGGCTGAACTGCCAGCCGGCGTTGAGTTGTAGGCGACCCGGCTCAACCGTGTCGGCGTCGTCCGTGGTTAGCGGGCTGACGGCGTGCGTCTGGGGCGCGGATGCCAACACGCAAGCGGCGAGGAGCAATCTCGCTTGCCAGGCAACGGTCGTCCTGATGATTCGAGCCATGCGGTTGCTTTCGGAAATTCGGCATCAGTTGCCCGCTGGCGTGCGCAAGAGGAACAATCCGACCAGGGCCGGTACGATGCCCAGAAGTCGGAGCGGCGCCGCCGACTCTTTGAAGAAGAGAATTCCAACCACAGCCATCCAGGCCGCTCCTCCCGCCAACATCATCGGCACCGAAGACACCGGACCGCCCTTTTGGAACAGCAGGAAGAAGAGGACAATGCCTGCGCCGACACATATGCCAGTGAGCACCGAGTAAAAAACACCGGGTCCGGAAGACGTTTGGTGCCACGTTCCGGCGAACCGGAGCCATGCCAGGTAGCCGAGAATCGTCAGAGCGGCCGTGGCCTCAACGACAAATCCGCCGAGGCCGTCGCTGATTCGGTCGGCGGCCAGTTTCGTGAAAATTTAATGCGCGCCATAAAGAACGGCTGCGCCCACCGCGTAATAAAACCATCCAGGTATCGTTGGATTTCCTTTCGTCATGGGTTGTGAACTCGGTTCGTTTTGGACTTATGCGGGTTCGGCGCACGTCGGGATTTCGGCACGGCAGACAAATATGATTTCCTCGTCATAGCAGTGTGCCGCGAAGAATAAACACGGCGACCGTGAAATAGATAATCAGTCCGGTCACATCAACGAGCGTTGCCACAAATGGCGCGGACGCCGCGGCAGGATCAAAACCCAAACGGCGCAACAGAAACGGCAACATGGAACCGGATAAAGTGCCCCACAGCACGACACCAATCAGTGAGAAGAAGATGGTTAATCCAATCAGCGGCCAGTGCGGGCCGTAGATTTGGGAAAACATCGACCAGGCCGCAATACGCAGAAAGCCAATGGAACCAAGAATCATTCCCAGCGAGAGGCCGGAAAAAACCTCTCGCCGCATCACTCTCCACCAATCTCGCAATGCAATTTCCCCGAGGGCCATGGCACGGATGATCAGGGTCGTCGCCTGCCCGCCAGAGTTGCCACCGCTGGATATGATAAGCGGTACGAACAGTGCCAGCACGACCGCCCTGGCAATTTCGTCTTCAAAAAATCCCATTGCGGTCGCGGTGAGCATTTCTCCCAAAAACAGAATGACCAGCCATCCCGCGCGCTTCCGCACCATCCGCAACAGCGAGATGCGCATGTACGGTTCGTTGAGAGCCGCCATACCGCCGATTTTCTGAGTATCTTCGGTCGCTTCCTGCTCCGCGACGTCGAGCATGTCGTCGATCGTGACCGTGCCGAGAAGCACGCCGTTTGAGTCAAGAACCGGCAGCGCGGAGCGGTCGTATTTGCGAAAAACATTTAGCGCCTCCTCCTGCGAATCGCTCACGCTCAGCCCCACGTAGTTGTGGTCCATGAAGTCGCTCACCTTCGCGTCTAGCGGTTTGAGCAGGAATTCGCGGATTCGGAGGTCGTCAATCAATTTGCCGCGATCATCCACGACGTAGATGACGTTCAAAGTCTCTCGATCTTGTCCGTGCTCGCGCACGTAATCGAGCACCTGTTGCACCGTCCAATCTTCCCGCACGGTGATAATGTCCGGCGTCATCAATCGGCCGACGCTTCCTTCGGGGTAATTGAGCAGCGCCTGTGCAATGTTGCGCTCCTCCGGCGTAAGCAGCTTGATCAACTGCCGCGCCGCCGCGCTCGGCAATTCTTCCAGCAACGCCGTGCGATCGTCCGGCGACATTTCGTTGAGAATCCCCACGACCTGCTCGTGCGCCATCGCACGAAGAAGTTTTTGCTGCGCGTCCACGTCGAGATATTCGAAAACGTCGGCCGCGAGTGCATTCGGCAGGACACGGAAAATGATGACCTGGTCATCCTCCGGCATATCGAGAATGGCCTCGGCAACATCGACCGGCGGCCAGTCGCGAAAGATCTCGCGTAGCGCGCCAAAATCGCGTGAGTCGATCAGGCTCTTGATTTCGCTGATAGCCCGTATTAAGGCTCGATTTGTCATGCTGGACCCCCTCCCCCTCGTCGGTCAGCTCGACCTCGTTGTACAGGGTGAGCGCCATCCCCAACGTGTCAAACCCGGACCCCAGGTTGGCCGTCGAGGCCGGCACGCGTACCCTCGCCCGTCCCATCAACTCCTTCTCCCTCTCGGCCACTCGTCAGAATCGACAGCCACCACCATATATCGCAATTTCTCCGTCACCGCAAGGGGTTCTTCGCGGCCAAATCTCCTTGACTCCCTCGGGGTTTGACGTTATAAGACGAAAGACCGTTTTGGGCATGAGGAGGGTTCCGTGTTAGAAGGCCGGACCATCGGGTTCATCGGGGCGGGCAACATGGCCGAGGCCATGATCCGCGGGCTGCTGTAGGCTTGGTTGGTGACAGCCGACCGACTTATCGCCTCGGACATCGTCGAGGCCAGGCGGCGGGGGATTGATCAGCGCTACGGCGTCCGGACTGTCGCCGAGGGCGGAGACGTGG
>Ga0184610_1000332_pt1 | contig 11427 bp, 9 predicted proteins | sample PLM1_100_coex_FD_133011 | JGI IMG/M metagenome (GOLD analysis project Ga0184610, IMG submission 133011) | Groundwater sediment microbial communities from an aquifer in East River, Colorado, USA - PLM1_100_coex | ecosystem: Environmental > Terrestrial > Soil > Riparian zone | place: USA: East... | reverse complement strand
TCTTCCTCTGCACGCCGTCGGAGGATCGAGCAGGGGAGCGCGCCGTCGCCGGCGGCGCCTCGGTCGAGCTCGTGCACATGGCGACCCTCGTCCACGACGATCTCCTTGACGGCGCCGACCTGCGCCGCGGGCGCCCGACCGTGTGGGCCGCACACGGCAAGGATGCTGCCGAGGCGACCGGCGACTACCTCTTCGCGCGCGCCTTCGCCCAGCTGGCCGCGACAGGCGACCCTCAGGCAGTAGGGGTCCTCGCGGACGCGTGCCTGGCCCTCGCGCGCGGCGAGGCGCTGCAGCGGCGGCAGGCCTTCCGGCCGGAGACGACGGTCGAGGACTACCTGCTCCGCTGCTCCCTCAAGACCGGCAAGCTCTTCGAGGCCGCCTGCCTGCTCGGCGGGCGCGACGGAGGTCTGGGCGCGTTCGGCCTCGCCCTCGGGGTCGCCTTCCAGATCGCCGACGACATCCTCGACTGCAGCGGCGATTACCACGCCACAGGCAAGGCCGGCGGAGTGGACTTGCGGGACGGCACGCCCACGCTGCCGCTGATCCTGGCGGCGCGCCGGGACCCCTTGGTGCGGGAGGCGCTCAGCGGCGCGCCGCTCCCGGGCGCGCTCGAGCGGGTTGCTGCGACCGGCGCGCTCGACGAGGCCCGCGGCCTCGCGCTCGAGTACGCGGCGCGCGCCCGGGCTGCGCTCGACGGCCACCCCGACCGGGACGCCCTCGAGGTCCTCACCCATCTCGTCGTGGATCGAGACGCCTAGTGGCCGTCACCGAGCTCAGCACCCTGGAGGCCGTCCGCGAGAAGGTCGAGGCGAACGAGCGCCTGACGTTCGAGGACGGGCTGGCCCTGATGGAGTCCGACGACCTCCTCGCCCTCGGCGAGCTCGCCGACACGGCGCGGCGCCTGTGGGGCGGCGACGACCGGGTCTACTTCGTCCAGAACCTGTACTTGAACCAGACGAACGTGTGCCGGGTGAAGTGCAAGTTCTGCGCCTTCGCGCGGACGGAGAAGCAGGACGGCGCGTACACCCACACCCCGGACGAGCTCGTCGAGGACGCTCTCCGCCAGCGCGAGCTAACGGGCTTCACCGAGATCCACATGGTCGGGGGCGAGAGCCCGCACGTCGGCTTCGACTACTACGTCGAGATCGTCGCGAAGCTGCACGAGGCGATGCCGGATGTGCACCTGAAGTGCTTCACGGCGAGCGAGATCCACCACATGACGAAGCTCTCCGGGCTGACGCACGAGGGGGTGCTGCGTGAGCTCCGCGCCGCTGGACTCGGCTCCTTGCCCGGCGGCGGCGCCGAGGTCTTCGCCGACCGCGTTCGCCGCCTGGTCGCCCCCGGCAAGGAGCATCCCGACTTCTGGTTCCACACCCACCGCACCGCCCACGCCCTCGGGATCCCGACCCACTGCACGATGCTCTACGGCCACGTCGAGACGTACGAGGAGCGGGTCGACCATCTCCTCCGGCTGCGCGACCTCCAGGACGAGACCGGCGGCTTCCTCGCGTTCATCCCGCTTGCCTTCCACCCCGAGAACACGGTCTTCGAGCGGCGCGGCTGGACGTTCACGCCCGGATCCGACGACCTCAAGCTGATCGCGGTCTCGAGGCTTCTCCTCGACAACGTCGCCCACGTGAAGGCCTACTGGATCATGATGGGCCTCCCGCTCGCCCAGGTGGCGCTGCACTTCGGCGCCGACGACGTCCAGGGAACGGTCGTGCGCGAGGAGATCTTCCACGCCGCCGGTGCGGAGACCGAGACGGAGCAGAAGATCGAGGAGCTCGTCCGCGTCATTCAGGCCGCCGGACGCATTGCCGTTCAGCGGGACACGCTCTACAACGAGGTGCGGCGGTGGGAGCCGTGATCCGTCTCGGACGAATCTCCTACGTCAACATGGCGCCGCTCTTCTTCGAGCTGGACGCGGCCGTCGAGGAGGTGCAGGGCGTCCCCACCGAGCTGAACGCACGCCTGCTCGCCGGCGAGATCGACCTGGCACCGATCTCCTCGATCGAGTACGGGCGAAACGCAGAGCGACTGCGCATCCTCCCGAGTCTCTGCGTCTCGTCTCAGGGGGCGGTCGACTCGATCCAGCTCGTCTCGCGCCTGCCGCTCGAGCGCGTGCAGCGCGTGGCGGTGACTCCGGAGAGCGCGACGTCCGCCGTGCTCGTGCGCGTGCTCCTGCCGGACGCGGAGCAGGTGCCGCTCGAGGAGGAGGCTGACGCTCGTCTCCTCATCGGCGACGCGGCGCTCGAGAGCATGTTTCAGGACCCGACGCCGCACTTCGACCTCGGCCGGCTCTGGCTCGAGCGCACGGGGCTCCCGATGGTTTACGCGGTTTTCGCCTATCCCGATCCTCCACCGGAGGGAATCGCCGAGCTCGAGGAGGCGCTCCTGGCCGCCCACCGCCGCGCCCGGGCCGAGCCCGAGCGGCTGGCGCGGGAGGCGAGCGACCTGTACGGCTACCCGCCGGGCTTTCTCGCCCGCTACTTCGAGAAGCTTCGTTACCGCTTCGGGCCGCGCGAGCGCGCGGGCCTCTTGAGCTTCTTCGAGCTCGCACACGAGGCCGGCGAGCTCGAACGGGTTCCCGAGCTTCGCTTTCTTCCCTCAGGTGTAGGGGCGGGGCTTGCCCCGCCCGCGAAGGCCGGTACGGCATGAGCGTCGCCTCCATCCTCGACAAGGCCCTCTCGGGCGAGCGGATCTCGGACGAGGACGCGCTGACGTTGCTCGAAAGCCGTGACCTCGTCGCCGTCGGGCGCGCTTCCGACGAGCTCCGCAACCGCAAAATCGACCGCAGGCGCGTCACGTTCGTCATCGACCGGAACCTGAACTACACGAACGTCTGCTACACGGACTGCGACTTCTGCGCTTTCTACCGGCGCCCGGGCGACCAGCGGGAGGGCTACCTCCTCCCGAAGCCGGTGATCTTCAGGAAGATCGAGGAGACACTCGCCCTCGGCGGCACCGCTCTCCTCATGCAGGGCGGTCACCACCCTGATCTAGGGGTCGACTACTACGAGGACCTCTTCAGCTCGATCAAGGCTCGCTACCCGATCCATCTGCACGCGCTTTCGCCGTCGGAGATCCAGCACGCCGCGCGCCGCTCCAAGCTTTCGATTCCACAAACGCTCACACGTCTGCGAGACGCGGGCCTGGATTCGCTGCCGGGCGGCGGGGCCGAGATCCTCGTCGACCGGGTGCGGAAGATCATCTCCCCGAAGAAGACGACCTCCTCGGAGTGGCTCGGGATCATGCGCGAGGCGCATCGGCTCGGCATGTCGACCACGGCGACGATGATGTACGGCCACGTCGAGACGCTCGCCGAGCGGGTCGAGCACATGCGCCGGATCCGCGAGCTCCAGGACGAGACGCGCGGCTTCCGCGCTTTCATCTCCTGGACCTTTCAGTCGGATGGCAACCGGCTCGCCGACAAGGTGCCCGTCGCCGCGATGCCGACCTCGTTCGACTACCTGCTCACGCAGGCCGTGAGCCGCATCTACCTCGACAACGTCGACCACATCCAGTCGAGCTGGGTGACGCAGGGGATGAAGGTCGGCCAGGTGGCGCTTCAGTTCGGCGCGGACGACATGGGCTCCGTGATGATCGAGGAGAACGTCGTCTCGGCCGCCGGGACGACGCACCGCGCGACGGCCGAGGACTTCGTGCGGGCGATCAAGGCGCTCGGGAAGATCCCAGTGCAGCGGGACACGCTCTACCGCGACGTCCGCGTCTGGAATTAGCTCGTCTCACGTGCGACAACCCTCGGGAGGGGTTTGGGGGATCGACACCGCCAAGGTCAACCGCGGCGACAAGCTCAGGCGCGCGAGAGGCGCCGCTAGGACTAACGGTCCTCGGGAGCCTGCTGCTTCCGGCGCTCTTCGAGCTCGGCACGGCCGCGCGCTTCCAGCTCCCGCAGTTCGCGGACCCGCGGGTGGTCCTCAGCCCGCCGCCGGATCCGCTCAAGCTCCTCCTTGGTCCTCTTCCTCTTCGCCATCGTCCTCCAGCGCTTCTCGGATCCGCTCAAGCTCGACGACGATATCGGCGAGCGCTCCGATGATAGCCAGCACCTCCTCGCGATAGATCAGCGGCTGCGGCTCGCGCGCATCCACGCGGCCATCGTGAGCTGCGGTTTCGTCGCGCGCAAGATGGCCGGATGCGACGGTTAACGCGCCGTAAGGATCTCCGCTTCCCGCTTGTAAGTCGGAAGCCCTCTGCGTACTCTCGACGGAGGGTCATGAGGAAGGTGATCGCATGCGCCGCGCTCGCGGCCGTTCTCGTGCCTGCGCAAGCGGGTGCGCAGAGCACCACGGAGCTGGCTCCGGGCGTGACGTATACCCGCGATGTGCGGGTCATCGGGGGGCGACGGGTCGTCTCGCACGTGATCACGGCGCCGGCGCCAGGCGGCCTCTACGACGTCCGGCCGGTGCTCTCGAACGACGTCCTCATCGGCCGGGAGACGGTCAGCGCCATGCAGCGGCGCCTCACGGGCCGCGCGACGCTCGCGGGCGTCAACGGCGACCTGTTCGACTGGACGCTCGGCAACCCGAGCGGCATCTATCTGCGGGAGGGAGTCCTGCTGGCCAGGCCACAGGGCCGGCGCTCCGTCCTCGCCTTCGGCCTCGACGGGCTCTTCCGCGTCGGCCGGGTCGGGTTCTTCGGCTCGTGGCAGGTCGCCGGCTATCCGGCCCATCCGCTCTTCCAGTTCAACCGGCCTCTTGCCGAGGACCGGGACCTGGGGATCTTCACGAGGGCCTGGGGCCCGAGGACGCCGCGGCAGCCGCGCGGCATCGAGGTCGTGCTCCAAGACATGCCGCCCCCGTTCCCCAACACCCCCTTGCAGACGCAGATCACTGCGATCAGGAAGAGCACCGGAGGCCCGATCCCGGCCGGCGGGGCTGTGATCCAGGCGCGGAAGTACTGGCGGATCGGGCTGCTCGCCGAGGCAGCGGCCGGACGCGAGATCACGCTCCAGCTCAAGCTCAAGCCCTGGTGGGACGGCGCCGTGGCGGACGCGGTCGGCGGCGGACCTCTGCTGGTCCGGAACGGGACTCCCGTCTTCAGCGCCGGCGAGGAGTTCAGCCGCTTCCAGCTGCGGCCGCGACACCCCCGGACGGCTGTCGGTCAGCTCGCGGACGGCCGCATCCTGCTCGTTGCCTTCGACGGGCGGCGAACGGCCAGCGCCGGCCTCACGAACGCCCAGCTTGCGGCGGAGATGGCGCGGCTCGGCGCGCAGACGGCGATGGCGCTCGACGCGGGCGGCTCGACCACGATCGCCTGGGACGGCAAGGTCTTGAATACACCCTCCGACGGCCGCGAGCGCGCAGTCGCCAACTCGGTGATGGTCTTCTACTACGGCGTCTACGCCCGCCCGCCGCGCTTCGACAGCTTCTCGCCGAACGGGGACGGAGTGAAGGAGGTGCAGCGGCTCGCCGCGAAGGTCGTCCTCCGCTCGGACGTGGACGCGCAACTGCTCCGTCCGAACGGCGAGCTCGCCTGGCGCTACCAGGCTACCGTCACGCCTACCACCATCCACAAGGACCTTGGCGGGGCCGGCGTCGAGGAGGGGCGCTGGAAGTGGGTCGTGCGGGCCGTCGACGAGCAGGGGCGCGAGACCACGATGACCCGCGAGTTCACCGTCAACTCGACGCTCGGTTTCCTCCGCCTCGACAAGCGGCGCGTGGTTGTCAGACCGCGCCGGGGCGGCCGCCTCGTCGCTTCCTGGCGCCTGGCCAACACCGCCGATCTGCGCGTGCGAGTCGTGAACGCGAAGGACCGCCCGGTGCGCAGGCTCTACGCCCAGGCCGGCGTCGCGCCGGCCAACTACGCCACGGTCTGGAACGGCAAGACCGGCCGTGGGAAGGTCGTGCCCGCCGGCCTCTACACGATCGAAGTGCGAGTCGTGAACGCCCTGGGAGTGGACACGCTCGAGCGCACCGTCCGCGTGCGTAGGGCCCGCCGGGCGGCGTAGACCCGAAGCTATCCTCGCTCGGTGCACGAGATCACCGACGCCGTCACCGGCGTCATCGGCGACTACGGACTCTACGCGGTCTTCTTCCTGATGCTCGTCGACGCGGTTTTCCCCGCGGCGAGCGAGCTCGTGATGCTCTATGCGGGGGCTCTGGCTACCGGCGCGCTCGGCGAGACGGTCACGCTCTTCGGCGAGTCGATCGAGTCCACGGCCTGGGGGTACGTGGCGATGGCTGCGTCCGGGACGATCGGCTACACCGTCGGCTCGGTGCTCGGCTGGGCGATCGGGATCTACGGGGGACGTCCGTATCTCGAGCGGCACGGCCGCTGGCTCCACGTGACGCCGGCCAACCTCGACCGGGCGGACGCCTGGTTCGGACGTTACGGAGACAAGGCGGTCTTCTTCACGCGCATGGTGCCCGTGGTGCGCTCCTTCATCTCGATCCCAGCCGGCATCGCCGAGATGCCGCTGGGCCGCTACACCCTGCTGACGTTCCTCGGGACGATCCCCTGGTGCTTCGGCCTCGCGGGCGCGGGGCTGGCCCTCGGCACCGGCTGGGAGCGGTTCCACGACGCCTGGCGTTATGCGGACTACATCATCGTCGCCCTCGTCGTCGCGACGGCCCTCTACGCGGTCTTCCACCTGGCCCGCAGGCGGTCCCGGCGGCGGGACGTTGAGCCTTCGACCATGGAGTAGACTGGCCCGCCGTGTCCCTTCCGCTCGTCGGCGTCAGGGCGCAGTATGCCCCGCTCCTGAGGGAACTCAGGGCGCGGTTCGAGGAGGTCCTCGACTCGGGCCGCTTCATCCTCGGGCCGCAGGTCGAGGGGTTCGAGCGGGAGGCGGCCGAGTATCTCGGGGTCGAGCGCACCATCGGCGTCGCCAACGGCACCGACGCGATCGTTCTCGTTCTCGACGCGCTCGGGATCGGCCCGGGCGACGAGGTCGTCTGCCCCGCCTATACCTTCTTCGCCACCGCTGAGTCGATCGCGCGCGTCGGCGCGACTCCGGTCTTCGCTGACATCGACCCGGTCACTCTCAACCTCGATCCGGGAGACGTCGCCGAGCGGGTGACCCCGCGCACGAAAGCGATTCTGGCCGTCCACTTGTACGGTCGTCCGGCCGCTTTCGACGATCTGCCGGAAGGGGTGCCGATCGTGGAGGACGCCGCGCAGGCATTCGGGGCTGCGCCGCAGGGGAAGCGGGTCGGCTCTCTCGGCATCGCCGCGACCTTCAGCTTCTTCCCGACAAAGAACCTCTTCGGGCTCGGCGACGGCGGGCTCGTCGCGACGCGCGACACCGAGCTGGCCGACCGCGTGCGGCTCCTGCGCTTCCACGGCTCCCGCGACAAGGAGGTATTCGAGGCGATCGGCTACAACTCGCGCCTCGACGAGCTGCAGGCCGCGGCTCTGCGGCTCTTCCTCCCGCATGTGGACGAGTGGAACGCCGAGCGGCGACGCGCGGCGACCCGCTACGCGGAGCTCGGGCTCGGCGAGATCTGCGAGCTCCCCCTGGACGAGCCCGGCCACGTCTACCACGTCTATGCCGCGCGGATCGCCCAGCGCGAGCGGGTCGTCCGCGCCTTGCGCGAGTCGGACATCGGCTGCGCGGCGTACTACTCGACGCCGCTCCATCTCCAGCCCGTCTTCGGGGAGCTCGGCTACGAGGAGGGCAGCTTGCCGGAGACGGAACGCGCGGCTCGCGAGATCCTGGCGCTTCCCATGTGGCCTGGCATCACGGCGGAGCAGCAGGAGCAGGTCGTCAACTGCATCCGGACGGCGGCGACGGTGCGGGCGGCCTCGTGACGAGGCTCCTGAACAGGCATCGCCTCTGGCAGGCGACCATCGACATCATCCTCGTCGGGGTCGCCTGGTACCTGGCCTTTCAGCTCCGCTTCGACTTCAAGGTCCCCGCGCCGTACGAGCGGCTGCTCGAGGAGACGATCATCCTCGTCATCTGGATCAAGGCCGGGACCTTCCTTCTCTTCGGCTTCTACAACCACTGGTGGCGCTACGTCTCGATCCGCGACATGTGGACGATCGTGCGCGGCATCACCGTGGCCATCCTCGTGGCCGGCCTGGCCGTCTACTTCGTCAACCCGGTGCCCGGCTTCCGCGTGCCGCGGTCGATCATCCTCATCGACTGGGTGCTCCTCCTCGGCCTGGTCGCGGGCGTGCGGCTGCTCGCCCGGTCGGTGATCGAGCGGCCCGGCCGCCGCGGCCTCGTCGCCCGCGGCAAGGAGGCGCTCGTCGTCGGGGCCGGCGACGCGGGCCAGCTGATCCTCAAGGAGATGCTGAAGAACCCGGCCCTCGGGTACACGCCCGTCGGGCTCGTCGACGACGACCCGCGCAAGACGAACATGCGCCTCCACGGGGTCCGAGTCGTCGGGACGACGGCCGACCTTCCCCACCTGCTGCGCGACAACCGCCCGGCGGAGGTCATCATCGCCATCCCCTCGGCTGCTGGCGAAAAGCGGCAGGAGATCGTCAACGTCTGCCGCGACGTCGGCGTCCCGGTGAAGACCCTCCCAGCCGTCCACGAGCTCCTCACCGGCGACCTCAACCTCGCCCGCCAGCTGCGCGAGGTGCAGGTGGAGGACGTGCTCGGGCGCGAGGCGGTGGACATCGATGTCGCCTCGATCGCCTCGTACCTCACCGGCGAGACGGTCCTCGTCACCGGCGCCGGCGGCTCGATCGGCTCGGAGCTCTGCCGCCAGATTGCCGCGCTGGGCGCCGAGCGGCTCGTGCTCGTCGACCACTCCGAGAGCGCCCTCGTGGACATCGAGCGCGAGCTCGTGCACGAGCGGCACTTCGAGGCCGTCGTCTCCGCGCTCACCGACGTCAAGGACCGGGGCAAGATGAGCCGCCTGTTCGCGCGTCACCAGCCGAGTGTCGTCTTCCACGCGGCCGCGTACAAACACGTCCCGCTGATGGAGGCGAACCCGCTCGAGTCGGTGCGGAACAACGTCTTCGGGACGAGCGTGCTGGCCGAGGTTGCCTCCGAGCAGCGCGTGAAGCGCTTCGTGCTCGTTTCGACGGACAAGGCCGTCAACCCCAAGAACGTCCTCGGGCAGACGAAGGCGCTCTGCGAGTGGATCGTCGAGGCGGCTGCCCAGCGGGAGCAGAACGGGACGCACTTCATCTCCGTCCGCTTCGGCAACGTTCTCGGCTCCTCCGGGAGCGTCATCCCGCTCTTCCGGCGCCAGATCGGGCGCGGCGGTCCCGTGACGGTGACACACCCGGACATGACCCGCTACTTCATGACCATCCCCGAGGCTGTCCAGCTCGTCATCCAGGTCGGAGCGATCGGCGAGAGCGGCGACGTCTACGTCCTCGACATGGGGCCGCCGGTGAAGATCATCGATCTCGCCCGGAACATGATCCGGCTGTCCGGGAGCGAGCCCGACCGCGACATCGCGATCGAGTTCATCGGTGTTCGGCCGGGCGAGAAGCTGCACGAGGAGCTCTGGGGAGAAGGCGAGAGCCCCGTGCCGACGGCGCACCCGAAGATCCTCCGCTGCGCCTCCCGGCCGGTGGATCCGGCCTGGCTCGATGAGGAGCTCGCAGAGCTCGAACGCAGCGTCGACACAGGCGACACGCTCGAGGCGGTCAGCCGGCTCGCAGCCATGATGCGGGCACCGCGGCGCATCGAGACGGCCGCGCCTGCGGAGACGGTCTAAGCAGGGCTCGACCCGCGGGCACCCCTCCTGGGATACTCCCCGGCGCAACGACTCCGGGAAAGGGGGAGGTATGAGAAGACTTGTTCCAGGCGTCGTCCTGGCTGCGGTTTTCTGTGTCTTCGCGACCGCAGCATTCGGCGCCCCCGATGAAGGATTCAAGACGGCGCGTCCGGCGCAGCTCGTCCCGATGGAGCCGGGAGTCGTCGTCGACCCGCTCCTTTCGGTCGGCGACATTGTTCCGGGCACGACGTACCAGATGTCCGGCATTCCGGACGGGCTCGGCGCGTACAGGGACGGCCAGAACACGCTGCAGGTCCTCATGAATCACGAGCTCGGCGCGACGTTTCCCGGAATCCCGCCGGGCGTCAACTCACGCATCTCGAAGGTGACTCTGAATCGCAAGACGCACGGTGTACTCGATGCGACGTACCTGTTCAACGGCAGCGAAGGGTTCGAGCGCTTCTGCTCATCGACGCTCGAGGTGATCAACGGCACGCCGTACTACTTCACCGGCGAGGAAGCGATCAACGCCGGCCACGACGGCAGCTCGATCATCATGAACGCGAACACGGGCCAGTGGTGGGAGACTCCGCATTTCGGCCACCTCAATCACGAGAACGTCGTGCCGGTCTTGCGGCTCTCGGATTTCATGGTCGTGACGACTGACGACGACTTCCGCGTCGGCCAGCCGGCGTACATGTACGCCTACATCGCCGACACGTTCAAGGCCGCCAAGTCGGGAAATCCCGCCAAGGGCAGCCTGTACGTGTGGAAGGCGCTCGACGAGACGCAGACCGCCTTCGATCTCGAGAAGGGCGACACGATTCAGGGCGAGTTCGTCCCGCTGACGCAGGCGGAGAACGCGAACTCGACGACGGTGAAGAATGCTGCCACTGCGAAGGGCGCGTTCCGTTTCGCCCGCCTCGAGGACGTGGCGACGGCCCAGCAGCGCGCGGGCCGGCTCTACTTCGTCGATACCGGCAAGGTCGGAGAGGCGACGCTGAGGGGCCGGATGTACCGCATGGACATCGATCCGTCCGATCCGACCAAGGCGTCGGTGACGCTCCTACTCGACGCAGACGGGGGCGACGACATGGTCAATCCCGACAACATCGACACGTCGGCGCACTCCGTGGCGATCCAGGAGGACCGCGAGTCGGCCTTCCGCGCCATCCACGCCCGCGTGCTCATCTACAACATCAAGACGGGCTCTCTGCGGCCCGTGGCACGTGTGAACACGACGCCGCCGCTTCCGCCGGGGCAGTGGGAGTCGTCGGGGATCATCAACGCCCAGACGCTCCTCGGCAACGACTGGTGGCTGCTCGACGTCCAGGCGCACAGTACGTTTGCGCCACAACCTGGGGCCACGCCGCCCGGTGTGCAACCGACCCCGAATACCGGCGTCGGCGAGGACGGCCAGCTGCTGGCGGTCTACATCCCGGACAGCTAGACAGGCAGCAGCAGGTCCAGCAGGAGGCTCGGGTCGCGCCGGACGCGGCCCGAGTCTCCGCTGCGCTTGACGAGCTCAAGCGCGCGCGGGTCGGTCAGGGGCCGGAGCCGACCCTCGCGGATGAGAGCCTCGTCCACCCCCCCGAGCCGCCCGCCGTAGGTCGTGTAGACCGGGACGCCGAGAGCGGCCGCCTCTCGGTTCATCGTCCCGCCGGCCGAGACGACGAGGTCGGAGAAGGCGATCAGGCTCTGCGCGTCGACAGCCTCCTCGGCGACCACTACCGAGGGGAGGTCGAGCTCCCGCACGAACTCCCGCTGCTCGGGCGTGCGGGGC
>Ga0184610_1000331_pt1 | contig 11431 bp, 9 predicted proteins | sample PLM1_100_coex_FD_133011 | JGI IMG/M metagenome (GOLD analysis project Ga0184610, IMG submission 133011) | Groundwater sediment microbial communities from an aquifer in East River, Colorado, USA - PLM1_100_coex | ecosystem: Environmental > Terrestrial > Soil > Riparian zone | place: USA: East... | reverse complement strand
TGGTCGGCGTTCATGCGGGACCGTGAGCCCGCCGTGCCGTAGCGAGCGAGCTACGGCTCGTACTTCGGCTTGGCGGTCGGTCCCCTCCACGGATAGCCCATGGTGTGCTGCCAGCAGTTGGGGCCGGGGTTATAGATGGACAGTTTGGTCCGGCAGACCGTGCAGTTTCGGACAGTGGCCGGCTCGGCTCGCCGCCCGGCGGGCTGATCGTCCCTGTGCTTGGGCGCCTGCTTGGCCACTGGAAGGCTCCGGGAAGCTGGTGGTCGATGGCTCCGGGCTATCATATTCGGGACATTCTCCACCGTCTAGCTGGACTTTCCCTCCCGGCAGGGGTTGATGGACACCGAAAACGGAGGCCGCCACCGAGGAAGCGACGGCGCGCTACGTGACGGTCCAGGTGTCGCCGGAGTGCAACAGCTTGGCCAGATCCCCCCGGCCCAACCGCTCGGTGGCCATCTCGATCTGCTTGTCCATGGCCTCGCCGTAGACCGGCCGTTCGACCTCCCGGAACACGCCGATGCACGTGGGCTCGGTGGGCCCGTGCGCCAGGTGGGCCAGCGCGAACGCGAGCGACGGACGGCCGTGCATGTCGTGGACCACGATGCTGTCTGGGGCCACGTCGTCCGCGTCGGCCAGGATCAGGCGGCCGTTGTCCCCCACCGCCACGCACCGGTTGTCCTCGTCGAAAAGGATCGGCTTGCCGTGCTCCAGGCGGATCTGGTTGTGGACGCCCTGCGGCTTCTCACGAAGCAGGTCGAATGCGCCGTCGTTGAACACGTTGCAGTTCTGATAGATCTCCACGAACGCCGCTCCCCGGTGCGTGGCGGCCTGGCGAAGGACCTGGGTCAGGTGCTGGCGGTCGTTGTCGACCGTCCGGGCCACGAAGGTGGCCTCCGCCCCAAGGGCCAGGGCGATCGGGTTGAACGGATGGTCCACCGAGCCGAACGGCGTGGACTTCGTGACCTTGCCCTCCTCGCTGGTAGGCGAGTACTGGCCCTTGGTCAGGCCGTAGATCTGGTTGTTGAACAGCAGGATCTTCATGTTCACGTTGCGGCGGAGGGCGTGGATCAGGTGGTTGCCGCCGATCGACAGGCCGTCCCCGTCCCCGGTCACCACCCACACGTCCAGGTCCGGACGGGCCGTGGCGATCCCGGTGGCCAGGGCCGGGGCTCGGCCATGGATCCCGTGCACCCCGTAGGTGTCCATGTAGTACGTGAACCGTCCGGAGCACCCGATGCCCGACACGAACACGGTGTTGTCGGGCGTGATCCCCAGCTCGGGCATGAACGCCTGCACGGTGGCCAGGATGGCGTAGTCCCCGCACCCCGGACACCACCGGACCTCCTGGTCGCTGGTGAAGTCCTTCTTCGTCAGGGTGCCGACGGCCCGCTGGCCGTTCCCGCCGTTGACCTCGTTGCCGCCACTCTCGCCGGCCTGCTCGTTCTCCACGTCGCTCATTCCGGCATCACCTTCAGGATCTCCTGCTCCAGGTCCTCGACGAAGATCGGGAGGCCCTGGACCTTCGCGTAGCTCGTCGCGTCCACCAGGAACCGGCCTCGGATGAGGAGCGCGAGCTGTCCCGAGTTCATCTCGGGGATCAGCACCTTGGGATAGCGCCGGACCACCTCGGCGATGTTCGACGGGAACGGGTTGAGGTGGAACAGGTGGGCCGTGGCCACCTTCTTCCCCTGATCGCGGACCCGGCGGGCGGCCGCCCTGATGGTCCCCCAGGTCGAGCCCCACCCCAGCACCAGGAGCTTCGCGTCGCCGTCGGGATCGTCCACATCGAGGGTCGGGATGTCCTTGGCGATCCCCGCCACCTTGGCCGCCCGCAGTCCCGTCATCCGCTCGTGGTTCTCCGGGTCGTAGCTGATGTCCCCGGTCCCGTCCTCCTTCTCCAGGCCGCCGATCCGGTGGCGAAGGCCGGGAGTCCCGGGGATGGCCCACGGCCGGGCCAGGTTCTCGTCGCGGAGGTACGGCAGGAACTCCGTTCCCGCGTTGGGTCCGGTGGCAAAGCCCGGGTCGATCGCGGGAAGCGTGTCGGCGTCGGGGATGAGCCACGGCTCGGAGGAGTTGGAGAGAGACGTGTCGGAGAGCAGGATCACCGGCGTGCGGTACTTGACCGCGATCCGGACGGCCTCGATGGCCGCGTCGAAGCAGTTGGACGGCGAGGAGGAGGCCACGATCGGCATCGGGGACTCCCCGTGCCGGCCGTACATGGCCAGCAGGAGATCGGCGGCCTCGGTCTTCGTCGGCATCCCGGTGGAGGGGCCCGCCCGCTGGACGTCCACGATCACCATGGGGAGCTCCAGCGTCACGGCCAGGCCGAGGGTCTCGGCCTTCAGGTCCATGCCCGGGCCCGAGGTGCCGGTCACCCCCAGCTGGCCCACGAACGCCGCGCCCAGCACCACGTTGGCCGCGGCGATCTCGTCCTCGGCCTGGAGCGTTCGCACCCCGAAGTTCTTCAGCCGCGACAGCTCGTGCAGCAGCTCCGAGGCCGGGGTGATCGGGTAGCTGGCATAGAACAGGGAAAGCCCGCTCCGCTGGCTCGCGGCGACCAGGCCGAGCGCCAGGGCTTGCGCGCCGGAGACGTTGCGGTAGGTCCCGGGCTTGGCCGGAGCCGGCTTCACCTGGTAGGAGTGAGCGAACAGCTCGGTGGTCTCGCCGAAGTTGTAGCCCGCCTTGAACGCCGCGACGTTCGCGTCGTACACCTGCGGCTTGTCGCCGAACTTCTTGTGCAGCCAGTTCAGCGTGACGTCGGTGGGCCGGCCGTACATCCAGGACACGAGACCCAGGGCGAACATGTTCTTGGACCGCTCGGCCTCCTTGCGGGACAGGCCGAGCTCCTCCACCGCCCGCACCGTGATGGAGGTCATAGGGACCTTGTAGACCTGGTAGCCCTCGAGGCTGCCATCCACCAAGGGGTTCGACGAGAACCCGGCCTTCTTCACGTTCCGCTGGACGAAGGCGTCCTCGTTCACGATGACCGTCCCGCCCTTCTGGAGCAGGTGCAGGTCGGCCTTCAGGGCCGCCGGGTTCATGGCCACCAGGACGTTCGGGTGGTCGCCGGGGGTCGTGATGTCCTCGGAGGCGAACTGGATCTGGAAGGCCGAGACCCCGTGGACGGTGCCGGCCGGAGCCCGGATCTCGGCCGGGAAGTCGGGGAGGGTCGCGAGGTCGTTCCCCAGGACGGCCGTGGCATTGGTGAACCGGTCGCCGGTCAACTGCATGCCGTCACCCGAGTCGCCGGCGAACCGGATGACGACCCGGTCCTTCTCTTCGACTTCCTTCGCCATCGTGCTGTGGCCGGGCGTGCCCCGGCCGCCTCCTCGGGGTTTCGGGGGTTCGCATCTAGCGTAGCGCGCGGACGCCGAACCAACAGCCGCACGTGCCCCCTTCGTGCCCGCGCCGTTCGGATCGGGCCGGACGCGCTAGGCTCCCGGAGCCCGATTGGGTCGCCCACCGCACATCAGGAGGACCTCCGTGGCCTACAAGCGCATCGTCCTGGCGACCGACGGCTCGGCCTTCGCCGAGAGCGCCGAGCACGTGGCCGCCACCCTGGCCAGGGCATCAAGGGCCACGGAGCTGCTGATCGTCCACAGCTACGAGCGTCCGGACCGGGCCCAGACCGCCGTGGAGCGGGCCGAGGCCGCCGCCAGGGCCGAGGGACTGCAGCCCGAGGTGATCCTTCGGGACGGGGCGCCCGCCGAGGACATCGTGGAGGTGGCCGACGTGCGGGAGGCCGACCTGATCGTCCTGGGCAGCCGAGGGCTGTCCCTCGGCGAGCAGATCATTGGCAGCGTGGCGGCCAAGGTGTCGCGCCACGCCCCCTGCGACGTCCTCCTGGTTCGGGAGCGGCCGGTCGAGCAGCGCGAGGCGGGGGCGGTCCCCTACGCCAGGATCCTCGTGGCCACCGACGGCTCCTCCACCGCTGATCGGGCCGCCAGGAAGGGCTACGCCCTGGCCACCCGGCTCAGCGCGTCGGTGACGCTGGCGTTCGTCGGACACCCCAAGACCGGCGAGCTGATCCTCCAGGACACCGAGGCCACGATCGGCCAGGGGGCGCCCGCGACCAGGCTGATCCTCCATGGGGACCCGGCCGAGGCCATCATGGGGGCTGCGGCACGCGAGGGGCTGGACCTGATCGTGGTGGGCAACCGGGGACTGACCGGGGCCAAGGGCCTGTTCCTTGCTTCGGTCCCCAAGAAGGTCTCCGAGTACGCCCCGTGCGACGTGCTGATCGCGCGCACGGTGGCCCAGAGCCTGTCAGAGATCGGCAACGGCGAGGGAGGCATCGTGGCCACCGGGGACCACAAGGTGGCCGTGTACCGCGACGAGAAGGGCGCCGTCCACTCGCTCTCGGCCAAGTGCACCCACATGGGCTGCACCGTGAAGTGGAACCCCTCGGAGAAGACATGGGACTGCCCGTGCCACGGGTCGCGCTTCTCGCCCACCGGCCAGGTGGTGAACGGGCCGGCGGCCAAACCGCTGGAGCCGACCGACCTCTAGGCCGGCTTCACAACGGCTTCCAGACCATCAGCCATGTGATGAACAGCAGCGACGCGTAGCCGAGGACGGTGTTCAGGAGCGGCAGCCTCGAACGGAGCATCGCGTCAAGCTCCTCGTCGCTCCTCCGGGGAACCCCCGAGGGCCGAATCTCCACCGCTTCCTTCAGCCGCCGGTAGTACGGCCGGGCCACGGCGCCCATCTCCACGATCATGAACACCAATACGCCGAGCGAGACCCAGATCCACCCAAACTTCCACCAGTCCAACCGGAACCCTGCCCACACCCCGCCGATCAGCAGGATCCCGAGCGAGATGTACGAGGCCATGACGGACGAGCCGGAGAACTGGAGGAGCTCTGCGATCCGGTTCCGGTCGCGTTCCTTGCGCAGCCGAAGGGCCACCATCATGGATACCCCGTGGGACATGACGAACCCCAACACGCCCACGATGTGGATGAAGACCAACCAGCGGTAGTCGATCGAGAAGGCGAGCATCAGTCCGCGGGTGGCCGCTCGGCCCGACGGAGCCGGCCGGCCAGCACCGAGAGCATCCTGGCCGCGACGGCGGGCTCATCGGCGATCAAGCGATCGAACGCCCGCTTGAAGATCCGGATACACAGCATGGGGGTGGCGGCCACGACGGACGCCGTTCGCTCCCCGCCATCCAGCAGCGCGAGCTCCCCGAAGAAGTCTCCCGGCCGGAGCATGGTCAGCGTTCGCTTCCCCCGTGTCACCCTGGCCTCCCCCTCGACGATCACGAAGAAGGCTCCGCCCCGCCTGCCCTCGGCCACGATGACCTCCCCGGGCCGGAACTCCACCTGGTCGGCCCGGTCGGCCAGCGCTCGGAGGTGACGCCGGGACAACCCGGCGAACAGCGGGACCCGGGCCAGCAGGTCCATCCCCTGCTTGCCCAGGGGCCGGTCGGGTCGGGTGCGGCCCGATGCGGGACGAGTTGGGGGCCCCGGAGCGGCCACCGAGCCGGGGACCAGCCCGGCCAACGAATCGAGCGCGTCCTTCATCGGCCTCTCCCACCTCCCGGTCGAGTCGCGAGCCTATCGCAGGGGGCGAGGGCTCCGCGATGGACCGAACCCGCGCGCCGCCGTTCTGACTGCCGGTCACACCGCTGCGCTAGCATGGTCTGATGATCGTTCCCGCTTCCACGAAGACGAACGATGGCGCACGGGCCCGCCTCGAGCGGTTGCTGGCCGAGCGCATCGTCATCCTCGACGGGGCCTGGGGCGTCCTCCTGCAGGGCCGGGGGCTCACGGAGGAGGAGTTCCGCGGGGAGCGCTTCCGCGACCACCCCCGGGACGTCAAGGGCGATCCCGACCTGCTCAACCTGACGCAGCCCGCCATCATCTCCTCGGTCCACGACGCCTACCTCGAGGCCGGCGCGGACATCACCACCACGAACACCTTCACCGCCACCTCGATCGGGCAGGCCGACTACGGCCTCCAGGACGCCGTGTACGACATGAACGTGGCCGGCGCCCGACTGGCCCGGGAGGCGGTCGCCCGCCACGCCGACCGCTTCGTGGCCGGATCGGTCGGGCCGCTCAACGTGACGCTCTCGCTTTCCCCCAAGGTCGAGGACGCCTCCTACCGCAAGGTCACCTTCGATCAGGTCTACGAGGCCTATGCCGAGCAGATCGGCGGCCTTCGGGACGGGGGCGTGGACCTGCTGCTCATCGAGACGATCTTCGACACCCTGAACGCCAAGGCGGCGATCGCCGCCGCGATGGAGGTCGCGCCCGACGTGCCCCGGTGGATCTCGGTCACGATCGTTGACCGGAGCGGAAGGACGCTGTCCGGACAGACCATCGAGGCCTTCTGGACCTCGATCGAGCACGCGGAACCGTTCAGCGTCGGCGTGAACTGCTCGCTCGGCGCGGCCGAGATGCGGCCGTACCTTGAGGCCCTGGCCACGGTGGCGCCGGTCTACACGACATGCCACCCGAACGCGGGGCTGCCGAACGCGTTCGGCGGGTACGACGAGCAACCCGACATCACCGCGAAGTACCTCCGGGAGTTCGCCGAGGCCGGCCTGGCGAACATCCTGGGCGGCTGCTGTGGCACCACGCCCGAGCACATCCGCCGGGTGGCCACGGCCCTGGAGGGCCTTCCCCCCCGCCGGGTCCCGGCGCCCCGGCGCCTGACGAGCTTCTCCGGCCTGGAGCCCTTCGCCATCCGGCCCGACACCGGGTTCGTGATGATCGGCGAGCGCACCAACATCACCGGATCCAGGCGCTTCCACCGGTTGATCGACGGGGGCGACTTCCAGGGCGGCGTGGAGGTGGCACTGGAGCAGGTCCGCGGCGGCGCGAACCTGATCGACGTGAACATGGACGCCGACCTCCTCGACTCCGAGCACGCCATGACCACCTTCCTGAACCTCGTGGCCACCGAGCCCGAGATCGCCCGGGTCCCGATCATGATCGACAGCTCGAAATGGTCCGTGATCGAGGCCGGCCTGAAGTGCGTGCAGGGCAAGGGCGTCGTGAACTCGATCAGCCTGAAGGAGGGCGACGAGGCCTTCCTGGACAAGGCTCGGACGGCCAGGCGCTACGGCGCCGGTGCGGTGGTGATGGCCTTCGACGAGAAGGGCCAGGCCGACACGGTCGATCGCAAGGTCCAGATCTGCGAGCGCGCCTACCGGCTCCTCATCGAGAAGGCGGGCTTCGAGCCGGAGGACATCATCTTCGACCCCTGCATCCTGGCAATCGCCACAGGGATCGAGGAGCACAACGGGTACGCCAAAGCGTTCATCGAAGCCACGCGGATCATCAAGGAGCGCTGCCCCGGCGTGCGGATCTCGGGCGGCGTCTCCAACCTCTCGTTCTCGTTCCGCGGCAACGACATGGTCCGGGAGGCCATCCATTCGGCCTTCCTCTACCACGCCATCCAGGCCGGGCTCGACATGGCCATCGTGAATGCCGGCCAGTTGATGCTCTACCAGGACATCCCGGCCGACCTCCTGGAGCACGTCGAGGACATCATCTTCGACCGCCGTCCCGACGCCACCGAGCGGATGGTGACGTTCGCCGGGAACGTCCGGGGCGAAGCGACCAAGCGCGAGCGTGACTTGACCTGGCGCGAGGGCACCGTTCAGGACCGGCTGAAGCACGCGCTCATCCACGGGATCGTGGACTTCATCGAGGAGGACACCGAGGAGGCTCGCGCACAGTACCCCCGGCCCCTGGAGGTCATCGAGGGACCGCTGATGGAGGGCATGCAGGTGGTCGGCGACTTGTTCGGCTCGGGCCGGATGTTCCTGCCGCAGGTGGTGAAGAGCGCGCGGGCCATGAAGAAGGCCGTGGCCTACCTCGAGCCGTTCATGGAGGAGGAGAAGCTCCGCCTCGGCACGACCGATCGCGCCCAGGGCAAGGTCGTCCTGGCCACCGTGAAGGGCGACGTCCACGACATCGGCAAGAACATCGTGGGCGTGGTGCTGGGCTGCAACAACTACGAGGTCATCGACCTCGGTGTGATGGTCCCGGCGGACGTCCTCCTCGACACCGCGGCCGACGAGAGGTGCGACATCGTGGGCGTGTCGGGACTCATCACGCCGTCGCTCGACGAGATGGTTCACGTGGCCAAGGAGATGGAGCGCCGGGGCATCGACCTCCCGCTCCTGATCGGCGGGGCCACCACGTCGAAGCAGCACACGGCGGTCCGGATCGCGCCCGAGTACGGCAACCCGACCGTCCACGTGATCGACGCGTCACGCGTGGTGGGGGTGGTCTCGGACCTGCTCGACCCGGAGCGAAGGGCCAAGCTCGACCGCCAGAACCGGGACGACCAGCAGCACCTCCGGGAGCAACACGCCGAACGAGATCGGCGCCCACTCCTTTCGTACGAGGAGGCGAGGGCGAACCGCACGCCGATCGTGTGGCACCAGCGGGACCTGGCGGCACCGGCCTTCACCGGGACCAGGCTCGTGGAGGCCTCGATCGAGACGCTTCGCCCATACATCGACTGGACGTTCTTCTTCACTGCGTGGGAGCTGAAGGGCCGGTTCCCGGCCATCCTGGACCATCCCGCCCATGGCGCCGCCGCGCGCGAGCTGTACGAGAACGCCAACGAGCAGCTGGACGAGCTGGTTGCGGGCGACCGGATCTCGGCCCGCGGCGTGTACGGCTTCTGGCCGGCGGACGCCGACGGCGACGACCTGGTCCTTCAGGCCGGCGCCGGCGGCGTGCGCTTCCACATGCTCCGCCAGCAAGCCGACCATGGCGACGCCCGGCCCAACCGCTCGCTGGCCGATTTCGTCGCGCCCGCTGAGACGGGCCTCATCGACCACGTCGGCGCCTTCGCCGTCACAGCCGGCATCGGCGTCGACGAGGTGGTGGCCGGGTTCGAGGCCGACCACGACGACTACCGGGCCATCATGGTGAAGGCGCTCGCCGACCGCCTGGCCGAGGCGTTCGCCGAGCACCTGCACGAGGTGGCCCGCCGCGAGTGGTACGAGACCGGGCCGAAGATGACGAACGAGGAGCTGATCGGCGAGCGCTACCGGGGCATCCGCCCCGCCTTCGGCTACCCGTCATGCCCCGACCACAGCGAGAAGGGAACGTTGTTCGAGCTCGTCGAGGCGGGGAGGCTGGGCATGGACCTCACCGAGAGCTACGCCATGCTCCCGGCCGCGTCGGTCTCCGGGCTGTATTTCGGACACCCGGCGGCTCGGTACTTCAATGTCGGCCGGATCGGCCGCGATCAGGTAGAGGACTGCGCACGGCGCAAGGGCATCGAGGTCGCCGAGGCCGAACGCTGGCTCCGTCCGAACCTGGCCTACGACCCGGACTGAGCTTCCGGCACCGGAGCGGCTGGTACCGTGATGCGCCATGGGCCGGTTCTGGCATTCCTTCGCCGACATGTCCGCCATCCAGGCGAACGGGGAGCTCGTGCTGGATCGCGGCGAGGGCGTGCACGTCTGGGACGAGGACGGTCGGCGGTACCTCGACGCCACCGCGGGCCTGTGGTACTGCAACGTCGGCTACGGCCGCGGCGAGATCGCCGATGCCGCCGCCGCTCAGCTTCGCAAGCTGTCCGCCTACTCGACCTTCGGTGACGTCTCCAACCGGCCGGCCATCGAGCTGGCCGAGCGGGTGGCGGACCTCTCGCCCGACCCCGACAGTAAGGTCTTCTTCACGAGCGGTGGCTCGGATTCGATCGACACGGCGGCCAAGATGGCCCGCCGGTACTGGCAGCTCCTGGGCCAGACCGACCGCACGACGTTCATCACGCGGGAGAACGCGTACCACGGCATGCACGTCGCCGGCACCAGCCTGGCCGGCATCGCGCCCAACGCGGCAGGGTACGGCACGCTCGTGGCCGACGTGGCGAAGGTGCCGTGGGATTCACCGGAGGCGCTCCGCGAGGCCATCGACGCCGCCACGCCGGAGCGCGTTGCCGCCTTCTTCTGCGAGCCGGTCATCGGGGCGGGGGGCGTGCTCGCGCCGCCCGAGGGCTACCTCGAGCGGGTCCGGTCGATCTGCCGCGAGGCCGGCGTCCTGTTCGTGGCCGACGAGGTCATCACCGGCTTCGGGCGAACGGGCGACTGGTTCGCCAGCAACCGGTGGGAGCTCCAGCCCGACCTCATCACCTGCGCCAAGGGGATCACCAGCGGCTACCTGCCGATGGGCGCCGTCATCGCGTCGCCGCGGGTTGCCGAGCCGTTCTGGAACGGGATCGCCGGGCTGTGGCGGCACGGGTACACGTACTCCGGCCACGCCACGGTTGCCGCCGCGGCCATGGCGAACCTGGACATCCTGGAACGAGAGGCGCTCCCCAAGCGCGCGTTGCAGCTGGAATCCGACCTGGCCGACGCCTTGTCGCCGCTCGCAGCACACCACATGGTCGACGAGATCCGGGCCGGCACCGGCGTGCTGGCCGCGGTCCAGCTGTCTGCAGAGGCCCTGGCGAACGACTCCACGCTCCCCGCTCGCGCGGTCCGGGCCTGCCGGGATGCCGGCGTCATGACCAGGAGCCTGGCCACGGGCGGCCTCCAGGTCTCGCCGGCTCTCGTGATCGACCAGTCCGAGCTGAACGAGCTCCGCGACGGGATCGGCGCCGCCCTGGACGCGCTAGTGGAATGAGTGGCCGCAGGCGCAGGAGCTCTGGGCGGCCGGGTTGTCGATGGTGAAGCCCGAGGCCTCCAGGCTGTCCACGAAGTCGATCGTGGCCTGCGTCAGGTAGGGGACGCTCATCTTGTCCACGACCAGCCTGACGCCGAACTGATCGGCGGTGACGTCCTTCTCGGAGACCTGGTCGTCCAGGTACATCGCGTAGCGGAGCCCGGAGCACCCCCCCGGCTGGACGGCCACCCTGAGCGAGATGTCGGCCCGGCCCTCCTCCTCGAGGAGCTCCTTCACCTTGCCGGCTGCGGTCTGGGTCAGCTGGATCATCGGTCCTCCGGTTCTTGCCTGTGAGCGATGCGGCTCCATTCTAGCGGCTGGAGCCCCAGATCCGGCCGGGCCCGTCAACGTTCCTTGAAGTCGGCCATACCGGCCCCGGTCGCGGACCCGAGCTCCTCGGGGGTCGTGCGGAACACCGAGTCCGGGGTGCCGGCGGCAGCCCAGATCTCCCCGTAGCCGAAGAGGTCCCGGTCGATGAACGCCGGGATCGGCCGGGGGTGTCCGAACGGGGGCGTGCCCCCGATGGCGTACCCGGTCGCCGCCCGGACCTCGTCGGCGTTCGCCCGCCTGGCCTCTGCCGCCCCCGCCAGCACCGCCAGCTTGCCGGTATCCACCCGGTTGGCTCCCGATGTAAGCGCGAGCACGGCCCGTCCGTCGGCCATGAACACGAGCGACTTCACGATCTGTCCGATGTCGCACCCCACGGCGCGAGCGGCGTCGGCGGCCGTCTTTGTCCCTTCGGGGAACCGGCGCACCTCCAGGTCGTGCCCGAGAACCTTCGCGGCCTCCA
>Ga0184610_1000329_pt1 | contig 11448 bp, 9 predicted proteins | sample PLM1_100_coex_FD_133011 | JGI IMG/M metagenome (GOLD analysis project Ga0184610, IMG submission 133011) | Groundwater sediment microbial communities from an aquifer in East River, Colorado, USA - PLM1_100_coex | ecosystem: Environmental > Terrestrial > Soil > Riparian zone | place: USA: East... | reverse complement strand
CGTCGTGATCGCCGAGCACTGCGAGGACCCGTCCCTGTCGGAGGGCGCCCAGATGCACGAGGGCCTGCACTCAGCCACGCTCGGGCTGGCCGGCGCTCCCGCGGAGGCCGAGGAGATCGCGGTCTTCCGTGATGTGGCGCTGGCGCGCTTGACCGGAGGACGCCTGCACGTCTGCCACCTCTCGGCGGCCGGGTCGGTCGAGCTGGTCCGGCGGGCCAAGGGCTCCGGCCTGCGGGTCACGGCCGAGGTGACGCCGCACCATCTCGCGTTCAGCGACGAGGACCTCGTGGCCTACGACACCAACTTCAAGGTGAACCCACCGCTTCGCACGGTGGAGGACCGCGAGGCGCTGCGGGCCGCGATCGCCGACGGCACGATCGACGCGATCGCGACCGATCACGCGCCGCACGCGGTGGAGGAGAAGGAGGCGGAGTTCGACCAGGCGCCACCCGGGACGATCGGGTTGGAGACCGCCCTGGCCGCCGTGATCACGAACCTGGTGGAGCCCGGCCTGATGCCGCTCTCCCGAGCCATCGAGGCCATGTCCACCGCGCCGGCCCGGATCCTGGGGGCCGCCGACCACGGCGGGCCCATCGAGCCGGGCCGCCCGGCGAACCTGATGGCGTTCGATCCGAAGGCCGACTGGGTGGTGGAGGCCCCCTTCGCTTCCCGGAGCCGTAACTCCGCCTTCCTCGGGAAGCGGTTGCGGGGCAAGGTGGTCCACACGATGTACCGAGGACGGCTGGTCGTGGCCGATGGGAAGGCCCAGCGATGACCCCCGCCTCACCTGGGGAGCGGTGCGCGTGGCCGTAGGGTCGCCGGCGCTCCTCGCGCTCGAGGACGGGACGGTCTTTCGGGGGCGAGGGTTCGGCGCGACCGGGGAAGCGTTCGGGGAGGCGGTGTTCAACACCGCGATGTCGGGCTACCAGGAGGTCCTTACCGACCCCTCGTACGCCGGTCAGGTCGTGGCCATGACCTCCCCGCACCAGGGCAACTACGGGACGAACCGCGACGACCCCGAGTCGGATCGGGTGCGGGTCGCGGGGTTCGCGGTTCGGGAGGCTTCCCGCCGCGCGTCGAGCTGGCGTGGCGAACGAACCCTGGGGGAGGAGCTGGCGGACGCCGGGGTGGTCGGCATCGAGGGGATCGACACGCGCCGGCTCACGCTTCGTCTCCGGGAAGCCGGCGCCATGCGGTGTGGGCTGTCCACCGAGGACCTGGACCCCGAGTCGCTCGTGCGAAGGACCCTGCGGACGGCGGGAATGGCGGGGGCCGACCGGGCCCGGACCGTGACCGTGAGCGAGCCCTACGAGGCCGGCCGCCTGGTGGGGCCGGTCGATGGATCGCGCGGCCGCGTGTTCCGGGTGGCGGCGTACGACTTCGGGCTGAAGCGGAACATCCTTCGGCTGTTGGCCGCCTCCGGCTGCGGGGTGACCGTGTTCCCCGCGCACGCCCCGGCCGCCGGGATCCTGGCCGGTGGGTTCGACGGCGTGTTCCTGTCCAACGGGCCGGGCGATCCGGCGGCGACGCAGTACGGGATCGAGGCGGCGAGGGAGGTGCTGGGCAAGCTCCCCGTGTTCGGGATCTGTCTCGGGCACCAACTGCTCGGACTCGCGCTCCGGGGACGGACCTACAAGATGAAGTTCGGCCACCGGGGCGCGAACCAGCCCGTGCGCGACCTGGCCACGGGCCGGGTCGAGGTGACCTCGCACAACCACGGGTTCGCCGTCGACCCGGAGGGGTGGGGGACACGCTCGGCCGGCCGGGAGAGTGAGCCGGCGATCGCGGGGACCCAGTTCGGCCGGGTGGCCCTGACGCACTGGAACCTGAACGACGGGACGCTCGAGGGCCTGCGGTGCCTGGACGTCCCGGCGTTCTCAGTGCAGTACCACCCGGAGGCGGCCCCCGGGCCGCACGACTCGCGATACCTGTTCGAGGAGTTCCGCGAGCTGATGTCGCGTGCCTAGGCGGACCGACCTCCGCCGGATCCTTGTGATCGGCTCCGGGCCCATCGTGATCGGGCAGGCCTGCGAGTTCGACTACTCGGGGACCCAGGCGTGCACCGTCCTTCGTCGCGAGGGCTACCAGGTCTCGCTGGTGAACTCGAACCCGGCGACGATCATGACCGACCCGGAGTTCGCCGACGCGACGTACACCGAGCCGCTCACGCCGGAGTCGGTGCTCGCGGTCATCGAGCGGGAACGGCCGGACGGAGTGCTGCCGACCATGGGCGGGCAGACCGGGCTGAACGTGGCGGTCGAGCTCGCCGAGTCCGGCGAGCTCGACCGCCTGGGCGTCCGGCTGATCGGCGCGAGCCTCGAGGCCATCCACCGGGCCGAGGACCGCAGCGGTTTCCACCGCAGCATGGTCCGAGCGGGGCTGCCCGTCCCGCGATCCGGGACCGCGCGGACGGTGGACGAGGCGATGCGGGTGGCGGGATCCATCGGCTACCCGGTCATCGTTCGACCCTCGTTCATGCTGGGCGGCGGGGGGAGCGGGTTCGCCACCGACCCCGCGTCGCTGGCCGAGCTCGCCGCGCGGAGCCTGGCCGCCAGCCCCTCGACCGAGGTCCTGGTGGAGGAGTCGCTCGCCGGATGGAAGGAGTTCGAGCTCGAGGTGATGCGGGACGGCGCCGACAACGCCGTCGTCATCTGCTCGATCGAGAACGTCGACCCCATGGGTGTGCACACGGGCGACTCGATCACCGTGGCCCCCCAACAGACGCTCTCCGACCGCGAGTACCAGGAGTTGCGCGACGCCGCGCTGGCGTGCATCCGGGCCATCGGGGTCGAGACCGGAGGCTCGAACATCCAGTTCGCCGTGGACCCGCGAGACGGCCGGACGGTGCTGATCGAGATGAACCCCCGGGTGTCCCGGTCCTCGGCCCTGGCGTCGAAGGCCACGGGGTTCCCCATCGCGAAGGTCGCCGCGCTCCTCGCGATCGGATATCGCCTGGACGAGATCACGAACGACATCACCGGCGTGACGCCGGCGGCGTTCGAGCCGACGCTCGACTACGTGGTGGTGAAGGTGCCGCGGTTCGCCTTCGAGAAGTTCCCGGAGACCGATCCCGAGCTCACCTCGACGATGAAGTCGGTGGGCGAGGTCATGGCCATCGGCCGCACGTTCAAGGAAGCCCTGGGGAAGGCGTGGCGTTCGCTGGAACGACCGGGCTACGACCTCGGGTGGGTGGCCGGGGGGTCGGGCGCGCCGGTCCTGCCGGCGCTCGCGATCCCCACCGAGCACCGGCTCCACCTGGTGGAGGCCGCGCTCGCCGCCGGTCACTCGGTCGAGGAGATCGCCGGGGCCTCAGGCATCGATCCGTGGTTCGTGGACCAGATCGCCCAGGTCGTCGAGGAGACCCTTGCGCTGCAGGGCCGAGCGCTCGATTCGATCTCCGATGTGGAGCTGCGGGAGGCGAAGCGCGTCGGGATCAGCGACGCCAGGATCGCCCGCCTGACCGGTTCCACGGAGCTCGCCGTCCGCCGGCGCCGCGACGAGCTCGCCGTGGCCCCCGTGTTCAAGACCGTCGACACTTGTGGCGGCGAGTTCCCCGCGGTCACTCCTTACCACTACTCCACCTACGAGGAAGAGAACGAGGTCCGCCCGGCCGCGCGCCCCCGGGTCGTGATCCTCGGCGCCGGGCCGAACCGGATCGGGCAGGGGATCGAGTTCGATTACGCGTGCGTCCACGCGGCCTACGCGCTCCGCGACGCGGGCTTCGAGGCGGTGATGGTGAACAGCAACCCGGAGACCGTCTCGACCGACTACGACACCAGCAACCGGCTGTACTTCGAGCCGGTGTCCGCGGAGGACGTCCTGGCGGTCTGCCGGGAGGAACGGCCCGTCGGCGTCATCGTCCAGCTCGGTGGGCAGACGCCCCTGAAGCTCGCGCACGTCCTCGACGCGGAGGGGTTCACGGTGCTCGGGACGCGGCCCGAGGCCATCGACCTGGCCGAGGACCGCGGGAAGTTCGCCGCCCTCTGCGCCGAGCTGGGGATCCCGGCGCCCCCGCACGGTGAGGCCCGGGACCTCCGCGAGGCCCGGGCGGTGGCCGCCCGGATCGGCTACCCGGTCGTGGTCCGCCCGTCCTACGTGCTCGGCGGCCGGGCCATGGAGATCGTCTACGGCGAGGACGAGCTGGAGCGGTTCGTCCGCAGCGCGGCGGAGGCCTCGCCCGACCATCCCGTCCTGATCGACCGGTTCCTGGAGGGCGCGATCGAGGTGGACGTGGACGCGGTGGCGGACGGCGCCGACGTGTTCGTCGGCGCCGTCATGGAGCACATCGAGGAGGCCGGCGTGCACTCGGGCGATTCCTCCTGCGCCATCCCGCCGCCCACGCTCTCGGACGAGGAGCTCGACGAGGTCGAGCGGATCACGGCGGTGCTTGCGCGCCGCCTCCAGGTCCGCGGCCTGATGAACCTCCAGCTGGCCGTGAAGGACGAGCGGATCTGGGTCCTGGAGGCCAACCCCCGGGCGTCGCGGACCGTCCCGTTCGTCTCCAAGGTCACCGGCGTCCCGCTTGCCAAGGTGGCCACCATGGTGCTCGTGGGCCGGACGCTCGCGGAGCTGGCCGAGGAGGGACTGATCCCGTCGGACCCTGCCCACTACCGGCGCCTGCCGTACACCTCGGTCAAGGCGGCCGTTCTTCCGTTCGGGCGGTTCCCCGGAGCGGACACCGTGCTCGGCCCGGAGATGCGCTCGACCGGGGAGGTCATGGGCGTGGACCGAGATCCGGGGACGGCTCTGGCCAAGGCACTGGTGGCGAGCGGCGCGGCGCTCCCCCGGGAAGGTACGGTCTTCGTCTCGGTGTCGAACCGGGACAAGCGCGCCATCCTGTTCCCGGCGAAGCGCCTGGCCGACATGGGGTTCCGCCTGCTGGCCACGAAGGGGACGGCGGGCGTGCTTCGGCGGGCGGGCATGGACGTCACGAAGGTGGACAAGGTGTCCGAGAAAACGCCGAGCGTCATCGACATGATCGAAGGGGGTGAGGTGGACCTCGTGATCAACACGCCGTTCGGCCGGGGGCCGCGGACCGACGGGTACCACATCCGAACCTCCGCCTGGCGGGCCGGGATCCCATGCGTGACGACCCTGCCCGGGGTGCTGGCGGCGATCCGGGGGATCGAGGCGCTCCGGGAGGGCCCCACCGAGCCGCGCTCGCTGCAGGAGTATCACGAGCTCGCCAGGGCCCCTCGCCCGGTGCAGGCGGTGCTCGACCTCCGCGCGGAGGCGGAGGTGGGAACGACGTGAGGCGGGTGCGGGCCGAGATCCTGAACGCCCGCAAGCTCGGCGCCTTCCAGTCGATCACCCTCGTCGCCCCCGAGATCGCCGAGCGGGCCCGCCCCGGTCAGTTCGTCTCGGTGGCCATGCCGGAGGATCGCCGGTTCATCCTGCGGCGCCACTTCTCCATCCACCAGGCGTCGCGCCGCGGCGGGTGGGCGGGCACGCTCGAGTTCGTCTTCGACTCGCAGGGTCCGGGGACCGATTGGCTCGCGGAGGCCAAGGCACACCAGTTCCTCGACGTGATCGGCCCGCTGGGCAAGGCGTTCGCTTACCCGCGAGCGCCGAGCAACTGCCTGCTCGTGTCGGAGGGGCACGGCGCGAGCTCGATCTTCTTCCTGGCGCAGGAGCTTCGGGCCCGGGGCAAGCGGGTCGACATGGTGCTCGGAGCGAGCGGCGAGGGCCACGTGTTCAAGCCCATCGAGGCCAAGCGCCTTTCCCAGACCATCGTCATCGTCACCGGCGACGGCAGCATGGGGGAGCGGGGCTCGGTGATGGACGTCGTGCCCCGGGTGGCGCAGAGCGTCGGCACCGAGGTGATCTACGCGGCCGGCCCCCGCCGCATGCTTCGCACGGTGGCCGAGTTCTGCATCGAGCAGCGCATCCCCGCCCAGGTCGCCGTGGAGGAGGAGATGGCCTGCGGCACGGGGCTGTGCTTCACCTGCGTCGTGCCGGTGATCCGAAAGGACGGGTCCGGCTACGACAACCTCCGGGCATGTACCGAGGGGCCGGTGTTCAACCCGGCCAGGGTGTTCTGGGACCGGTGGATGAGCGACGAGACGCGCGCGGTCCCGACGCCCCCGGAGGGCTTCCCGCCGGTGGTGAGCTCGTGGCCGGCGTGAAGCAGAGCCTGTCGGTGGACCTCGCGGGGGTCCAGCTGGCCTCTCCCGTCGTGGCCGCGTCGGGCTGCGCCGGGACCGGCCGCGAGCTGGCCGGGCTGGCCGACCTTCGAAGGCTGGGCGGACTGGTGACGCGGAGCCTGACGTTCGAGCCGTCCAGGGGATGGCCGGGTCCCCGGGTGGCCGAGACCGCGTCGGGGATCGTGACCGGGGTCGGGCTCCAGAACCCCGGGGTGCGGGAGTTCGTGGCCGAGGACCTACCCCGCCTGGCCCGGGCCGGGATCCCCGTGGTGGCCTCGGTGGCCGGCGGCAGCCTCCAGGGATACATCCGGGCGGCGAGCATCCTGCGGGGCGAGCCCGGCCTCGTGGCCCTCGAGGTGCATCTCTCGGGAGCGGACGAGGAGAACGGAGGCCTCCCGTTCTACTCGCGAATCGACCGCATGGCCGAGGTCGTCGGCGCAGTCTCGCGCCTGTCCACGGTCCCGGTGTTCGCCAAACTCCCGGCACTCCTTCCCGATCTCGTCCCGGCGGCACGGGGGTGCGTCCGGGCCGGGGCCCACGGGCTCACCCTCATCGACGCGGTCCCGGGGATGGCGGTGGACGTTCGCCGCCTCCGCCCGCGCCTCGGCGCCGTCATCGGCGGGCTCTCCGGACCGGCCATCCGTCCCATCGCCCTGGCTGCGGTGTTCCGGGTGGCCCAGGCCCTGCCGCAGGTCCCCGTCATGGGCGTCGGCGGCATCGCCACCGCGGAGGATGCCGTCGAGTTCCTCCTGGCGGGGGCGTGGGCGGTGCAGGTGGGGACGGCGCTCATCGTGAACCCGTCGGCTCCCACGGAGATCGCCCAGGGCATCGCCAGGTACCTGAAGGCCAAGGGCCTGGCCTCGCCGGGGGACCTGCGTGAACGGCTGCGCCTCTCGGGCGAACGACCGGCGCGAGGGGTGTCGGCGTCGTGATCCCTCGGCCGGAGAACCCACTCGTCGTGGCCCTGGACGTGTCGGATCTCGGGCGCGCGGAGTCCCTGGCCGGGGCGGTGGGTCCGGCCGTGGGGATGGTGAAGGTCGGACTGGAGCTGTTCTCCGCGCACGGGCCGGCATCGGTCGTCCGCATCCGACCGATCGCCCCGGTCTTCCTCGACCTGAAGCTGCACGACATCCCCAGCACGGTGGAGCGAACGGCGCGGAACGCCGCGCGCCTGGGCGTGGCCATGCTCACGGTCCACGCGCTGGGAGGTGAGGCCATGGTGGCGGCCGCCGTCCGCGGTGCGGCGCAAGGCTCGGAGGAATCGGGCCACGCCCCGCCCGCGGTCCTGGCCGTGACCGTGCTCTCGAGCCTCTCGGGCGAGTCGCTGGCTTCCCCGGCTTCCCTTGCCTTTGAGGCTCGGGAAGCCGGGGCGGCCGGCGCCGTCGTGTCGGGCGAGGACGTGGCCGTTGTCCGGGAGGTGACCGGTGAGGAGTTCTGTCTGGTCGTCCCGGGCATCCGTCCCGCCGGTTCGAACGGTCACGATCAGATTCGCATCCTGACCCCCGAGGAGGCGCTCGAGGCCGGCGCGGATTACCTCGTGATCGGCCGGCCCATCACCGGATCGCAGGACCCGGCCGCCGCAGCGAAGAGCATCCTCGCGACGATCCGCTGACGCCGGCCGGCGTGTCGGCGATGCGAAGCGAAACCGCAGGTGAGGCGGCACGCTCGCGTTGCTGCGCCAAGGGGGCCGTGTCTATACTCCGGGATTCCGACCCGGACCCGAGCAAAGGAGCGTCGTCATGCCCCTACCCGTCCTGACCGATGAACAGCGCAAGCAGGCCCTGGAGAAGGCCGCGGAGGCCCGGAGGAAGCGCGCGGAGATCAAGGGTCAGCTGAAGTCCGGGAAGCTCACCCTGCCGGACATGCTGTCCAGGGAGGGCGACGACACCGTGGGCAAGATGAAGGTGTCCACCGTCCTCGAGTCCCTGCCCGGCGTGGGGAAGGTCCGGGCAAGGAAGATCATGGAGAAGCTGGACATCTCGGCCAGCCGCAGGATCCGCGGACTCGGGGCGAAGCAGCGCGACGCCCTCCTCGGCGAGTTCGCCAAGAAGTAACCCGCCCTGGCCGAGCGGGGAACCCTCTTCGTCATCTCCGGTCCCTCCGGGGTCGGCAAGGGCACGGTCGTCCGGCGCCTGCTGGAACGCCATCCCGAGCTGCACCTGTCGGTCTCGGTGACCACCCGGCGGCCACGCCCCGGGGAGCGGGACGGCATCGACTACCACTTCGTCTCCGATGAGGAGTTCGACCTGCTGGTGGCCGGGGGCGAGCTCCTCGAATGGGCCCACGTGGTGGGCCATCGGTCCGGCACCCCGGCCCGGCCGGTGGAGGAGGCCCTGGCCGCCGGGCGGGACGTGGTGCTGGAGATCGACGTCCAGGGGGCCCGGCAGGTCCGGGAGCGTGCTCCGGAGGCCGTCCTGATCTTCCTGGCCCCGCCGTCGATGGAGGAGCTGGAGAGGCGCCTGCGGAGCCGGGGCACCGAGGACGAGGCCCGCCTGGCCCTTCGCCTGGCCACGGCGAAGCAGGAGATGGCCCAGCTCCCCTTGTTCGACCACGTCGTGGTGAACGACCGCCTGGACGAGGCGACGGCGCAGGTCGAGGCTATAATCCAGGCGTCCCGGACCACGACCTGAAGGACGAGCGCACCCATGATCGAGCCCAAGATCGACGACCTGCTGGCCCAGGTCGACTCCAAGTACACGCTGGTCATCCTGGCGGCCAGGCGGGCCCGCGAGATTAACTCCTATTACAACCAGCTCGGCGAGGGCCGGGGCGAGTACGTTCCCCCGCTCGTCGAGACGGGGGGCCTGAAGAACAAGCCGCTCTCGATCGCCCTGGAGGAGATCGCCGAGGGGAAGATCCAGGCCGAGCGCCCCGAAGGGGTTGGGATCAACTAGCCCTCTCGCGGGACGCCGGGTCCTGCTCGGCGTCACCGGCGGCATCGCCGCCTACAAGGCCTGCATCCTCACGCGCCTGCTGACCCAGGCCGGGGCCACCGTGCAAGTGGTCATGACGCCGTCCGCGACGCGGTTCGTGGGGCCGGACACCTTCGCCGCGCTCTCCGGACGACCGGCCTACACGGAGGTCTGGGAAGAGCCGGGATCCGTGCTGCATGTGCGCCTGGCGCGCCAGGCGGACGTGGCGGTGGTCGCACCGGCCACGGCGAACGTCATCGCCAAGCTCGCCCGCGGGATCGCCGACGACCTGCTCACCTCGACGTTGCTCGAGTCGACGTGCCCACTCCTCCTTGCGCCGGCCATGCACAGCGGAATGTGGGAGCACCCGGCCACCCAGGCCAACGTCCGCGCGCTCCAGGAGCGAGGGACCGCGGTGGTCGGACCGGCCACCGGGCCGCTCGCCGCGGGGGACGAGGGCACGGGCCGCATGGCCGAGCCCGAGGACATCCTGGCGGCGGTGGAGGACGTCGCGTCCCGAGGACGGGACCTCGCCGGGCGGCGGATCGTCGTGACGGCCGGGCCGACGTGGGAGCCCATCGACCCGGTGCGGTTCGTGGGGAATCGCTCGACCGGACGGATGGGCTTCGCCGTGGCCCGGGAGGCGTTCGGGCGGGGGGCCGACGTGACGCTCGTGGTGGGACCCGGGACGCTCGAGCCCCCCGAGGGCCCTCGCCTGGTCCGGGTGGCCACGGCGGAGGAGATGCGGATGGCCGTCCTGGAGGCGGCGGAGGACGCCGACGCCGTCGTGATGGCTGCCGCCGTCGCCGACTTTCGTCCCAGGGAGGCCGCACCGAACAAGCTGAAGAAGGAGGGTGGGCCGCCGCGCCTCGAGCTGGTCCCCACCCCCGACATCCTGTCCGAGCTCGGCGAGGTGAAGGGCGAGCGGGTCCTGGTCGGATTCGCCGCCGAGACCGAGGACCTCGAAGCGGCCGGCCGGGTCAAGCTCGAGGCCAAGGGCCTGGACCTGATCGTGGTGAACGAGGTGGGGCGAGAGGGGACCGGGTTCGGCTCGGAGGCCAACCACGCGGCGATACTGTCGCGGACCGGCGACGACGAGCCACTCCGCGACTGGACCAAGCGCGAGCTCGCGGCGGCGATCTGCGACCGCCTGACCAAGATGCTTTCCCCGTAGCCAGGGAGCGTCGGCGGGGCCGGATATACTCCGCCGCGATGCGCAAGGGGTACCTGTTCTCCTCCGAGTCCGTCACCGAAGGACACCCCGACAAGCTCGCCGACCAGATCTCCGACGCCGTCCTGGACGCGATCCTCGCGGTGGACATGGACGGAAGGGTGGCGTGCGAGACCCTGGTCACGACGGGGATCGTCATGGTGGCGGGAGAGATCACCACCTCCGAATACGTGGACATCCCCTCGGTGGTCCGCCGGACCGTGCTGGAGATCGGGTACACGGACGCGAACTTCGGCATCGATGGAGCGACGTGCGGGGTGCTCACCTCGATCCAGGAGCAGTCGCCGGACATCGCCCGGGGGGTCGAGCACTCGCTCGAACAGCGCCTGGAGGGATCCCGGGACGATCTCGATACGCTCGGCGCGGGCGACCAGGGCATGATGTTCGGCTACGCGTGCCGGGACACCGACGAGCTCATGCCGATCCCCATCGCCATGGCCCATCGGCTGACGAAGCGCCTGGCCGACGTGCGCAAGGCGGGCGTCGTCCCCTATCTGCGTCCGGACGGCAAGAGCCAGGTCACCATCGAGTACGGCGGCGGGAAGCCCGTCCGCGTGGACACCGTGCTGATCTCCGCGCAGCACCGCGAGGAGGTGGACGTCGACACCCTCCTCGCGCCCGACGTGAAGGCCGAGGTCATCGACCCGGTGCTGCGTGAGTTCGAGCTCGACGCCGACGGCGTCCGGATACTCGTCAACCCCACGGGTCGGTTCGAGATCGGCGGCCCGAAAGCCGATACGGGGCTCACCGGTCGCAAGATCATGGTGGATAGCTACGGCGGCATGGCGCCGCACGGCGGCGGCTGCTTCTCGGGCAAGGACCCCACGAAGGTGGATCGCTCCGCCGCGTACATGGCCCGGTACGTGGCGAAGAACCTGGTTGCGGCGGGCTTCGCCGACCGGCTCCAGCTCCAGGTGGCGTACGCCATCGGCACCGCCCATCCCGTCTCGCTGGCCGTCGACACGTTCGGCACCGAGCAGGTCGACCCGGACCGCATCGTCGACGTCGTGTGGGACGCGTTCGACTTCCGGCCGGCGGCCATCATTCGGCAGCTCGACCTCCGCCGGCCGATCTACGAGGAGACGGCGGCCTACGGGCACTTCGGCCGCAAGGAGTTCTCCTGGGAGGCGACCGACCGCGCCGACGAGCTCCGCCGCGCGTT
>Ga0184610_1000328_pt1 | contig 11481 bp, 14 predicted proteins | sample PLM1_100_coex_FD_133011 | JGI IMG/M metagenome (GOLD analysis project Ga0184610, IMG submission 133011) | Groundwater sediment microbial communities from an aquifer in East River, Colorado, USA - PLM1_100_coex | ecosystem: Environmental > Terrestrial > Soil > Riparian zone | place: USA: East... | reverse complement strand
TCGACGCCCGCGTAATGGAGCGCGTGGCCGGCCTCGTGCAGGAAGGCCTGGTAGTCGTGCAGGCCGCCCTGGGCACGGGTGATCAGGTGGACGACGTTCGGCGGGTCGGAGGCGATCACGCACGCGCGCGGGCTCTTCTGCGGCCGGTCGTCGAGGTCAAGGCGGATCCGCTGCTCGGCCGCGAGGTCGAACCCCAGCCGGGCGAGCGTCTCCAGGCAGACTGCCACGGCCCGTTCCTTCGTGTAGACGTCGGCGAGGGGCGACAGGCGGCGCAGATAGGCGACGTGGTACGAGGTCGGCTCGGGCTCCCGCTCGGGGCCGAGGATTGCGTCGAGCCAACGCTCGCGGAGCCCCTCGAAAGCCGCGGCCTGCTTCTTTGCGACGCCCGCCAGTGCAGCTTCGAGGCGGTGCAGGTCGATGCCCTTGCGCTCCGCGCTCCTGCGCACCGGGTCGGGATCCCCCGAGAGCTCGGCGTCAAGCGCCTCCGCCGCCCCGATCAGCTCCAGGCGCTCGTCGTTGAAGTAGGCGGATGCATCGCCCGTGAGGGCTCCGAGGCGCTCACGGGCCGCGTATTCGTCGAGAACAGCAAGCCGCGCCTGTGCCGCGCGGAGCGGGAGCTCCTCGCCGTCGTAGGCGATCCGCTCGGCGAGGATGGCGTTCTCGAGGCGGTCGGAGCGCTCGGCGAGCTCGCGCACGACTATGCCGCCGGCGCAGGCCTCCCGGAGGCGGTAGAGCCGCTCTTCCTTTTCCTCGGCGCCCTCCTCTTCCGCCAGGAGCGTCTCGAGCTGCTCGCGGGTGAAGAGGTCCTCGTAGCGGGCGACGATTGCCGCCTGCTCACTCGTCTCCTTCTCGCCGACGCGGACAGCGCGCGCCTCTTCGGAGCGCTCGAAGAGAAAGCGCGAGAGCCGTTCCTCGAACTCGGCCGCCGTCAGCGCCGCGACTTTCATCAGACTTAAATGCCCAGTCTTTCCAACACTCGCTCGTCGCGGCGCCAGTGAGGTCGCACCTTGACCTGGAGCTCGAGGAAGATCTTCCGGCCAAGAAGAAGCTCGATCTGCGGGCGGGCTCGCGTGCCGATCTCCTTGATGACCTGGCCTCCCTTGCCGACGACGATGCCCTTCTGCGACTCGGTCTCGACGTACACCAGCGCGCGGATCCGGTCCTCCTCTAGCTCGTCGACCTCGACCGAGATCGCGTGCGGAAGCTCCTCGCGCGTCACCGCGAGCGCCTGCTCGCGGACGAGCTCGGCGATCTGCTCCTGGAGCGGTAGATCGGTGAGCGTGCCCTCCTCGAAATAGCGCGGCCCTTCCGGCAGGAGCCCGACAAGGTCGCGCTTCAGCGCCTCGACGCCGTCGCCCGTTCTCGCGCTCACGGGGTGCAGCGAGTGAAAATCGCCGAGCCCGGCCGACTCTTCGATCCGAGCCGCGATCTCGGCCGGCCTCAGACGGTCGACCTTGTTCAGAGCGATCACGACCGGCTCGTTTCGCGAGAAGACCCGCTCGGCAACGAAGCGGTCGCCGCCGCCGAGCCGCTCATTGACGGCGAGGACGAACAGAAATCCGTCAACGCCCTCGAGGGCGGAGTCGACCGTCCGCTGCATCCTCTGCGTGAGCGTGTCGCGCGGCCTCTGGAACCCGGGCAGGTCGACGAGTACGAGCTGGTAGTCGTCCCCGTTCACCACCGCGCTGATCCGCCGGCGGGTCGTCTGGGGCTTGTCCGACACGATCGCAACCTTCCCGCCCGCGAGCGCGTTCACAAGCGTGGACTTGCCGACGTTCGGCCGGCCCGCGACCGCGACGAAGCCGCTGCGGAAGCTCACAGCTCGAAGCTCGCGGGCAAGAGTTCGTCCGGGCGCCAGGCGGTGAGCTCGCCGTCCTTGGGGAAGAGAACCCGCTCGACGCCGAACTCGAGGAGCCACTGACGGCAGCCGCCGCACGGCGAGGCGGTGACGGCCAAGGCCTCGACGTCGCCGGGGCGGGCCCCCTCCGTCACCGCACGCCCGAGAGCGCATTTCTCGGCGCACAGGCCCAGCGGGTAGGCGGCGTTCTCGACGTTGACGCCGGTCAGAACGCGGCCGTCCCGCAGCAGCACCGCCGCGCCGACGTCGAAGCGCGAATACGGGGCATAGGCGCCGGCGGCCGCCTCCTTGGCGCGCTCATAGAGTTCGTTATCCGTCATCTAGAAAGCCTGGAAGAGGACGAGGGTGACGAGCGTACCGATGAGGGCGCCGAGAAAGACCTCGAAGGCCGAATGGATGCCGGACTCGACCCGAGTCTGCGCGACGAGCAGCGCCATGATGAAGCCGACGAAGGAGACGACCATGCGGTGCTCCTCCGTCACGAAGGTGATCGCGGTCCAGCCGCCGAATGCGAGGGCGGCGTGCCCCGAGGGCAACCCGCCGCGCAGGGGCGTCCCTCTGCCCGTCACCGCTTTCAGCGCGATGACGATCATGAGAACGAGGACGAGGGCGATGATCGTCAGGTTGATGGGCGCCTCGCCGACCTCCTCGATCAGGCGTCCGGTTGGACTGGCGAGCCGGTCCGCAAGCACGAGGTAGCCGACGGCGATCGCGTTGACGGACGAGATGAGCACCGCGCCCGCCACCAGGTCCTTGGCGATCTTGGCCAGCGGGTCGAACGAGGGAGTCGAGAGGTCGATAGTCGCCTCGACGGCCGAGTTCACCATCTCGGCCACGAGCACGAATGTGATCGAGACCAGCAGGGCGATTAGCTCCAGCCTCGTGACGTCGTAGACGAAGGCGAGCACGAGCACCGTCGTCGCGATCGCGAAGTGAATCCTGAGGTTGCGCTGTGTCCGCAGCGCGTGGATGACGCCTTCAAAGGCGTAGTTGAAGCTCTGGACGAGCGCGGGTGTCCGCGTACGGCGTTCGACGGCCACTAGCGGAAAGCGGCCTCGCGGCGCTTCATCTCGTTGCCGTGTTCGTAGCCGAGTAAGTGCAGGAGCCCGTGGACGAGCGGCGCCCGCCACTCCTCCCCAACCACCTGCGGGCAGAGCACGACGTCGCCGAGCTGGCGGGGCAGCCCGGCCGGGAGGTGATCGCGCCCATCGATCGGGAAGGAGAGAACGTCGGTCGTCTCGTCGACCCCAAGGTGCTCGCGCTTGAGCGTCCGGATTTCTTCAGGTCCGACCAGGGCGATGCCGAGGTCGCCGTCGGAGACCCCCTCCGTCTCGAGCACGAGGCGGCAGACGTCGGCGAACGCTTTCTCGTCGATGGAATCTCCGCTTCGGTTCTCGAGCTCGATCCGGATCACCTGCGCCGCTGCGTGCCCGTCTCCTCGGCGTGGCGCTTGTACGCCTCGACGATCCGCTGGACTAGCTGGTGCCGCACGACGTCTTGGTTGCCGAACTCGATGAACTCGATGTCCTCGATCGTGCCGAGAGCGTCGCGGACGTGGATGAGCCCGGAGGCCTGCTCGCGCGGCAGGTCAACCTGCGTCACGTCCCCGGTGACGACGACCTTCGACCCGAAGCCGAGACGCGTGAGAAACATCTGCATCTGCTCGGGTGTCGTGTTCTGCGCCTCGTCGAGGATGATGAAGGAGTCGTTGAGCGTGCGGCCGCGCATGAAGGCGAGGGGCGCGATCTCGATCATTCCCTTCTCGAGGTAGGCGTTCAGGCGGTCGGCGTCGAGCATGTCGTAGAGGGCGTCGAAGAGCGGGCGCAGGTATGGGTCGACCTTGGCGTACATGTCGCCGGGCAGGAAGCCGAGCCGCTCGCCCGCCTCGACCGCAGGGCGGGTGAGGATGATCCGGCTCACCTCCCGCTCGGCGAGGGCCGCGACCGCGAGGGCCATGGCCAGGTAGGTCTTGCCCGTTCCGGCCGGGCCGATGCCGAAGGTGACCGTGCAGCCACGGATCGCGTCGACGTAGAGCTTCTGGTTCACCGTCTTGGGGCTGATCTTCTTCCCCCGGTGGCGCCAGACGACGTCCTCGAAGACCTCGCGCGGATCCTGCTCCGCGTCGAGGGCGGCGAGCACGGCGTCCACCGTGCCGGGCCCGATCGAGTGCCCACCCTCGACGAGCTCGACGAGCTCGTCGATGACGGCCCGCGCCTCGCCGACCTGCTCCTCGGGGCCGTCGATCGTGACGCGGTTGCCGCGCAGGAGGATCTTGCAGCCGAGGCGATCGCGCAGCGCGTGGAGAATGCCGTCGTCCACGGTCGCGAGCTCGGCCGCGACCTCGTTCGAGACGGACAGGACCTGCTGCAACGCTTCGAAGTGTAGTCGGCGCCTCGACCGACTCAGCCAGGCCCGGGGACCGCCGCTTGCCTCCCTCCGCTCTCGAGCGTACCGGCGAAAAGCGCGCGCGTGGCGCGCTGAATTTGCCGATTACGCGCCGAGCGACGGCTCAGGCAAGCTTTTCGCGCACGAGCTGACTGACCGTCGAGCCGTCGGCGCGACCAGCCACCTGCGGCATCACGTCCGCCATGACCCGCCCGAGGTCGCGGAGAGACGTGGCCCCCGTCTCGGCGATCGCGTCGTCGACGATCCGCTCGAGCTCCTCGTCGGAGATGGGCTCGGGCATGAACTCCTGGATGACCTCGAGCTCGCGCTCCTCTTTGTCCGCCTGCTCGGCGCGGCCGCCCTCCCGAAACGCCTCGGCGCCCTCCGTGCGACGCTTGCGCTCCCGCTGCAACACCTGGAGCTCCTCGTCCTCCTTCAGCGGCCGCGCCAGCTCCTTCTCGGCCGACCGCAACGAGACCAGTGTGAGGCGCAGGGTGTCGGTGCGCTCCCGGTCGCGGGCCCGCATCGCGTGCTTGAGCTCGCCTTCGATTCTCTCGATCAGGCTCATTCGAACGGCCGCCCGCCGCCGAGCACGTGCCAGTGGAGGTGGAAGATCGTCTGCCCCGCGCCGCGCCCTACGTTCACGATCACCTGGTAGTCGTCGAGCCCGGCGCGCTCGGCGGTCTCGGCCACGAACTCGAGCATCCGCTTCGCCTCGTCGGCCGCGAACTCGCCCACATCCTTGAACGTGTCGACGTGGCGTTCCGGGAGCACGAGCAGGTGCACCGGTGCCTTCGGGGTGATGTCTTTTACCGCGACGAAGCCCTCGGCGGCATGCACGTGATCCCCCTCCCCTACGAGCTTGCAGAAGAGGCAATCAGGCTGCGCGGCCAACGATCCCTTCCTCCCTCACGGCCTCGGCGCGGGCGCGGACGAGCGAACCGACCGGCGCGTCGACGAGCCAGGGCGCATAGTCGTCGCCGTAGCCGCGGCCGGGCCGGTCGATGAGGACGATGTCCGACGAGCCGAGCTTGCGCGTCCAGGCCTGTCGGCATGCGTCCGCAGAGGCAGCCCGGAGCCGCGCGCTCCGCTCCTTCTTGACCGCAGCTTCCACCGGGTCCTCCTCCGCGGTGCCCGTGCCCGGTCTCGGCGAGTACGGAAAGACATGCACCTTCGTGATCCCCGCCGCCTTCACAGTCCGCAGCGTGTTCTCGAAGGCCCGCTCGTCTTCCGCAGGAAACCCGACGATGACGTCGCTCGTCAGGCTGAACCCCGCCTCGGTCGCCCGCGTGACGCGGCGGAGGTACGTCGCCACGTCGTAGCGACGGCCCATGGCCGCGAGCACACGATCGTCGCCCGACTGGAGTGGGACGTGCAGATGGGTTGAGACGGAACGCGTTTCCCGTAGCGCCGCGAGAAGCTTCTCGCCGAGGTGGTTTACCTCGATCGAGGAGAGGCGCAGCCGCACCAGGCCGGGCGTCTCGCCGATAGCGCGGACGAGCCCTGCGAGGTCGAGGCCGGCCTCCCGGTCGCGGTAACAGCCGAGGTTGATCCCTGTGAGGACGATCTCGCGATGACCCTGGCCGACGCGACGGGCCACCTCGGCGAGCACGGCAGCGGCCGCACGGCTCCGCGACGGCCCGCGCACCTGGGGAATGACGCAGAACCGGCAGCTGAAGCTGCAGCCGTCCTGCACCTTCACGAATGCACGCACCCGGTCGAGCCCGATGTCCGCGCGGGTACAACCAATTGCGCCGACGTCACCGGCGACGAAGGCGCCCGCACGCTCCGCGGGGAGCGAAACGACGCGCACGTTCGCCGGCAGGCCGTCGAGTGCTCCCTCGAGATTGGCCGCGCAGCCTGTCAGGTAGACGCGGCCCGCGCGACGAGCCGCACGGCGCGCGGCCTGGCGTGACTTGCGTACCGCTTCGTGCGTGACGCAGCAGGTGCTCAGGACGGCGACGTCCACCTGCTCGCCTGCCTCTTGGTGGCCCTCGGCCGCGAGGCGTTCACGGATCTCCTGCGCGTCCGCATGCGAGACCTTGCAGCCGAGGAACGCGACCGAGAAAGTCGCCATCGAAGGCCGGATGCTAGCGCGCCCTACCCGCCGAGGCGGTGCGGGATTCGGCGCGCGACGGCGACGTAGCCGGCGACGCTGATGACGCCGAGGACGATTCCCGCGGCGAGCCAGGGCCGCGGGTCGACGGGGTCGTGGTGTCGCTGGAGGTAGGCGATCAGAAAGCAGACGGAGGCCGCGCCGGCAAGCAGCCCGAGGCTCTCCGGCCACCTCCTCCCCGAACGGGTCGCGACCCAGAGCGCGCCGAACGCGAACGGCATGATGAAAAGGCCGATCGACGCGGCGGCGAGGAACGAGAAGGTGAGGAGGCCGCCGGCAAGCGCCCAGAGCCAGAAGGCCGCGCAGCTGGAGCGATGCATACCGCGATCGTAGCTCTCAGTCGCGCTGGAAGAGGTCGGCCGCCCACCCCTCCCGCTCCTTCCGCACCGCGTGGCGCCAGCCGGCCACGTCGGGGCGTTCGGAAGAGACGTAGCCCGAGGCGACGAGTGTCGTCGCGCCGAGTCGAGCGGCGACTGACTCGACCAGCGCGCGCGTGACGTTCACGGCCGCGACGGCGGCATCGGGCAGAGAGTCGTTCAGGATGTCCGCGCGGAGCGCTTGGAGGACGACCCCGTTCGCCGCCGCGTTCCCCTGAGCGGCCGAGACCGCGGCTTCCTCGGCATCGAGCGCGTACACGGGCTCGAACCCGAGCTTGGCGGCGGCGATGGCGAGTACGCCCGATCCGCAGCCCAGATCGACGAACGAGCTCGGCTTCAGCTCGAGCATGAGCGCGAGGCACAGCCGGGTCGTCGGGTGCGAACCCGTGCCGAACGCGCCGCCGGGATCGATGACGACGGCGAGCGCGCCGGCGTCCGGCTCCTCCCAGGGGGGCCCGACCCAGAGCCGCCCCACCCGCGCCGGGCGGTGGAAGCGCTTCCAGGCGTCCTCCCAGCCCGGGGCCACGTCCCGCGCCGCGCCGGGGCCGAACACATGCCACAGGCGCTCCTCCCCGCCGGGGGTCGTGTACGCCGCGAGCTCGATATCACGGTCGTGCTCAGTCTCCTCGAAGCCCTCCGGGAAAAGCTGGACCATGACACCGCGCGCCTCCTCCGCGCGCGCTCTCGGGACCCGCACGGACACCCGGCGTAGGGGATCCGTGCTCAGCGGAACGCGGCCTTCAGCCTGTCGAAGAACCCCTCGTCCGACTTGTAGTTCGCGTCGTGCTCGGTCCGGGCGAACTCTTCCAGGAGCCGACGCTGCTCGAGGTCGAGATTCCGCGGGACGCTGACGTTGACGAGCAGTCGGTGATCGCCGCGCCCGCGTCCCTGGAGCACGGGCATGCCCCGGCCCCGAAGGACGTGGATCTCGCCCGCCTGCGTGCCCGGCGGAAACTCGAGCTCTTCCTCGCCGTCGAGCGTCTCGACTCTGAGCGTCGCGCCGAGCGCCGCCTGGGAGAGCGTCAGGTCCACGGTCGAGACGACGTCGTTACCGTCGCGGACGAAGCGAGGGTCCTGGCGGACGTGGACGAGCACATAGACGTCGCCCGCACCGCCCCCGAGCGGCCCGGCGTGCCCCTCGCCGCTCAGTCGCAGCCGCTGGCCGTCGTGGATCCCGGGCGGGATCTCGACGTCGAGCGTTCGCTCCTCGGACACCCGGCCGGTCCCGCCGCACTCGGGGCACGGCTCGGGAATGACCTCCCCTCTCCCGGCGCACTCAGGACAGGTCTGGGTGCGAATGAACTGACCGAAGACGGATGAGGACACGGCCTGCAGCCGCCCACTCCCCTCGCACGTCGGACAACGCTCGGGTGCCGAGCCCGGCGCGGCTCCGCTGCCGCGACACGCCGAGCACCCGACGGCGACCGGGAAGGGCACCGACACGTTCGTGCCGCGGGCGGCATCCTCGAGCTCGATCTCGACCTCCGCGAGCACGTCTGCGCCGCGGGCGGCGCGCCGCCCGCTCGCGCCCATGCGGGCGAAGATGTCGTCGCCGAAGAAGAACGAGAAGAGAGTGCTGATGTCCGTGAAGTCGAAGTCGGTCGGGCGGAATCCGCCCGTCCGCAGCCCCTCGTGCCCGTAGCGGTCGTAGAGCTCTCGCGTCTCGCGCTTGGAGAGCACCTCGTAGGCCTCGGCGGCCTCGCGGAAGCGCTCCTGGGCTTCCGGATGGTCGGACACGTCCGGATGAAGCTCCCGGGCAAGGCGGCGAAAGGCCGACTTGATCTCCTTCTCGGCAGCGGTGCGGGCGATGCCGAGAACCTCGTAGTAGTCGCGCCTCGCGGTGGCCACGGTCCTTAGCTTAAGAGCTCGCTTCAGAAGGGGACTCGTCGCCGGGGCGCGATGGGCGGATGCGAGGCAAGGACGCAGGGAGCGCTCGTATCGAATGAGATACGGGCGCGACCGAGGACGCTGCCTCGCGCCGTCCAGCGTGATTCCGGCGGCACAGCTCCCATTCTGGGGCGAGCTCTGGGGCCGAGCATCAGTCCTCGTAGAGCTCCTCGACGAAACGGGAGAGATCCCGCGAGGCGCCGCGGACCGCGTCGATCGCCTTCACGTAGTCCATCCGGATCGGGCCGAGGAGGGTGACGGCGCCGAGGTTGCGGTGCTGGAGCCCGTACGGAGCGCCGACGAGCGAGACGTTCGCCAGGTCGGGGTCCTGGAACTCCGAGCCGACTCGGACGAAGGGCCGCTTCGACGCGAGGCTGACCCGCATGAGATCCAGCATCGCGGCGCGCTGCTCGAGTACCTCGAGCAGGCGGCGGTAGCCCCGTAGCTCGGCGGCGCCGAACTCGTCGAGAACCCCGGCCGTTCCGCCGACGTAGAGCATCTCGTCGCCGGCCTCGAGCGCCTCGGTGAACGCGGGCTGGAGCTCGGCCAGGAAGTCACATTCCCGAGCCGAGAGCTCCGGGTCCTCGAAGCACGCGCGCAAGACCCGTGTCCCCAGTTGGAGGCCCGCGACCCGCTCGTTCAAGTATTCGCGCGCCCATTCGGCCAGCCCGGAATCGACCGGTTCCTCCAACGAGACGAGCCGCTTCGTCACTCCGCCGCTCGAAGTGATCACGACGACCATGATCACCTGGGGCTGGAGCACGAGCACCTCGACATGGCGGACGGTGGCCGTCTCGAGCGGAGGTGCCGACACGAGGGCGAGCAGATGCGTCACCTCGGCGAGTGCCTCCGTAGTCCCCCGTAGCGCCGAGTCCACCTCTGTTCGCACCCTGGAGAGGTCGAGCGCGAAACCCCCTTGCGGTCGCGGCTCGAGGGACTCGAGAACACGGTCGACGAAGTAGCGGTAGCCGAGGTCGGTCGGAACCCGCCCCGCCGACGTGTGGGGGTGTGTGAGCAGGCCGAGCTCCTCGAGAACGGCAAGGTCGTTCCGCACGGTCGACGAGGACACGGGCAGGTCGCTCCGTTGGACGAGAGTCTTGGAACCCACGGGAGCGCCCGTGGCGACGTATTCCTCGACGACGCGCACGAGGATTCGCTCCTGGCGCTGGGTGATGTCCGGCTCCCGCAGGTCCGCCATGCCTGAATTCTAGTTTTTTGCAGGCGTTTCCAGCTCGACCTCCCTGAGGAGGTCGGCCGTCACGCCCCCGCCGAGGAAGCGTCCGCGCTCAGTGAGGACGAGCCCGGCGCCCCGCCGCTCGACGAGCCCCAGGTCCTGGAGCCGGTCGAAGGCCACCCCGTCCACGACGCCGGCCACGGCTCGCACCGGTACCGGCTCGTCCAGGCGTAGCCCGAGCATCAGCCGCTCGCGGCGCCGGGTCTCCGCGTCCAGCGCCTCCAGCTCCCGCGGCGGCCGCCGGCCCTCGGCGAGCGCAGCGAGGTAGGCCGCGAGCCTCGGCGCGTTCCGCCAGCGCCCGCCTGCCACCGTCGAGACCGCCCCGATCCCAAGCCCGAGGTAGTCGCGCCCGAGCCAGTAGGCGAGGTTGTGGCGGCTGCGTCGTCCGCCCCGGCAGAAGTTGGCCGTCTCGTACCAGCGGTAGCCCGCCGAGGTCAGCGTCTCGACCACCTGCTCGAAGTAGCCCTCGATGGCCTCCGCCTGCTGCAGGAGCTCAGGCCCGTGTGCGTGGGTGAAGCGCGTGCCGGGCTTGGCCTCGAGCTCGTAGCAGGAGAGGTGCTCCGGAGAGAGCGCGATCGCCTCGGCGAGATCCCGGTCGAGGTCGGAGGGGCTCTGGCCGGGAATCCCGTAGATGAGATCGAGCGAAATGTTGTCAAAACCGGCATCACGCAGATGGTAGAACCCTCGGCGGACGGCGTCGGGCTGAGCCGCCCGCTCGAGCACATCGAGCAGGCGCGGTTGGAAGCTCTGCGCGCCGAGCGAGACGCGCGTCACCCCGGCCTCCCGCAGAAGCTCCGCCACCGCCGGCGTGACGGTCTCCGGATTCGCCTCGACCGTGACTTCCACGGCGGGCGGCAGGGACGCGAGCAACCGGCCCAGCTGAGCCGGCTCCGTGAACGTCGGAGTCCCGCCGCCGAGGTAGACGGTCTCGAGCCGCTCCGCAAGCAAGTCCGACTCGAGCTCGAGCTCCCTGAGGATGGCGTCCACGTACGCGGCGTGCTGAGCGCTCCGGCCCACCACGGTGACGAAGTCGCAGTAGCCGCACCGGTGCGCACAGAACGGGACGTGCACGTAGAGGTGGCGAACACTCATCCCCACCACCCACCCCCGAACGGGGTCACCACCGTCACTTTTTCGCCTCGCCCAGCTTGAGGACCGCGAGGAAGGCCTCCTGGGGCACCTCGACCGAGCCCACCTGCTTCATGCGCTTCTTCCCCTTCTTCTGCCGCTCCAGCAGCTTCCGCTTGCGCGTCACGTCGCCGCCGTAACACTTGGCGAGCACGTCCTTGCGCTTCGCCTTGATCGTCTCCCGCGCGATCACGCGTGAGCCGATCGCCGCCTGGACGGGCACGTCGAAAAGCTGCCGCGGGATCTCCTCCTTGAGCCGCTCAACGAGCGCACGCCCGCGGGCGTGCGCGGCTCCCCGGTGCACGATGAGGCTGAGCGCGTCGACCGGCTCCCCCGCGAGCAGGATGTCCACGCGCGCGAGGTCACCCTCCTCGAAGCCGATGATGTCGTAGTCGAAGGAGGCGTAGCCTTTCGTCCGGCTCTTGAGCTGGTCGTAGTAGTCGTAGACCACCTCCGCGAGGGGCAGGTCGTACGCGAGCATGACCCGCTCCTCGCT
>Ga0184610_1000327_pt1 | contig 11536 bp, 10 predicted proteins | sample PLM1_100_coex_FD_133011 | JGI IMG/M metagenome (GOLD analysis project Ga0184610, IMG submission 133011) | Groundwater sediment microbial communities from an aquifer in East River, Colorado, USA - PLM1_100_coex | ecosystem: Environmental > Terrestrial > Soil > Riparian zone | place: USA: East... | reverse complement strand
GTTGTTCACCAGCCTGCCCAGGTCGGCGACGCCCTCGAAGGTCCATCCGTCCGCTACCGGCTTGATGATGATCCGCTGGACTCCGAGCTTCCGCAACGCCGACCGTACGCCGACCGGGTCGTGCTCAGTCGCCAGGGGACCCGTCAAGCGCGAGGGCTCGTAGATGATGAAGTCGTTCTTCGGATCGTCAATGATCCGATCGCCGTTTCTGAACGTGCGGATCATCGTGAGCCCGGCCCGCAGACTCTCGCGATTCAGGGGAATGTCGACCGGCTCGGCCAGCTTCAGCTGCAGCGCGTCCACCTGGCCCCGGCGCTCGCCGATGGCCTTCTCGATGTCGGGCATCGCCTGGCCCTTCGCCACGAGCCCCACGAGGTTGCTGATCTCCCGTTCCAGGCGCTTAAAGCGCGTCAGTCCCGCAAACCGGGCACCGGCCACCCCCAGTTTCCTTGTGCGACGCGCTTCCGACTGTTCGCGACCCGTCTGCCGTGTCCCCGTCTTCGTACGGTTTCAGGTGACACCCTTGTCGAACGTGCTGCTGATCGCGCCCCACAGCCGCTCACCATCACGGCTCCCGTCTTCACAGGTATCTGTACCTACTGAGTACTGGACAGTCGTAGGGATACGTTCCGAATGATCCCAGGCCGGCATAACAATGTGAGTCATCAGAAGTCCCACGTGACCTGGACGGTAGGGCCGCACCTCTTTCAGTTGGTCTGCCATTAGTCGGACCATCTCTCCCACGCGGTCGCTCAAGATTGAGCGCAATTCTTCCCATCGGCCGTACTCAAGGAACGGCATTCGTACAGCGAGTGGCCTCGCTAGTGAGACAGCGATGAGCCCGCGTGCGGCGAGGCTCTCGGCTCGGAGGCGCGTGTTGATCTGCTCGAATGCTCGTGACAGATTCGTGGGAATCGTGTGGAGGTCGTATGGGCGCTTACACTCGCCAACCCATATGATTCCGCCATAAGCGAATCTAACGTCCTCATCGCCGCGCGGATCAAGGCTGAGGCCGGAGCGTTGGAGGCGGGCCGCCACGTTAAGCTCGAACATCGTATTTCGTGGCGCGTTTGAGCTCCCGCTTTCATCTTGCGGTCTCTCTGGCCCCCGGAGAACGAGTTTAAGCTTCATCTGAACGTTCTTGCGATCAGGGGCCGACCGCAGATACGGCACGACGGTCACGATTTCGTGGGCCTCCGCAAGCGACGTACCATTTAGCTCGGCGTCCTGTGCGAACTCCCGGAAGGCAGCCGCGTCGCCGTCCCTTTCGTGGATTGTGGTCAATTCAGCGATTCGATTCCGAAACGCCACAAATCGGCTGCCGTCGAGCCAGTCGGCCAGTCCTAGGCTGCGGATGAACCCTAGCGCCGCGTCTAGTTCGCGGAGAAGGTCGGCCCACGTGCTGATCTGCACGCCAACATTCTGCCGTACTATGTCGCGACACGAGAGGCGGAATAAACCGGCATGCCGACCTACGCGGACTCAGGACGCGACCAAGGCGTGACCTGAGCGTGACCTGGCCTTCTCAGGGCACTTTCCCCAGGTCTCACCGGAGCGCTCGGGGCCTGCGCTGGCGCGCGTTGTGTAGGGAAACCAGTGGGGTGGGGTTACTCGGGTGGGGTGAAGTCGCAGCTGAGATGATGATCAGGCAGAACCGGCGATCAAGTCAAATCAAAGCGCGTTTGCGGTGACATGGTTTACGCTGGCTCCTCACGTTACATCGTCACATCGGAATCCCTGAGGGGTCTAGCGCCGATGCTGCAGCAGCCAGTCGATGACAGCACTGCCGTCGCCCACATCCGTGTCGGCCCGGTCCATTCTTGCTGGCCGCTCGGCCGGAGCCCGGGACTCTGCCGGAGCCCGGGACTCGACGGCGGGGCGTGGACGGCTGCCGACGGCCGGCAGCGCGACTGGCTGTTGCCGCACAACCACCGGCGCGGGAAGCGGCTTGGCGACCGCAGGAGCAAGCCCTTCCACGGTTGATGCTTCCGTGACGGCGCGTGATTCGGGGAGGGTCGACGTCTCTTTGCGAGTGGCCGATGCCGACGAAGGCACGCCGGGTGGCTCGGTCGGGAGCGGATGAACCGATGGCTGTGTCGCGTCCCGGTCAACAGGAACGGCTATCACCGGGGGCGGCGTGACTCGGCCTTGGAAGCGCGAGACGATTCGGTCGAATCCCGCGACCCAGACGACTGCGGCGATGATGCCTGCCGTGACGGCGGCGGCAGTAATGCGCAGCGTGAAGGGTGGCCGCCGCCGGCGCACTCGTCGGCGGGGATTCCCACGGGCCTTCACGGAGCGCGGCCGAGACTCCGGCTCGGGGAGCACCGCCGTCGCGCCCCAGATGTCGTTCACCATCTCGCTGATGTCCGGGTAGCGGCGCTCAGGTCGTTCATCGAGTGCCGTCGTGATGATCCGCTCGATAGCCGGCGACAGGGGCGGGGTCGCAGTGAGAGCGCCGGGAGTCTGGCCTGTCCTGCCTGCGGTCAACAGCTCCCGCAGCAGCATTCCCAGCGCATATACGTCGGTCGCCTCGGTCGTCTCTCCGCGCTGGATCTGTTCGGGCGCGCGATAGGCCAGCGAGAATGCGTCGCGCAGGCGAAGGCCGATCGGAGTCCGGTACGCCGCGGTCAGCTCGGCGCCGACGAGCCTGATGCGTTCGCCGTCCGTGACCATGAGCACCGAGTCGGGTCCGAGGTGGCCGTGAAGAAGCCGATTGTGATGAAGCGCCTCGAGCGCCTCGCCGACACGGATGGCGACGCGCAGCGCGGTGGGCACAACGAGCGCACCGCCCGCATCGAGGACTTCACGGAGGGTGGCACCCTCGACCCACTCGAGCGCGACGAAGAACTGGCCGGTGTCCGTCACGTCAAATTCGTGTACCCGCTGCACGCCACGGAGAACGTGGGCAGCTACAGCGAGCGCGCCCGCCTGCTTCTGCACCGCGGCCACGAATGCGGCGTCACGGGCAAACTCGTCCCGCAGTACCTTCAACGCGATCGATCGGCCATTACGGATGTCCTCGGCGGTATAGAGGACCACGTCGCGGCCCACCGAGGAGACGGCGTTGACCCGGTAGCGGGCCTTGATAACGGAACCAGCAAGGCCCAGGCTGAATTCTGGTGCCGCCGCCGATTGTCGGGCAGCGCCCGCTGCCGCGCCGCTAGTCACCCAGAATGCTCTTGATGGCGTTCAGGACTGGCTTCTCCTCGGATCGGTCCCGAGACCCACAACGAAACCCAGCATGTCGGGCTGCGCGATGCAGAACCGGCTGGCCGGACGGTGATAGACGGCGAAGGTGTTCTCGCTTCCGGTCATGATGCCGACGGTGATGCCGCGGCCGTTGGGATAGAGAGCAGGATCGCTGCGAGGAAGGCGATCCAGACTCTCGTGCTCATACGTCCTCTTGCCACTTGCGGTCAGCCGCATGAAACCACTGCCCACGGCCCGAGTCAAGAACGGAATGCGGAACAGAAAAGACTTGCCGAAGTGCCAACGATGTCCTAAACCTAGGCCACCCGGGGGAAGCCGGGGCCCGACAGTGCGTACCGATAGAGACGCTGACCGCAGGAGCTCCCGAGATGCAGAAGCTCGTTGAAATGGCGCGCCGCACACTCGATATCGATCAGAAGGCGGCCGACGCAGCCCGTCACGACAATCCCAAGACGCTGAGCGCCTCGCTCGACGTCACGGAATCGGAGATTTGCGCGCACTTCGTCGCCCTGGCTCGACAGCGAAGGGAAAGTTGCGAAGAGCGCCTCGCCAGGCTGCAGCTCGATCGCAAGGCGACGGCGGCGAAGATCGACGTCGAGCAGACACGGGATTCCTTTGCGCGCCTGTTGACAGCCGTCGAGCCGGGTCTCGAAAAACTTAGATCAGACCACTCGACTGCGCTCTATCAGGCCAAGGAGAACGAGGCCAGAGCCCTCAAGCATCTTCGATGGTTCCAGCAGAAGCATGGTCTCCATCACCGGGCCGCGTCGTATCCAAAATCTCAGCTCTACCACTTCGCGATCGTGGCCGCGCTGGCACTCGTCGAATGGGTGTCGCTCGCGGCGTTTTACGCCGAGGGCAGCGACTTCGGTCTGTTGGGCGGCGTGCTGATCGCCATGACGCTCTCGATCGTCAATGTCAGCCTGGCGATTCTGTCTGGGGGCCTTCTTCGGTACGTGAACCATCGAAGCCCCCGCCGCAAGGCGCTCGCATTGACCGCGGTCGCGTTTCTTTACACGTGCTTCCTCCTCGTGACTCTGGCCGCCGCACACTATCGCGTTGCCACCAACGACATCGCGCAGTCGCAACCGGGCGTGTCGACGCAAAGCACGAATCCGTTGCCGCCTCACGTCGTCCCTGACCTGGATCAATGGCGAGCCGCAAGACTGGCGTGGCAACGCTTCGCCAGCAACCCGGTCGGCTTCGAGGACGTCTTTTCCTGGATTCTGGTCGTCCTCGCGGTCATATTCGGCATTTTCGCCTCGTACAAGGGGTACCGGTTCGATGACCCCTACCCAGGCTATGGCGAGCTCGATCGCGAGCTCAACGCGAGACGGACGACCTACGAGGCCGCGAAAGCCGAATACTGCCGCCTAGTTGATCAGGTCTTCGACCGAATACTTCAAGAGCAGGCGCATCTGCTCTTGGACGTGAAGTCGAACATTGAATACTATCAGCAGCTCCTCAGCCGGAGCGACGACCAGCGCCGAACATTCGTTCACGATGCCGCCGAAATCCAGGACGCGTGCAACATTGTGCTGAAGCGTTACCGCCAGACCAACGTGCGCGTCCGCGTGTCCCCCGCCCCGTTCTATTTCAACAACAGGTTCACGTTTGATGGCCAGCTCATCACGCCACGCGAGGCCATCTCGGAGAGCGACGAGCGACTGTCCCGGTCCTATGAGAGCGCCATGGTGCATTTCAGCGACATCGCTCGGCAGAACGACGCGACGGTCCAGAACCTCCGCACCGCCGAAATACGACGCCGCGACTATTACTTCAACAAGCTCGACCGAGACGTCCGGGAAAGGCTCATTCGCGAGGCGTGGGAGATCAAGAGCTGACGCCGTGCCGTTGAGCAGCCTGGATCGGCGCGGCATCTTGATTCTGAGCGGCATCGGCGGCTTCGCGGTCGCATTGCTGGCGACCGTGGTCGGTGTCACGTGGAGCCGACCCATCATCGGGCCCGATAACTGTGTCTACCGCGACAAGCGATTCCTTGGCCGCGCGCCGACGGACCAAACCGTGATTCTCGTCGATCAGTCGGAGGCCCTGACGGAGACTCATCGACGATTCGCCCTCAACTTCATCAAGGACTACGTCGCCGACGACTCGAAATTCGCTGTGCGCTCGCGGATCGCGTTGTTCACGTTCAGCAAGGCGACCTTCGAATCTCGCAACGGCCCGCGCCTGCGCCCGAGCTCGGACTTGTGCCGGCCGCCGTCGCATGGGAATGACCTGTACGAAAATAACCGGAAGATCACGAAGGACTTTTACCAGCGCTTTCTGGTCCCCGTGACCGCGGCGCTGGAGGAAAGTCTGACGACCGAGGTCGGCGAGCAATCGCCGATTCTCGAGACGCTGCAGCTTATTTCGCGCTCGCAGGAGATCGAAGACGGAAGCCGCAAGACCCTCATTCTCGTCTCCGACATGCTTCAGCACACCGGCGCGTTCAATCACTATGGGTCTCGTCGCAGCTACGACGACTTTCTGCGCTCGGGATTCGCCACCGACGTGAAGGCGGATTTCAGGGATTGGAACATCATCGTCATCTATCTCCGCCGTTACCACGATCGCCAGCTGCAGCAGGCGGCGCATATCGACTTTTGGCAGCGATATTTCCACGAGGCGGGCGGAAAGATCGCTCGCTGGGCCGGAGTCGACTGAGCATGGCCGGTCGCGTCGTCGCCAGTCTGCCTTCCACGTTCCTGGCCTTCATTGCCGTCGGGGTCGGCGTCATTTTGACGTTCAGCTGGTGGTATCGGGACACCCCAGGCGGGGCAAACCATTGGACCATGATCGCCCTCGTCGTGGGGCTGATGGTGGTGTACGGAATCGTCCTGTGGATCAGGTCGAGGACGGAGTATGCCTCCGAAACCGATGGGGAGACATTCTATTACCTCGGCTTCATCTACACGCTCGCGACCCTGGTCGCCACGTTTGCGCCGCTGCTCAACTCGTCGGAGCGGCCGGAGAGCAGACATGTGCTGGGGTTGTTTGGTCTCGGCCTCATCACGACGTTCGTCGGCTTGGCCGGCCGCGTCGTCTTCGCACAGACATCGGCTGGGGCACTCGCGAGCCCCGAGGATGACGCGCGACGGCTCGGGGACGCCTATACGGAAGCCGCGCGCGCCATCGAGAGGAGCACGGTTCGTATCGTGCACGCCCAGCAGCGCGCTGAGGGACACCTGAGCGAGTCGTATTCCGGTGCGGTCGAGGCGATTCGCATCCTATCGGGTCGGGTCACGCAGCAGTTCGACTCGGTGAGCGCTCAGGTCTTGAAGCAGTTCGCGACGGTCATCGAGCGCGTCAGCGCCGATGCCGAATCCGCCTTCGCCGAGGTTCGCAACCACGCGGTCCGGGAGATCGAGGCCGCCTCTCGCCAGGCGGCGAAGACTCAAGACATGGCCAAGGAACAGGTCGAGAGCCTGACGGTCGGCACGGCGAATGCGGTTCGCAACGTGACCGAACAAGTAGTCCAGGATTTCGCTCGGGTGGCGCGAGAATCGACAACGGAGCTGACCGCGTTCCTCCACCAGACGAACGGCAACGTGGTCACCACCCTGCAGCAATTCGAGACACGTCTCGGGGCGCTTCGACTACCACCCGAGGACATCGGTGCGAAGCTCGTCGTGGTATTGACGGAGCTCACCGAGCGCGCTGACCTGCTCCGGCGGGCGACCACGATCGTGGGAGCCGCGTACAGCGAGCTCGAAGGGACCCTGGTCCACGCTGTCGAGGGTGCACGAGACGGGAGCCGGGCCTTCAGCGCCCTGGCTCTCTCAGCGGACGCAGCAACATCAGCGGTGACGTCGGCGAAGACGAACGTCGAACAATTCGCCTCGCATCTGGGCCAGATCGGCGAGCTGGCGACGAGCCTCGAGAAGTTGCCGCAAGAAGCGGCGAGCATCATTGCCACGCTCAGCGACCTGCGCACACACCTCGGCGAAGCGAACCGCGCATGGGCGGAGGTGGCCGGCGTCACCGATGGAGCGAGCAAGTCGATGGCAAGAGCCGGGGTGGCGTTGTCCACGCTCGAACAAGGGACGCGTGCGGCCGAGCAGTCGGTACTCAACTGGAGCGGCGGCTTGATGAAGGCGGGTGTCGGCCTGCAGGCGTTGACCGAGATCACGGAGCGGGCGGTGCGGCTTGGCAAGGACGCCGTCGCCACCCAGGTCCAACTATCCGCGCAGATATCCGGTCCCCTGGCGGATCAATTGCGCAAACACAGTGAGGCCGCCGGCGCTCTGGCGAATCGGTTACAAGAAGACCTCCGCACGTCGGAAGAAGCGGTGAGGAAGGTCCACCATCATCTCATCGATGCCTCGCGCTTCATTCTGAGCAGGGTTGAATAGCGCCGGTGATCCGGAGGAACCGACTTGCACGCAATCGCGACATCGCGCTCACGACGCTGATCGATCTTCTCGTCCAGATCATCTTCGTGTTCACGCTGATACTGATCTCCGTCGACGTGATGGGGAATGAATCGCACGAGCGAGGCTGGGTGACACCCGAAGTCTGGAAAACGCTGATCAGCATCTTCGATATCGATCCCCGGAGCATCCGCGACGCGGGCGCCCAGGTCACGGAGATCAAGGGCAAGTACGAGAAAGCGAAAGACGATCTGCTCGCCTGTGACATCAAAACCGGCGCGTGTGATAAGCAAGCGGGGAGAGGTCCGGGTAACCCTCCATGCCGAAATTCGGCTGGCGTCGAAATGATCGTGGCCGAAGCGACGATCGACCGTGAAGGAAAAATTGTCGTCGAGCGAGGACGCCACTCGCGAGAGCTCCAAGACCAACAACCGCTCAGCGTCGATGCGATCGGTGTTCCTCTTTCCGTCGAGCAGTTTGGATCATTGTTCCGGTCGTGGCGTGAACACGGCCTGGCCTATCACCCCCCGTGCTCATTCAAGGCCGAGCTCAGTTATGATGCACGCGCCCGGGCCGGCGACTACGAGCCAGCACGACGGGCAATAGCCAACTATTTCACCCTGTCAGCGCCGCCGAGGCGCTTCTGAGGCCTTGACCGTCGTGGCCCGGGGGACGCTCGACGGTCTCGCAGACCAACTATCTGCGCTTCTGAGCGACATAGACGCCGCCATACGTGCGAGGTTGCAGGAGTCGGGGAGGCACGAGACCAAGAGTCGGCGACAGGATACAACTCAACACGGCAGGGGGCTGCGTGGCGTGGTGGTGGCAGCTCTTCGCTGGTTCGTTGGCTCAGCGGGGCGTCAACCGATGTTTCGGCGTGCTCGTTCAGCTCACGAGAGATCGCGAAGGGACGGGCGAAGTCCTCATTAGCGCGCCCCCGCCGAACGTGCCCGTCCGCGCGCATCGATCGTGGACGATCCAGATTTCGCGGCGACTCTGCCAGATGGGAGCACACCCGAGCCGACGAGGACGCGCCCGTCGCCGCGGAGGCGATCCCGGCCGAGCGAGAACCGGGAGGAGATAGCGGCACAGCTGATTGGAAGCAGGCGCGGTCGTCCGGGGGGATCCGGACGTTGGCCGTGTTGTCCGCGGGCTCGAGCTGACGGCAGGCGAGCAGGGAATCTTGTCCCCTAGCAAAGTCGTCGCTAGTAGTTTCTTGCCAAACTCTTGGCGATTGTTGCGACCACGGAATCGCATGCCAGACTGCCCTGCTCGATCTGAGCTCCTCGGACTCTGCCCGTTCGGACGTGACACGAATGGCTACTGCCAAGTTGGGGCAGATCCAGTCTATCGGCGAGCCGCTCGAGCACAACTCGCCGCGGACTGGGGGCATGAAAGAGCTTGACGAACTCTTTCGGGGCCGTCTACACTCCGACCTCGCTCACGAATGGCTCTGGGGGCCTCAGGGAGAGCGATGTTCCTGGCCGTCGGAATCGCTTTTTGGCGCCCTCATTGACCATGCAAATGGTCCACGGGGCGTTCACGTCTCGGAACCTTCAACTGAAAAGTCTGTGCTCTCGCCGGGCAATCGCGGAGATGGTGACCATCGGGCGGCAGCAAATTCTGGCGGTAGACGATGATGTGATCATTCCGGAGATCATCACATTCTTCCTGGGCAAGGCGTACGAGATCAGGGCCGCGACAACGGGGGCCGAGGCCCTTGTCAGAGTGCGCCGTGACCGGGTCGACCTAGTCGTGCTCGACCATCGGCTCCCAGACCGCACCGGACTTGACGTATTGATCGAACTGAGATCCATTCGCCCCATCCTCCCGGTGGTCATGCTGACAGGATACGGCTCAGAGTGGATCTGTGCCGCGGCCTTCAAGCTGGGTGTGACGGACTACCTCCAAAAGCCCGTGAGCGCCGTCGACCTCGTCGCGGCCGTTCAGCGGATCCTTTCACCCGGTGTCGACAGAAGCGAAGCTGTTAGCGAAAGTGAAGTACCGAGAGGTTTGCCCACGCCGTTCTGTCTTCCTATCCAGAGAGCCATGGGCATCATCCAGCAACGTTATTGGGACCAGCTCTCCCTCTCCGAGCTAGCGCGCCAGGTTGGGATGAGCAAGCACCGTCTCTCTCATCGATTCCGGGAGGTGCTTGGCGTTACCTTCCGCGATTACCTCCTGAAGGTACGCCTTGAGCGAGCCAAGGTACTTCTGGCTGCCGGTCACCTTTCCATCACCGAGGTGGCCCAAGATGTCGGCTTTGGCGACCTCCCGCGCTTCGACAAGGTATTCAAACGCTACACTGGTTTCACCCCTTCCGCCTACCGCTCTTTGACCCTTCGCGGAGACAACAAGTAGCAAGGATTCAGCAACAAAACTACTAGCCGGCCTCGCCACGAGTTGTGATGGTTCTGGCTCTGCAATGAACAACTCCGCATTGCGCGTCATCGCCTTCGCGGCGCTCGCCTCGGGCTCGATCCTCGCCGGGTTTCGCCCGGCCCTTGCCCAGGCGAGGGCATCGGCTCCCGTCGGCGCTGCCTTACCGAGACCACCTTTAGCCCTGGCGCAGGCGCACCCGGCGCCGGCAGTCCCGGTAGCTCCCGCGCCTGCTCCAGAGCAGCCCATCGGCCTGCCGCGGGTCAGGGACCACGAGCGGATCCCGCAGTTGCGGGACATTTACTTCGACTTCGGCTCGGCGGTGATCAGGCCCGGCGACGTGAAGATCCTGGACGCGAACGCGGCGTGGCTGAGCGCCAATCCAGGCCACCTCGTACTGATCGAGGGGCACTGCGACAATCGGGGGGCCACGAGTAGGAAGAATGAGCTCAACATGGATCTTGGGGAGCGGCGGGCGCAAGTCGCAATGAATCATCTCATCGCACAGGGTGTTCACCCGAGCCGCATTACGATCCTGAGCTATGGAGAAGAGCGGCCGCAGTGTACCGAGGAGAGCGAACGGTGCTGGAGCCAGAACCGGCGATCGCGCTTTCTCGTGAAGCCGCGCTAGCAAGAGGAGCATGTTCATGCGTGAAGAAGACAGTGGCGTTCTGGATGGTCTAGTGTCGCCGTGCGAGCACCGTAATCCACCGAGCGCTCACTTCTGTAATGCGTGCGGCGTCAAGTTGCCGATGCAATGTCCTTGTTGCCACGCGATCAACCGCGGACAGGCAAACTTCTGCAGCAATTGCGGGATCGGTCTGGGCGACGTGCGACGAACGCACGCCACTCCATCCATCGTTCCATTCGGCCCATCGCCGGACAGCTCGCCTGCGACCGAGTCGGAGTCAGCCCCGTCCCCCCGCGAACCATTCGTGCCGGCGAAACAAGCAGCGAACGAAGGCATGGATGCACCGGACTCCTTTGACCCGCTTCCGTGGACGGCAGAGCGTGGCAAGGAGCTGGTCGCGGACGAGCCCGAGGACGCCGAGCGTCTCAAGCAGATAAAGCGATTCGTCCAGCGTCGACGTCGGCGAAGTGCGTGGGTATGGCTGTGGACCGTGAGCGTGAGCCTCGTGATCGGTGTCCTCGGCGCCGCTCTCGTCGTCCGTACTCACATCGCGACGCCGAGCGCCGAGCCGCCACCGTTCATCGGCACTGACGTACAGGCGCCCATCGCCACCCGGGCTGAAGAGAGCGGGTCTGCGGCGATCGCCCAGAGCACGCCGGCGAGCACGGGCCCTCCCGACACGACCGTCCAGCCGGATCACCACGAGGGCTCGCCAGCTCCTGCCGCGCCGGAGAAGTCGCCGGCCGTCGCTCCGGCCCACCCTCGCGCTGGCGGCGAGTTGACGTTCGTGGTGCCGGGCGAACCTCCTTCATATGACGCCCACCGGGAGGAGACGTTTGCGCTGATACACCCGGCGGCGCCGCACTACAATACCTTGCTCCGCATCGACCCGCTCGACCCGACGGGCACCCGGGTCGTCGGGGACCTGGCCACGTCGTGG
>Ga0184610_1000326_pt1 | contig 11552 bp, 9 predicted proteins | sample PLM1_100_coex_FD_133011 | JGI IMG/M metagenome (GOLD analysis project Ga0184610, IMG submission 133011) | Groundwater sediment microbial communities from an aquifer in East River, Colorado, USA - PLM1_100_coex | ecosystem: Environmental > Terrestrial > Soil > Riparian zone | place: USA: East... | reverse complement strand
GTAGTGCTGCGTGGTGGTCGTGCCCGACACGCCCTGGAAGAGCTGTCCGAGATCGATGCCGACGGTGCGGGTGATGAGGATGAGATTGGCGATCGAGGTCGAGACGAGGCCCCGCTCGAGCCGCGAGAGGAACGGCTCGGAGAGCCCGGTCTTCTCGCTGAGCGCGCGCAGGGTGAGGCGCTGCGTGCGGCGCGCCTCCCGGAGGCGTGCCGCCACCGCGTCCACCAGCTGCCTCGTCTCCGGGCTTTCGTCCAAAGCAATCTCCGCTTGCCTCAGAGGAAACCACTCGGCTATGCTCCCTGTCAAGCGCGGAGAATCACCTTGACAGTCTCCGCGCATTTGCTTTACTCAGCGCAACACGACCCACGAGGAGGTTCCGCATGCGTGCACCCCGTCTCCCGTCCCTGATGGCGGCCGCTCTCCTGCTCACGCTGGGGGCAGGGTCCGCCACGGCCCAGGCGCCGATCAAGCTCGGCGACATCAACACCTATAGCGGCATCGGGGCGCCCTTCACCGGGCCGTACCGCGTCGGCGTCGAGATGGCCGTCGAGGAGATCAACGCCAAGGGAGGCGTTCTCGGCCGCAAGGTCGAAGTCCTGTTCCGCGACGACAAGGCCCAGCCCGCGGAGGCGATCAAGCACGCCCAGGAGCTGGTCGAGTCCGACAAGGTCGCGATGATCACCGGGAGCTTCCTCTCCAATGTGGGGCTCGCGGTCTCGGACTGGGCCAAGCAGAACAAGACCATGTTCCTGGCCTCCGAGGCGCTGACCGAGGCGCTCACCTGGTCCAAGGGGCACGACCACGCGGTGCGCCTGCGCCCCAACACCTATGAGCAGGGGCGCATGCTCGCCGACAAGGCGGGCCGGATGAAGTACGTGAAGTGGGCCACCATCGGCCCCAACTACGAGTACGGCAAGCGGGCGTGGGAGACCTTCCGTGACCGGCTCAAGGAGCTGAAGCCCGACGTGCAGCTCGTGGGTGAGCACTGGCCGACCCTCGGCAAGATCGAGCCGGGCCCGCTCGTCACCGCCATCCTGAACCAGAACCCGGACGCGCTCTACGTCTCGCTCTTCGGCAGCGACTGGCTCGCGTTCGTGCGCGAGGCCGGCAAGCGCGGGCTCTTCCAGAAGACGTTCGTGGTCGGCATCCTGCTCGGCGAGCCCGAGTACATCGACCCCCTCAAGCTCGAGGCGCCCGAGGGCATGCTGGTCACCGGCTACCCCTGGTACGACGTGAAGACCGCCGGGCACCCGGAGTGGGTGGCGCGCTACATCAAGCGCGGCGACAAGACCCCCGTGCTCGGCTCGCTCATCGGCTACATCACCTACCTGTCGGTGGCCGAGGCCATCAAGAAGGCGGGCTCTACCGAGACGCCCAAGCTGGTGGCCGCCTTCAAGGGCCTGAAGGTCGACACCCCGATGGGGCCGATCATGTTCCGCGCCGCCGACGGGCAGTCCACCATGGGCGCGTGGGTGGGGACGACCAAGCTCGATCCCCAGCGCGGCGTCGGCATCATGGTGAACCACGAGTACGTGCCGGGCGAGAAGGTGCTGCCGACCGAAGAAGAAGCCAAGAAGCTCCGCCCGGCCAATTAGGACCAACCCTCACCCTGCCCTCTCCCTCGAAGGGAGAGGGTGTCCTTCGATGACCCTCGCCCCCGCCTCGGGGGAGAGGGCAGGGTGAGGGGGCCCGCACGCCGTCATGTCCCTCCTCTTCGTCCAGCTCCTGAGCGGGCTCGCCAACGCGATGTTCCTCTTCCTCATCGCGTCCGGTCTCTCGCTGATCTTCGGCGTCACCCGCATCGTCAACTTCGCCCACGGCTCCTTCTACATGCTCGCCGCCTACCTGACCTACTCGCTGGCCGCGGTGCTGCCCGGCGGGCCGGTGGCTTTCTACGCGGCCGTCCTGCTCGCGGCGGTCCTGGTGGCGGCGCTGGGCGGCCTGGTGGAGATCCTGCTGCTCCGCCGCGTCTACAAGGCGCCCGAGCTCTACCAGCTCCTGCTCACCTTCGCGCTCGTCCTGGTGACCGCGGACGCCGTCAGGTACCTGTGGGGTGCCGACAACAAGACCGGACCCACCGCGCCGGGCCTGGCCGGCTCGGTGCCGATCGCGGGCCAGCTCTTTCCCTCCTACGACCTCGCGGTCATCGCCTTCGGTCCCCTCGTCGCGCTCGGGCTCTGGCTGCTCTTCCACCGCACGCGCTGGGGCATCCTGATCCGCGCCGCCACCCAGGACCGGGAGATGGTCGCCGCGCTTGGAGTCGACCAATCGCGGCTCTTCACCTCGGTGTTCGTGCTGGGCTCCTTCCTGGCCGGCCTGGGCGGCGCGCTCCAGGTGCCGCGGCTGGCGCTCACCACCGTGATGGACACGTCGATCATCGTGGAGGCGTTCGTGGTGGTGGTGATCGGGGGCATGGGCTCGGTCTGGGGCGCGCTGCTCGCCTCGCTGCTCATCGGGGTGCTCAACGCCTACGGGGTGCTGCTGCTGCCGAAGATCGCCATCGTGCTCATCTTCGTGGTGATGGCGGTCGTGCTGGTGGTGCGGCCGTGGGGCCTCCTGGGGCGGCCCGAGATCCAGCTCCGCCCGCCGGGCAGCGGCGCGGTGGCCGAAGCGCGCCCGCGGCGGCTCGGTCCGATCTGGCTCGGGGCCGGGCTGATCGGGCTGGCCGGCCTGCCCCTGGTGCTGCCGACGTTCTGGATCTCCATCGCGGTCGAGATCTTCGCCTTCGCGCTCTTCGCGGCCAGCCTGCACCTCCTGATGTCGGTGGGCGGCATGGTATCGTTCGGCCACGCGGCCTACTTCGGACTGGGCGCCTACGGCGCCGCGGTGCTCCTGAAGCTGGCCGGCCTGCCCATGCCCGCCGCCTTCGTGCTCGCGCCGGTGGTGGCCGCGCTGGCCGCCTGCGTGTTCGGCTACTTCTGCGTGCGGCTCAGCAGCATCTACTTCGCGATGCTGACGCTGGCCTTCGCCCAGATCGTCTACGCGGTGGTGCACCAGTGGGACGACGTCACCGGCGGCGACAACGGCATGCTGAGCGTCTGGCCCGCCCGCTGGCTGGGCTCGCCGAGCCGCTACTACTACTGGGCGCTCGCCGCCACGCTCGGGGGCCTGCTCCTGCTGCGGCTGGTCACCGCCTCGCCCTTCGGCCTCACGCTGCGGGCCGTCCGCGACCACGCGCGGCGGGCGGAGGCGGTGGGCGTGAACATCCGCGCGCTGCAGTGGACCGCGTTCGTGGTGGCCGGCTTCGTGGCGGGCCTCGGCGGCGCCATCTACGCCTTCCTGAAAGGCAGCGTGTTCCCGGTCTACACCGAGTCGCCCATGTCGGTGCAGCCGCTGGTGATGGTCCTCCTGGGCGGCGTGGGCTCACCGTCCGGCCCGCTCATCGGCGCCGCGGTCTACAAGCTGCTCGATACCGTGATCACGCGCTACACCGATTACTGGCAGATCGTGCTGGGCGCCATTCTCTTGCTGCTGGTCCTGGCCTTCCCGCGCGGCATCGCGGGCATGCTCGACGGACGCCGCCCGTGAGCCCGGTGCTCGAGACCCGCGGGCTGTCCAAGTCCTTCGGGGGCGTGCGCGCGGTCCGGGACGTGGACCTCGCGATGCCCAAGGGCGAGATCCGCGCCCTGATCGGGCCCAACGGGGCGGGGAAGACCACCTTCTTCAACATGCTCACCGGCCAGCTCAAGGCCGACGCGGGCCTCGTCCTCTTCAAGGGCGAGCGGCTCAGCGGGCTGCCGCCCTACGCGGTCTGGCGCCGCGGGGTGAGCCGGACCTTTCAGATCACCGCCACCTTCGCCACCCTCACCGCGCTCGAGAACGTGCAGGTCGCTCGGCTCTCGCACCTCGGCAAGACCTACGCGCTGCTGGAGCGGGCCGAGCGCCTGCAGACCGAGGAGGCGCGCGCCCTGCTCGAGCAGGTGGGCCTGGCCGACCAGGCCGGGCGGGTCGCCGCGGTGCTCGCCTACGGCGATCTCAAGAAGCTCGAGCTGGCGGTGGCCCTCGCCAACGACCCGGAGGTGCTGCTGCTCGACGAGCCCACCGCGGGCATGGCGCCCGCCGAGCGCGGCGCGCTCATGGCGCTCACCCAGCGCATCGCCCGCGCGCGCGGGCTCACCGTGCTCTTCACCGAGCACGACATGGACGTGGTCTTCGCCGTCGCCGACCGGATCATGGTGCTCCACCAGGGCCGCGTCATCGCCGACGGCGCTCCCGCCGCCGTCCGCGCCGACCCCCAGGTCCAGCGCGTCTACCTGGGCGACGACGCGTGAGCCGGGCATGAAAGACGCGCTCGAGCTGGAGGCGGTCGAGGGCGGCTACGGTCTCTCGCGCGTGCTCCACGGGGTGACGCTCTCCGCGCGGGCGGGCGAGGTGGTGTCCCTTCTGGGGCGCAACGGCGCGGGCAAGTCCACCACCCTCAAGGCCATCGTGGGCCTGGTCGAGGTGACCGGCGGGGCCATCCGCTTCGACGGGCGCGAGATCACCCGGCGGCCGACCCACGAGATCAGCCGCGTCGGGATAGGGTACGTACCGGAGGACCGTCGCATCTTCGCCGATCTCACCGTCGAGGAGAACCTGACCGTGGGCGCCAAGGGCGCCGGTGTCTGGAGCGCCGGGCGGGTCTACCAGTTCTTCCCCAAGCTCGAGGAGCTGGCGGGCCGCCGGGCCGGGAGCCTCTCGGGCGGCGAGCAGCAGATGCTGACGGTGGCGCGCACCCTGATGGGCAACCCGCGCGTGTTGCTGCTGGACGAGCCGTCCGAAGGCCTGGCCCCCGTGATCGTGCGGGCCCTGGGCGACCAGATCGCCGCGCTCAAGCGCGAGGGCTTGACGATCCTGCTCTCCGAGCAGAATCTCAAGTTCGCGGCGCGGCTGGCCGACCGCGCCTACATCATCGAGAAGGGGGAGATCCGCTTCGACGGGCCCATGACCCAGCTCATGGCCGACGAGGCGCTGCGGAGAAAGTATCTGACGGTATGACTGGGCGGTGAACCACCCCTCACCCTGCCCTCTCCCCCTGAGGGGAGAGGGGAATGAGGAGTCCGGAGGAATTATTTGAAGACGCTGATCAGGAATATCGGGCAGATCGTGTCGGGGGATATCGCGAAGCCCCTGCTCGACGGCGACTCGATCGTGACCGCGGACGGCAAGATCGTGGCGGTCGGCCGGGGCCTCGACGACGATGCCGACACCGTCATCGACGCCCGGGGCAGCACGGTGGTCCCGGGCCTCATCGACTCGCACTGCCATCCGGTCTTCGGCGACTTCACCCCGCGGCAGCGGACCATCGACTTCATCGACTCCGGTCTCAACGGCGGCATCACCACCATGATCTCGGCCGGCGAGGTGCACCTGCCCGGGCGGCCCAAGGACATCGTGGGGCTCAAGGCGCTCGCCATCGTGGCCGCCAAGGCCTATGCTAACGCGCGGCCGGCCGGGGTGAAGATGCACGCGGGCGCCCCGATCCTGGAGCTGGGCATGGTGGAGGACGACTTCGCGGAGATGGCGAAGGCCGGTGTCAAGCTGGTGGGCGAGATCGGGCTCGGCTCGGTCAAGACCGGCAAGGACGCGGCGCCGATGGTCCGGTGGGCCAAGAAGCACGGCATGACCGTGACCATCCACACCGGCGGGCCGTCGATCGCGGGCTCCAATGCCATCTCGGGCGAGGTCGTGCTGGAGGCCGACCCCGACGTGGTCGGCCACATCAACGGAGGGACGACGTCGATGAGCGAGCGCGAGATCGACGCGCTGGTGGCCACCGAGATGGCGCTCGAGATCGTCCACTGCGGCAACGGCAAGACCGCGCTCCACGCCCTGCGCCGCGCCCAGGAAGCGAAGGCGACCCATCGCATCATCATCGGCCTCGACGCCCCCTCCGGCACCGGGGTGGTGCCGCTCGGCATCCTGCGGGTGCTCGCCCACCTGGTCTCGCTCGGCGGCCTCGCCCCCGAGGAGGCGGTGTGCATGGCCACCGGCAACACCGCCCGGGTCTACAAGCTGCCGGTGGGGGTGATCGCCCCGGGGCGGGAGGCCGACTTCTGCATCGTGGACGCGCCGATCGGCTCGCAGGGCCGGACCGCCCTCGAGGCGCTCCGGGTCGGCGATCTCTTCGGGGTCTCCATGATTCTCATCGACGGGCAGATCAAGATCGGGCGGAGCCGCAACACCCCGCCCGCCACGCGCGCGGCGGAGGTGGTGAAGGGCCAGGGCCCCGCCGCGGGAGGCCACTGATGAAGATCCGCAAGCTGCTCACGGTGGTGGAGGAGATCCAGGAGGACGGCGGCCGGCGCGTGGAGAAGCCGGTGAAGAAGGTCGCGGCGGTCGCGGTGATCGCCAACCCCTTCGCGGGCCGCTTCGTCGAGGATCTGCAGGAGCTGATCAAGACCGGCGAGGAGCTGGGCGACCTGCTCGGCCGCCGCGCGGTGATGGCGCTGGGCGGGCCGGTGCACTCCTACGGCAAGGCGGCCATCGTGGGAACGGACGGCGAGTACGAGCACGCGGCGGCGATCCTGCATCCCACGCTCGGCACCCCGTTCCGCGCTCTCGTGCACGGCGGGAAGGCGATCATCCCGTCCGCCAAGAAGCTGGGCGCGCCCGGGACCACCATCGACGTCCCGCTCCATTACAAAGACGCGGCCTTCGTGCGCACCCACTTCGACGCGATGGAGGTGCGGGTCAACGACGCGCCCCGTGCCAACGAGATCCTGGTGGCCCTGGTGGTCACGGACGGCGGGCGGCCGCACCCCCGCGTGGGCGGCCTCACCGTCGCCGAAGCCAAGAAGGAGGACGGACTCCGATGAGCCCCAGAGGGGCGAAGAGGCCAAACCGCAAACCGAAGAAGGTCGCGGCGACGCGCTCAGAGAAGAGTCGCTCCGGTGGGTCGCGCGCAGCCGGTAGCATCGGCGCCGACGGCATGAAGTTCGGCCTGCGCATCCCGAGCTTCGCGCTCGGCCCCAAGACCGCGTCGCTCGCCGAGATGGGCGCCTACCTGCGGCGGGCGGAGGATCTGGGCTTCGACTGCGCGGTGTCCATCGACCATCTCCTGCTGACCCCGCCCGCCTACGCCTGCACGTGGCTCGAGCCGGTGGCCCTGCTCTCGGCGCTGGCCGGCGTGACCCGCACCATCAAGCTCGGCACCATGGTGCTGGTCCTGCCGCTCCGCAACCCGGCCTACTTCGCCAAGGAGTGGGCCACGCTCGACCTGCTCTCGGGCGGGCGCAGCATCCTGGGCGTGGGCGTCGGCTGGCACGAGGAGGAGTTCGCGCTCATGGGTGTGCCGCACAAGGAGCGCGGGCGGCGAATGGACGAGATGCTGGAGGCGGTGACCGCGCTCTGGGCCGGGGACCGCGTCACCTACGAGGGCAAGTACTACAAGTTCCGCGACCTCACCATCGATCCCAAGCCCGCGCAGAAGCCACATCCGCCCATCTGGATCGGCGGCGGCAGCCAGCCCTTCGAGAAGGTCTACGGCCAGACCGTCACCAATATCGACCCGGTGCTGCGGCGCATCGCCAAGTACGCGAAGACCTGGGTCCCGCACTCCTCCGCGACCGCCGACATGGTCAAGGGCGACTGGGAGAAGATCCAGCGCTTCATGGGCGAGTTCGGCCGCAAGCCCGGCGACATGAACAAGGTCTACTCGAACTTCGTGTGGGTGCTGAAGAAGGGGGAGAAGCCGGAGACCGCCATCCCGCACTTCAAGACCTACTCGGGCATGGATCTCCCGTATTGGCGGGAGTTTTATCTTCTGGGAGAAGCGGAGGAGCTGGCCGAGAAGATCCGGGCCAAGGTCGCCAACCTCGGCGGCTGCGAGTACATCGTGCTCAACCCGCTCACCTGGGGGATCGAGCAGCTCGAGCTGCTGGCCAACGAGGTGCTGCCCCGCGTGGCGAGGCCATGAACCTATCGGATCACCCTCTCCCCTCTGGGGAGAGGGGAGGGTGAGGGGCTAGCTCCTGTCCTCGCCTCCGCCGCGCTATCTGGGCGCGCACGTCAAGCGGGTGGAAGATCCCCGCCTGCTGGCGGGGCGAGGCCGCTTCCTCGACGACATCACGCTGCCCGGGCTGCTCCACGCCGCCTTCGTGCGGAGCCCACACGCCCACGCCGAGCTGCGCTCCGTGGACACGACGGCCGCGCGCTCCTCGGCCGGCGTGGAGCTGGTGCTGACGGGCCGTGACCTCGACGGCGTGGTCGCCCCGCTCGCACCGCGCCTCGACGCGCCCGGCTTCGTCGCGACCGCCTGGCCCGCGCTGCCGCCCGCCCGCGTGCGCTTCGTCGGCGAGCCGGTGGCGGTGGTGGCCGGGTCCACGCCCTACGTGGCCGCGGACGGTTGCGCCTTGGTCGAAGTGGAGTACGATCCGCTCCCCGCGGTGCCCGACGTGGACACCGCGCTCGATCCCCGCGCGCCCCGGCTCCACCCCGAGCACGGCTCCAACGTCCTCTTCGAGCGCCGGGGCAGCCAGGGCGACGTGGACGGCGCCTTCGCGGCCGCCGCCGTCGTGATCCGCGAGACGTTCAGCCACGCGCGCTGCTCGGCCGCGCCGCTCGAGGGCCGCGGGGTGATCGCGCGCTGGGACGGCGAATCCCTCACGCTCTGGACGGGCAGCCAGGTGCCGCACGTTTTCCGGACCGGGGTCGCCCGTGCCTTCGGCCTGCCCGAGGCGCGCGTGCGCGTGATCGTGCCCGATACCGGCGGCGGTTTCGGGCAGAAGATGCACGTGATGCCCGAGGACCTGGCGGTCGCCGCGCTGGCCCGCCGCACCGGGAGCCCGGTGAAGTGGATCGAGACCCGACGTGAGAACCTGGCCGCGGCGGCCCACGCCCGGGAGGCGCGCGTGGAGATCGAGGCGGCCGCCGACGCGGCCGGCGTGCTGCTGGCGCTGCGCGCGCGCCTCTGGTCGGACGCCGGGGCCTACCACGTCTACCCGCTCACCGCCGCGCTCGAGCCGCTCGGCACCGCCTCCATCCTGCCCGGGCCCTATCGCACGCCCGCCTACGCCTTCCACCTCGTCGCGCTCGCCACCACCAAGCCGCCGCTCGGCGCCTACCGCGGGGTGGGGATGACCATGGGCGCCTTCGTGATGGAGCGCACGCTGGACCTGCTCGCCGACCGGCTCGGCCTCGACCCGGCCGAGATCCGCCGCCGCAACCTCATTCCCCGCGACGCCTACCCCTTCACCTCCGCCACCGGCTTCGTCTACGATAGCGGCGACTATCCGAAGGCGCTCGAGCAGGCGCTCACGCTGGCCGGCTACGACCGGCTCAGGCGAGAGCGCGAGGACGGGCGGGCGCGGGGCCGGCTTTTCGGTGTCGGTCTGGCGTGTTACACGGAATACACCGGCATCGGCTCCGAAACGTACCGTCAACGAGGAATGTCGGACATGCCTGGACACGAAGCGGCTCGGGTGGAAATGGCCGCCGACGGCTCGGTCACCTGCTACGTGTCGTTTCCCTCGCAAGGCCAGGGGCACGCCACCACCACCGCGCAGCTCGTCGCCGATCAGCTCGGCGTGCCGCTCGAGGCGGTGACGGTGCGGCAGCCCGACACGGACACCGCCCCGGGCGGCACCGGCACCTTCGCGAGCCGCGGCGCCATCGCCCAGAGCGGCGCGGCCGACGCGGCGGCGGCCACCGTGCGGCGCAAGCTCCTGGCGATCGCGGGCGGGCTGCTCGAGGCGAGCCCGGCGGACCTGCTGCTGCGCGACGGGCGGGTGAGCGTGCGGGGCATGCGCGATCGTGGCGTGTCGGTCGCCGAGGTCGCGCGCCTGGCCTGCGCGCCCCCGCCCGGCGGCCTGCCTCCGGGCATGGAGCCGGGTCTCGAGGCGACCCAGTCCTTCGATCCGCCGGGGCCGACCTTCTCAGGCGCGGTGCACGTGGCCGGTGTCGAGGTGGATCCCGAGACCGGCCGCGTCACCGTCCGCGAGTACACGGTGGTCGAAGACTGCGGGCCGGTCATCAACCCGATGATCGTCGAGGGCCAGATCCACGGGGCGGTGGCCCAGGGCATCGGCGAGGCGCTGGGTGAGCGCCTCGTCTACGACGAGAGCGGGCAGCTCGCGACGGGCACCCTGATGGACTACGCCCTCCCGGTGGCCGGCGCGCTGCCGTTCTTCACCATCGACCATCTGGAGACGCCGTCGCCGCTCACTCCGGGCGGCTACAAGGGCATGGGCGAGGGCGGCACGATCGGCGCGCCCGCCGCCATCGCCAACGCGGTGGCCGACGCGGTGAAGCCGCTCGGCGTGACGGTCACCGCGCTGCCGATCCTGCCCGCCGCCCTCCTGGACGTTCGGGGACGCTAGCGCGGCCCCGCCCGATCCAGCTCTACGATCTGAATCCGGAGGCGGGCCTCGGCCCGGCCTCCGAAAAGGAGAGGACATGACGACCCGGAGACGGGCAGCGATCGCGTTGGCGTTGTGGGCGGGCATCACGGGGGTCGGGGTCGGCGCGGCCGCCGCCGACGAGCTGAAGGTGTTCAGCGCGGGGGCGGTGCGGGCCATCGTCACCGAGCTGGCCCAGGCCTTCCGGCAGGAGACGGGTCACACCGTGACGCTCTCGTTCGGCACGGTCGGTGTCACGCGCGGCAAGCTGGCGAGCGGCGAGCCGGTGGACGTGGTCATCATGACCGACGCCGCCATCGACGACGTGGCGAAGCAGGGCGCGGTGGTGCCGGGCAGCCGCGCCGACCTCGCGCGGACGGGCATGGGGGTCGGCGTGCGCGAGGGCGCGCCCACGCCCGACATCGCCACGTCGGAGGCGTTCAAGCAAACGCTGCTCTCCGCGAAGTCGCTGGTCTACGTGGATCCGGCGCAGGGCGCCACCAGCGGCATCCACTTCGCGAGCGTCCTCGAGCGGCTCGGCATCGCGGCCGCGGTGAAGGGCAAGACCCAGCTCGTGCCGGGCGGCTACCCCGCCGAGAAGGTGGCGACCGGCGAGGCCGAGGTGGTGGTGCACCAGATCAGCGAGATCGTGCCGGTCAAGGGGGTGGTGCTGGTGGGCCCGCTGCCGCCGGATCTCCAGAAGGTCACCGTCTACTCGGCGGGACTGGCCGCGCGCAGCGCCGCGCCGGAGACCGCGCGGGCGTTCATCGCGTTCCTGACCCGGCCCGCGTTCAAGGCCAAGTTCGCCGCCGCGGGGCTCGACTACAAGCAGCCCTGAGGCGCCCGGGGTTCTCTACGGCCTTCGATCATCGGGATACCCGCATGGCCCGGTGATCGCCGGTCGGGCGCCACGTGCGCCCCGCGCTCTTGAAATCGCCCACCAACTTTTTCTTCTTCGTATCGACCGAGAGAATAGTCAACACGAGCAGAGAATAGTCAACACGAGCGCCCTTCGGCGGCGGGCCCCCCGGCCGTGGCCCCCTCGGGCTGCCGTCACCGTGACATAACCGGCCATTCTCGGACGCCGCGCGCCCCAGGAGCCGCCGGCACAGCGCACACAACGGCCTCTTTGCGAGCCGAGAGAGCCGGCCCTGCTGAGCGGCATGCTAGCCAGGCACAGCGCCGCCGTCAAGCGGCCGGCGGACCGGCCGGATCAGCGCTGATGACGCCTTCGCT
>Ga0184610_1000320_pt1 | contig 11741 bp, 9 predicted proteins | sample PLM1_100_coex_FD_133011 | JGI IMG/M metagenome (GOLD analysis project Ga0184610, IMG submission 133011) | Groundwater sediment microbial communities from an aquifer in East River, Colorado, USA - PLM1_100_coex | ecosystem: Environmental > Terrestrial > Soil > Riparian zone | place: USA: East... | reverse complement strand
GCGGCCAGGCGGTCCACATAGGCGGCGAAGCGTTGGGCACGAGCCGTCTCGGAGATGGGCATACCGCCAGCCTGGCAGCGTACCCCATGAACTCCATCATTTTTTTAACACAGTCGTACTAGTGGTGCGGGCGAACCGCCTGGCCGATGCCCTGGAGCCCCTGCGGGGCGGCGAGTTCGGCATGTGCGAGGAGTGGGGGAAGTTATTGCGTCCGCGCGGCTCCGAGCCATGCCGGAGGTCGCGACCTGCGTGCCCTGCCAGGCCGCGCTGAAGCGGGCTCCGACCTCCGCGGGGCGTCGAAGAGAAGACAAGGCCAGGGCATCTACCAGGAGCTCGGGGGGTTTTGTCACGCTGGCTGCGCACCGCGTGTGCGGCCACAGGCGGGGATTACGGTGGGGGCCGCCTCGCCCTGCTCGTCCTGGCGCTTGCTCTACGTCGGCGCCCGGCTGACACTCCCTCCCCTTATGTCACACTGCGCTCAGCATCGCCCCGGTGGGGAACAGCCCAATCGAGGTTCTGTCAGTTTTGTCGGGTACCCGCTGTGCCTCGCGATCTTCGGCGAGAACAGCGCGCGCCTGTATAAGTTCCAGCGGAGCGCTGAGCTGAGCGGGCCGCGCGCGGCTCGCCCACGATCGACGTGACGGCCGCGGCAGGTCGGGCAGGGGCGCGCACTCCACTGGTGCGGGTCGCCCTGGATCAGCCCAAGCGCCAGCTCTATCACGGTCCCGGACCGCGGCGCGGAGGACCTCCTCACCGCCGCTCACCTCCTGTCGAGTTGTTTGATGCTCACTCATGGTGCTTTAGCTTCCCGAAGAAGGCGGGCGGCCGCAGCCTGAGCAAGAGCAGGAGGCTCCTGCCCAAGGAGCCAAGACGATCAGTCATTGATCTGATGGTCAGACCATCCTCCGTGGAAGGTTTTTCGATGGTTATTAACCATGTCCGGCGTCGACTATCAGAATCGGGTGAGGACAGTCACCACGGAGGAAGGAGACGGCGGGCCACGTACACCCGGCGGCCCGCGAGGAGGAGGAGCCGGACCGGGCCATCGGCCTCGACGAGGCGGCCCGGATTCTCGACATTAAGCGGCGCACGCTCGAGCTCGAGTCCAAGTGGCGGCTGGTCGGGGGCTACCGAGATGTCGACGGCCGAATCAAGTTCCGCCTGGCCGAGCTTCGACGCCACTTGGCGAGGCGAAGCACGCGGTTGACGTAGATACATGGTTGTGGTTACGATGCCGGACCATTTCCCCAAGGTCAGGGGCATGATGGCCACGCGGGTAAAAGGGCAGGAGGATCCGCACCACGCTGGAGCTGCCGACGGAGCTGTGGCAGGCCGCGAAGATCCGGGCGGTCGAGGACCGGACCAACTTCCGATCGGTGGCCCTCGTGGCCCTCGAGGTCTATCTCAAGCTGCGCAAGCGGGGGGGCCGGTGATGCGAGGTCAAGGGCGGGTGTTTCAGCGGGAATACCGGGACAAGCGGACCCGCGAGGTCAAGATCGCCGCGACATTCACACTCGAGTACTACCTCGACGGTGAGATGCGGCGCGAAGCGTCAGGCACGACCAGCTACACCGAAGCCGTCCGGCAGCTCAAGCGCCGGCAGGGTGAGATCGCCCAGGGGCGCCGCGTGGATCCGGCTGGCGACCGGCTGACCTTCGATCAGCTCGCGGCCGGCCTCGTCAACGACTACAGGGCGAACGGCCGGCGGACCCTCGAGCGCGTCGAGGATGCGATCGGGCATCTCCGGGCAACGTTCAGCGGGTACCGAGCGCGGGCAATCGACGGCGCCCTGGTCACCAAGTATGTGGTCGATCGGCAGACGGCGGGGGGCCGCGAACGCCACGGTCAACCGCGAGCTGGCGGCGTTGAAGCGGATGTATCGGCTGGCCGAAGAAAAGCTTGGCGGCTACCGCCCGACCATCCGCATGCTCAAGGAGGACAACGTCCGCCGCGGCTTCTTCGAGCGGCCCCAGTTCGAGGCGCTGCTCGCCCATTTCCCCGACGATCTTCAGCCTGCGATCAGCACGGCCTACATCACTGGCTGGCGGATCAAGTCCGAGCTATTCAGCCGCCAGCGGCACCATGTCGATCTCGAGGCTGGCTGGCTGCGTCTTGAGCCGGGCGAGACGAAGAACCGGAAGGGCGCATGTTCCCCCTGGTGCCAGAGCTCCACGCGGTGCTCGAGCGTCAGCTCGCCGCAACGCGAGCATTCGAGCAGCGGACGGGATGCGTGGTGCCGTGGCTCTTCCACCGGGAGGGGCAACCGATCCGCTCATTCCGCCGGACCTGGGTGACGGCCTGTAAGAAGGCCGGTTTGTCGGAACGCATCCCTCATGACTTCCGCCGGACGGCTGTCCGCAACCTCGAGCGCGCCGGCGTGCCGCGCTCGACGGCGATGGCAATGGTCGGCCATCGGACAGAGGCGATCTATCGGCGCTACGCGATCGTCGACGAGGCGATGCTCCGCGAGGGCGCCGAGAAGCTCGCGGTCTTCCACGAAGCCCAGCAGCCGGCCGCGAGGGTATCCCGCTCCCGGAGGGCACCCGGCGCGCCCGAACGGGACCCACTAAAACGGCCAGTCACACGGCCAGTTGCCGATGACGACCTCGCGGTCTCAGCTCGGAAGTGTTCGAAAAGAATGGTGGGCTGGGACGGGATTGAACCGCCGACACCAGGATTTTCAGTCCCAACAGTTACTCTCAACCGTCAACCTCAATCGACCTCATACGTTGTAATCCGCACGATTGCCTCTTCGTTGTTATCGATTTGCCACCGACGGCAGCAGATCGAGCTGAATGGAACGGGGCAAGTACGGGGCAAGCTCCCCGGTCGAGTTTTTCAGAAGTTGTCGACTTATCCTAGGGGCCTTAACGAACGCGAGGTGTTCCCTCGTATTCGCTGCCGCCAGTCTGGCTCGACAAGTCTGCTGTTCCGCCTACCGGAGGGCATCGGGTAGGTAGAGCGCAAGGCCGATCTGCCATGACGTAGATTCGCCAGCGGCTCCTCGAGCCGCAGCGGAGAACCGGCCCGTGGCGGAGGCGTCGGCTCCCGGGGGTTGCACCGAGCGCCTCGCGGGTTGACTTGCGCGCCAGCCCGAGCACGATCGGAGGAAGAGGGCCGAGGTGAGGAGGCTCATAACTTGACACCCCCGCCGATCCCGCCTAAGCTCGCGCCATCTTGAGCCGTTTGACAGTCGGGGGAGATGTGCCTGTCGGGATGGGCGTGGGCCTGCTCGGCCGCTTGATTCTTTCTCTTCTCATGGTGCTCCTGACCTTGCTCTCCAGCGCCGTCCCGGTTCGGGCCGCGGACGTGGCCGTGATCCTGAGCGCCGACGTGGACGCCTACAGCGAGGCCCTCAAGGGCTTCAAGACGGCGCTCCGCCACAAGATCGTGGCCGAGTACAGCATGGAGGGGGACTTCGATCGCGGCCGAAAGCAGGTGAGCGAGATCAGCGCCAAGGTCAAGCCCGACCTCATCTTCGCCGTCGGCATCTGGGCGCTCCAGGTCGTCGCGAAAGAGGCGACCAGCATGCCCGTGGTGTACGCCATGGTCCTCAATCCGCCGAGCGTCATCGGCACCGGAGCCAAGAACATCACCGGCGCCAGCATGAACGTGCCCGTGGAGCGTACCCTCCGCATGCTCAAGCAGCTAGGGCCGCAGATCCGCCGGGTCGGCATCGTGTTCGACCGCGCCAAGACCGGATATCTCGTTGCGAGGGCAGAGGCGGTCGCGCGGGAAGAGGGGCTCCAGCTCGTGGCGCGGGAGATCCATTCGGCCAAGGAGGCCATTCCCGCCCTCGACACCCTCGCGGAACAGGCGATCGACGCACTCTGGGTGCTGCCGGACGAGACCAATCTGGTGCCGACCGTCCTCCAGCAGATGCTCCTGTTCTCGTACCGTCGGAAGGTCCCGCTGATCGGGCTCTCCGAGAGCCATGCGCAGATGGGGGCCGTGCTCTCGCTGTCGTTCGCGAGCAGCGAGGACATCGGCCGGCAGGCGGGCGAGTTGGCCAACAGCATCCTGGACGGGAAGGCTCCGGCCGATATCCCCTACACGACGGCCCGCCGCGTGCGGCTGACGGTGAATCTCAAGGCGGCACAGAAACTCGGCATGGAGATTCCGAAGAGCATCCTGGGAGCGGCCAACAGCGTGATCCAGTGACGGACCCCATGGAGGCGAAGATGCGGAGTCATCCGGTTTGGGCTCGCGGGACGTCAGCCCGATGGCAGGTCTGGCTGATGACGGTGGCGCTCTGCCTGTTCGGTGTTCCGGTCGAGGGTGAGGCCCGGGACCTCAGGGACACCATCACCAGTCTCTGGCCAGACGGGATCCGGCTGCAGCCGACGGCGCCGCCCTTCCCGAGCCATGAGCCGCACTTCCGGGCCTCCTCGCTCCAGGGGCTCGACAGCCTCAACACTTCCCTGGCCTCGAGTCTAGGCTTCCTCTCGCTCAACTCGAGCGCCTCGAGCTTCACCTTCGACATCGAGCGAGGTGTGCCGGTTCGCACCACGGACAGCTTGGGCCCGCTGCTGGCCGAGCGGGCGCCGACGCTCGGACGGGGGAAGTTCGATCTGGCCCTGACCTACACCCGGATTGAGTTCTCGCGCTTCCAGGGGAGGCCCCTGGACAAGCTGACGGTCGACTTCCAGCACGAGGACTCGAACGGCAACGGGATCAGGGACACGACGGGCCCCTTCAGCTTCGAGAGCGACGTGGTCCGGGCGAACATTAAGCTGTCGATCAAGGAAGACATCTGGGCCCTGTTCGGCACCTACGGCATCACGCGGAACTGGGACGTCGGGATCGTGGTCCCGATCATCCATATCCAACTCCGCGCCGTGGGCGACGCGACCGTCGTCCGGAACAGCCCCGTCAGCCAGTTCGTCCACAACTTCGGGCCGGACTCGAGCCCATCCCACGTCTCGGGGGGCGGGGACAAGACCGGGATCGGGGACATCCTGCTTCGCACCAAGTACAATTTCCTTCGCAATCAGGGGGCCTGGCCTGATCTGGCCGTGCTCGGGCAGGTGAAGCTGCCCTCGGGGGATCCGGACAACCTGCTCGGCACGGGGCACACCAACTTCCTCCCCATGCTAGTGGCCTCCAAGACCTACGGCTTCCTCACCCCGCACGTGAACGCGGGCTACGAGCTGACGACGGGGCCGCGTGAGGACGACAACCTCCGCTACATCGTCGGCTTCGACACGCGCCTGCACCCGCGCCTGACCGTCGCCACCGACTTGCTGGGGCGGTGGGAGCCCAACCGGAACGGCAATGGGAGCCACATCCTGGACCTGGCCTTCGGGCTCAAGTGGAACCCGGTCGGGTCCTTCCTGGTCGGTGGCTATGCCCAGATCCCCCTGAACCGGAACGAGGGTCTGCGCGCGAATGTCATCTGGTCTCTGGCCGCCGAGTACATCTTCTAGCGCCTTCCGCATGCGGCCGGAATGATCCGGATCAGGTTCCGCGGGTTCTCGACGTTCCGGGCCCGGATCTTCTGGTCCATCATCCCGATCGTCGTCGTGCTACTGATCTTCCACGGCGTCATGGACCTCCGGGAGCACCGCCGTCTGTTCACCGAGGAGTTCATGAGGCGGGGCCAGGCGATGGCCGGCAATCTGGCCTACAGCAGCGAGCTCGGCGTGTTCGCCGAGGACCGCCAGCTCCTCGAGTCCTCGATGCGGGGGGTGGTGGGCGATCCGGACGTCGCCTACGTCGTCATCTACGGGGAGGACGGCAAGGTCCTCGCCCAGGACGTCGGTCAGGCCGGCGCGCTCCGAGGGCAGACCGGACCGCTGTCCGACCAGGAGCGGGAGCGGCTGCTGCAGGAGCGCCGGCCGGTGGTCAAGACCCTGGAGGGGCCGGCAGGGCACCTCGAGTTCCTGGCTCCCATCCTGACCGAGGCGCCGAAGAGCCCGGACGAGCTGGTGCTCGGCTCCAGGGGGCCGGGTCCGGGAGCCGAGAAGCGGGCGATCGGCGTCGTGCGGCTTGGCCTGTCCCTGCGGGGCATCGAGCACCGCGTGGGGGCCCTGGTGCGGCTGTGGGCCGGCGTGACATTCGTCTTCTTCACGCTCAGCACGATCGCGGTCTACTTCTTCTCGCGGAAGGTAACTGCCCCCGTCAAGCGGCTCACCGAGCACGCCCAGAAGATGGGCCGCGGCTCGCTCGACGAGACCGTCCCGGTCGAGACGCGGGACGAGATCGGCCAGCTCGCCGGGACGCTCAACGACATGGCCCACGCGCTCAAAGGCAATATCCGGGAGAAGGAGCGCATTCTCGCCGAGCTCCAGAACCTGAACCGGACGCTCGAGGACCGCATCCGCGAGCGCACCGCGGAGCTCGAGGAGCGGACCGACGCGCTCCAGCACTCGCTCGACGAGGTCCGAGCCATGGGCGACATCAGCCGCGCGGTCAGCTCGTCGCTGGACCTCGCGGAGGTGCTGGACACGGTGTCGGCCCACGCGGTGCGCCTGTCCGTCTCCGATGCCTGCGGGATCTACGAGGTGGATCCCGTCCGGAATGCCTTCGTCGTCGTGACGGCCCGCAACCTAAGTCCGGAGTTCGTGGAGGCGATCCAGGCCGCCGACCCCCGGCAGGGGGCGCTCTCCCGGGCCACCGAAACGCGGCAGCCCGTGCAGATCGCCGACCTGGCGGCCGCCCATGACTTCCCGCTCCGCGAGATCATCCTGCGGGAAGGCCTGCGGGCGCTGCTGGCGGTGCCGATCGGCAACGGAGGGCTTGTGCGGGGCATCGTGCTCTACCGGAGGCAGCCGGGCTCCTTCGAGGAGCGCACGGTGAGCCTGCTCACGACCCTGGCCAACCAATCCAAGGTGGCCATCGAGAACGCCCGGCTCTTCCAGGAGGTGCGCAGCCAGCGCGTGCGGCTCGAGACGCTGTCGCGGAACATGGAGCAGCTCTATCGGCTCTCGACGGCCATGCAGGAGCCGCTCTCCCTCCGGGACCAGCTCGCCCGCGTCCTCGAGGCGGCCCGCCAGGTGATCCGGATCGACCGCTTCTACATCTGGGAGGTCTCGCCCCAGCGCGACCACCTGACCGCGCTGGTCGGCGCCGGCTACTCCGAGGACGAGCGCCAGGAGTTCGCCTGGATCGAGATGCCCCTGGGCGAGGCGGGGGCCATGGCCGAGGCCCACCGCACCGGCGTCCCCCTGGTCTTCGACCGGGAGAACCCGGTGCCGCCTGAGCTTCGCCTGCGGCCGCCCTACTCGGACCACCGCGGGCTCCGCAGCAGCGCGTTCGTGGTCGTGCCCATGATCGCCCGCGGGCGGGTCGTCGGGCTCCTAACCGCGGACAACAAGGTGAGCCGCGAGCCGGTGCCGGCCCAGACGGTGGCCCTACTCCAGATCTTCGCCTCCCACGCGGCGGTCGCCATGGAGAACGCGCGGCTCTTCCACGAAATCGAGGACAAAGGCCGCCAGCTCGAGATCGCCAGCCGGCACAAGTCCCAGTTCCTGGCCAACATGAGCCACGAGCTCCGGACACCGCTAAACGCCGTCCTCGGCTACACGGAGCTCATCCTGGATGACATCTTCGGCGAGGTGCCCCCCCAGATCCGCGACACGCTCGAGCGCACGCGGAGCAACGGGCTCCACCTACTCGGCCTGATCAACGACGTGCTCGACCTCTCCAAGATCGAGGCGGGGCAGCTCACGCTGTCGCTCGGCGATTACTCGATGGCCGAGGTGGTGCATGCGACGCTCTCCTCGCTCCGCTCCCTGGCGGAAGAGAAGAAGCTGGCGCTCAAGGCCCTGGTGGCCCCGGACGTGCCGCCGGGCAAGGGCGACGAGCGGCGTATCACCCAGGTACTGCTTAACCTCGTCGGCAACGCGATCAAGTTCACCGAGGTCGGCGAGGTGACGGTCGAGGCGGGGCTCTCCGACGGCCAGTTCTTGGTCTCGGTCTCCGACACCGGTCCGGGCATCTCCCAGGCCGACCAGCAGAAGATCTTCGAGGAGTTCCAGCAGGCCGACAGCTCGAGCACGCGCAGGAAGGGCGGCACGGGCCTTGGGCTGTCCATCGCCAGACGGATCATCGAGCTGCACGGGGGGCGCATCTGGGTGGAGTCGAGCGCGGGGCACGGCTCGATCTTCCGGTTCACGCTGCCGGTGCGGGTGGAGGCGTAGGAGCCCAGATGAGCAAGCGCATCCTGGTCATCGAGGACCAGGAGGACAACCGGCGCATCCTGCGCTACCTCCTGAAGAGCGTCGACTACGAGGTCCTCGAGGCCCTGACGGGCGAAGATGGCGTGGCGATGGCGGAGCGGGAGTGTCCCGACCTGATCCTGATGGACATCCAGCTGCCGGGGCTCGACGGGTACGAGGCAACGCGCCGGATCAAGGGCAACCCGGCGCTCCGCCACATCCCGATCATCGTGGTCACCTCCTACGCTCTGAGCGGGGACGACGTGAAAGCCTTCGAGGCGGGGTGCGATGCCTACGTCACCAAGCCGTTCAGCCCCCGGCAGTTGCTCGCCAAGATCCAGCAGCACCTGCCATAGGCCGCGGGAGGGAGGATCTGTCGTGAGAGAGCCGCCGCGCATCCTCATCGTGGACGACACACCGGCCAACCTGCACATCCTCCAGCTCCGTCTGGCCCCCAACGGCTACGAGATCATCACGGCCACGGACGGAGAGGAAGCGATCGCCGCGGCGCGCGCGCACCACCCGGACCTCATTCTACTGGACGTCATGATGCCGAAGATGGATGGCATCGAGGTGTGCCGGCAGCTCCGGGCAGACCCGTCGCTGCCGTTCATCCCGATCATCATGGTCACGGCCAAGACCGACTCGCGAGATATGGTGGCGGGGCTCGAGGCGGGTGGCGACGAGTACCTGACCAAGCCGGTGGACCAGGCCGCGCTGGTGGCGCGTGTCAAGTCCATGCTCCGGATCAAGAACCTCCACGACACCGCGCAGGGGCTGGCCGCCCAGCTCGCGGAGTGGAACAAGACGCTCGAGCAGCGGGTGCAGGAGCAAGTGGACCAGCTCGAGCGGCTGGGCCGTCTCCGCCGCTTCTTCTCCCCCCAGCTCGCCGAGTTGATCGTGGGGGGTGGCACCGAGGACCCGCTCAAGACCCATCGCCGGGACGTGACCGTGGTGTTCGTGGACCTGCGCGGCTTCACGGCCTTCGCCGAGTCGGCCGAGCCAGAAGAGGTCATGAGCGTGCTGCGGGAGTACCACGCCGAGATGGGGAGCCAGATCCTGGCCCACGAGGGCACCCTTGAGCGCTTCGCCGGCGACGGCATGATGATCTTCTTCAACGACCCGGCGCCGGTCCCCAATCCGGCCGAGCGGGCGATCCTGATGGCTCTCGCCATGCGCGAGGGCGTGAGCCGGCTGCGGGTCAAGTGGGAGAAGCTGGGCTACGAGCTGGACTTCGGGATCGGCATCGGCCAGGGTTACGCCACCATCGGCGCCATCGGCTTCGAGGGGCGGTGGGACTACGGCGCCATCGGCACCGTGACTAACGTGGCGGCGCGTCTCTGCGGGGAGGCCAAGCCCGGCCAGATCCTAGTCTCTCGCCGCGTGCTGGCGCTGGTGGAGGAGCTGGTCGAGGCGAAGTCGGTGGGGGATCTCACGCTCAAGGGCTTCGCCAAGCCCGTGGCGGCTTTCAACATCGTGGGGCTGAGAACGCCGTAGCGGGCACCTCCCCCGCGCGATCGATCTACGCGGGAGTGGGCGTCACTGAGGCACTACCGGCACTAGAGTAGCGAGACGAGACGGGCGGTGTCGTGGCCTCTTGCGCGGGGCTGCTCGGTGAGCAGGTCGCCGAGCTCTTCACGCAACTCGGTCTTCGCTCCAGAACGTCGCTCCGCTTAGTTCCTCGATCATGGCGTCGACTCGTTTCGCAGACAGCGTCGCCCGTGGTCGAGCTGAACCGCGCGGCGGTGGTGGCGCGAGGCCGAACGATTGCTCAAGGAGCGCATCGGCGAGGTCGCCGGTGATAAGTGGACCCCGCCCCAGGCCAACAAGACGACGTTCGACGAGCTGGCTCAACTCCTCGTCGATGATTACAAGGCCAACGGGCTCCGGAGCCTGGACCGGCTGGAGGATTCTTTGACGCACCTCCGGCTGGCCTTCGCGGGCCAGAAAACGCAGACCATCGAGGCGGACCGGATGACCGCCTACATCGCCCGGCGCCAAACCGAGGACCATGCGGCCGCGGGCACGATCAACCGAGAGCTCGCGGCGCTCAAGCGCATGTTTCGACTCGGGCTGCGCGCCAAGAAGGTGCTGGCCCTGCCCTACATCGGATGCTGAAGGAGTCGAACGCGCGGAAGGGGTTTTTTGAAGCCGACCAGCTCCGGGCGCTCCTGCGCCATTTGCCGGACCATCTGCGAGGCGTGATGGAGACCGCGTACATTACGGGCTGGCGCGTGAAGTCCGAATTGTTGTACGCGGACGTGGGCGCACGTGGACTTCGACGCGGGGTGGACTCCGGCTCGAACCCGGGGAGACGAGACGGACGAGGGGCGACAATTCCCCTTGATCCCGGCCCTGCGCGACACCCTCGAAGGCCAGCGGGAGTACACCGAGGCCATTCAGAAAGCCCAGCACCGGATCGTCCCGTGGGTCTTCCATAGGGACGGCAAGCCCCTGAAACATTTTCGGCGATCCTGTCCCCTGCTGAGTGACTTCCCCCATCTCAACACGATCAAGAGTTACGCGGGGCTCAACAAGGCGTGGTTGAGCACGACTGCCCAGCGCGCTTTCTTCCTCGTCGACAAGGACGGCATCATTCGCGGCCGATGGCTCGGCACGGTGACGGACGTGTTCCCGACCGAGCCGATTCTGGAGGCGGCGCGCGCGATCGGAGGGAAATGATGTGGGGGAACCCTGGTGGGCGCCGCGGCGCTGGATCTTGTGCGCGGGCACCTGGGCGGTCGGGGCGGCCGGGGTGCTCGGGTCGCCGGCGCGCATGGGTCTCGTCCATTGCGCCCGATGAGGACGGTGGTGGACAAGCCGATCAACCCCGTAGCGAACCGTGACCGTGCCGTCCGCATCGAGGACCTTTCCGCCACATCCGGCGAGCCCGGCCGGCCCGGGGAGCGCCGGTGATCCGTGACACCCCGACAGTGAGGCAGAAGCCGCGCGATAGGCGAAGCCGCCCGTCCGGTTCCCGCTCGGCCTGCCGGGTACTCGGACTCGTTCTCATGCTAATCGCTGGGGGACTGGTCGGCGGGCCGGCCGCCCAGCAACGGGCGAAGCCGATCCTCATCGGAGCCCTGACGGAGTCCTGGGGCCCTACACCGGCGATCCTGGGGCTGCGGGACGGCGTGGTCGAGCTCGGCTATCGCGAGAACGAGCACTTCATGATCGGTGTCCGCTTCACCGAGGGCAGCGCCGACGAGCTACCGCGCGCGGCGCGCCATCTCGTCGAGGGGGGGGCCGACATCCTGGTGACCGGGGGCGGTGGCGCGAACGAGGCGAGGGCGCTCCAGCAGGCGACCGATCGCGTTTCCCATCGTGTTCATCAGCGGGAGCGATCCGGTGGGCACGGGACTGGTCCAGAGCTATGCCCGGCCGGGTGGCAACGTGACGGGGGTGGCCGATCTCGACGTCGAGTTGGCGCCGAAGCGGCTAGAGATCTTCCGGGAGCTCGTCGCCGAGAAGACGCTGGGCCGCGAGCATCCCGAGGCCGCCGCCGCGCTGGACCTGCTGGCCGGCCTCGCCCGCACCCGCGGCCGCTATGCGGAGGCCGAGGCGCTCGGCCGGCGCGCGCTC
>Ga0184610_1000319_pt1 | contig 11750 bp, 8 predicted proteins | sample PLM1_100_coex_FD_133011 | JGI IMG/M metagenome (GOLD analysis project Ga0184610, IMG submission 133011) | Groundwater sediment microbial communities from an aquifer in East River, Colorado, USA - PLM1_100_coex | ecosystem: Environmental > Terrestrial > Soil > Riparian zone | place: USA: East... | reverse complement strand
GACCCACCGGTTCAGTCCTACGACGAGGTCGAAGATCCCCCGTGGGTACCGCGTCGTGAAGAGGAGCGCAATCGCGGCGAAGAGCACCAGGAGGACGATCAGGCCGGGGCCGCCGCTCCATCCCCGGCCGTCCTCGTCCCAGCCCCCGTTCCAGGCGAACCAGCCCCCGCCGAGGAAGACGCCGAGGATGAGGTAGTGCGGGATCGCAAGCAACCACCACTTCACGAGCACAAGCCCACGCGAGAGTTGTTCCGGATACTGGACGTCGAGACTCGCCGGGTAGTCGGGTGCGGGCCCGAGCGTAAAGGGGGGATAGCGGTCGGTCCCGAGAGCGTCGTAGGTGTAGAAGCCGACGCGCCACGCCCAGCGCAGGACGCCGAGGTTGAAGTCGAACAACCAGCGCGGGTAGCGCCCGGTGAAGAGGATCGCGAAGAAGGCCGCGATCGTCAGTACCAGGAAGGCGAGGAATAAGAAGAACAGCACGATGAAGTGCGGGATTGCCAGCAGCCACTTGACCAGCCACAGCCAGCGGCTGAGCTGCGGATCGAGTCTTCCCTCGACGCGAACTGGATTGGGTGAAGCAGCGGACATGTCGATGCGACCTCCGATCGCCTCTAGCCACCGAACCCTCTCACAGCCGCCGGCTGTCCGTCGGCACGAGAATGCAGTCTCGCCTTAGGAGCGACGGGAAGCTCTCGTTCGCACCACGTCGGAGCGGGTCTCGCTCTCTCCGTGCTCGGCGAGCGTCCAGAGCCGAACCTTCGACCGCTTTCCCCGCACATCCAATTCATCGGCGAAGACGAGGTCTTCGGGCGGCTGCCGGAGGGAACGCCGCGTCGAATCAGCGATGAAGATCGGATACGGCGTGTTCTTCGTCATCGCCTCGAGGCGGGCGGCGGTGTTCGTCGTGTCGCCGACGGTCGTGTATTCGAGCCGCCGCTCTGATCCGACCGTCCCCGACATGATCGGTCCGCTGCTGAGGCCGATGCCCATGCGAAAGCCGTCCCCGAGACCGTTCTCCTTCAGCCATCCGTTGAAGCCCGGTAGGCGCGAGTGGAGCATCTCGCGGGCTGCGGCCAAGGCGCAATCGGCGTGGCCTGCCATCTCGATCGGCGCTCCGAAAACGGCCATGATTCCGTCGCCCATATAGGCGACGAGTGTCCCTCCGTTGTCGAGGATCGCATCGCTCATCCCGCTGACATAGCGATTGAGCACCTCGATCACGATGTCCGCGGGCAAACTCTCAGCAAAGGCTGTGAAGTCGCGCAAATCGCTGAACATCACGGTCCCGTCGAGCGTGACGCCGCTGAGCCGGAGGTCGTCGTCGGTCCGCCTGAGGACCTCGTCGACCACGTGCTCGGGCACGAAGCGGGAGAAAATATCCCGGACCCGCTCGCGCTCCAGGTCGTCAAGCCGCTTCCGCGTCAAACAGCCGTTGATCCGGGCCCGCAGAAGCACGGGGTTGAAGGGCTTCGGCAAGTAGTCCTCGGCCCCCAGCTCGATACCGCGCACGACGCTCTCCATGTCCTCGAGCGCCGAGATCATGATCACCGGGATGCGGCGCAGCTCGCTGTCCGCCTGCATCTGCGAAAGCACCTCGAACCCGTCGATCTCCGGCATGACGACGTCGAGCAGGACAACGTCAAAGGATTCCGCACGGAGAATCTCCAATGCCCGACGGCCATCCTCCGCGGTCGCGAACCGGTGCCCCTCTTGCTCTAGACTACGCGAGAGCAGTAGGCGGTTGACCGAGTCGTCGTCGACCACGAGCACGTACGCCTCCGCGAGCCCCACGTCAGGCCCTGCCGGCCAAGGCTCCGAGCGCGCCTTCGACCCGGGCGTACTCTTTCTCGATCCGTGTGACGAGGTCGCCCGCACTTGCAAGCGTCCCCGTCTGAGCACTGAGCTCGAGCTCTTCGCTCAGCGACGCAAGCGCGGTTGCCCCGAACGTCCTCCCGTTCGACTTCAGCGTGTGAGCGGCCCGGCGCAGCTCTTCAGAGTTGCTTTGCTCGAGCGAGCTTCGGAGTGTCCCAACGAGACCGGGCGCATCGTTGAGGAATGTCGAAATCAGCTGGCGGACGAAGATCGGATCGTCGACGGCTGCCTCGATCTGCGCCAGGTCGACTGGTTCGGAATCGTCCACTTCCTCCGCCGTCGGCGAGTCGTCTGCCGAGACGGCGTGAGACTCGAAGCGGGCGAGCGCAGCGGCGAGCTCTTCCCTGCGAATCGGCTTGCTCAGGTAATCGTCCATCCCGGCAGCAAGACACGTCTCGCGGTCGCCCTGCATTGCGTTGGCGGTCATGGCGATGATGCGGGGCCGCTGCGCGGCCGGCCACTCCCGATTGATGCGGCGCGATGCTTCGAGCCCGTCCATCACCGGCATCTCCACGTCCATGAGCACGACGTCGTACCGCTGACGTGCTAGCGCCTCGAGAACCTCCGCGCCGTTGGTGACGACGTCCGCGCGGTAGCCCATCTTTTCCAAGAGCACGAGAGCGACCTGCTGGTTCACGGCATTGTCGTCGGCAAGCAGGATCTGAAGAGGCGTTCGCTCGGCCCGCGCGGCGCCGCGGCCGGCTCCAGCTTCGACCGGCCTCATCTCCTCAGAAATCTCGCCGCAAACGCTCATCAGCGCCTCATAGAGCTGCGACGCCTTGATGGGCTTCGTCAGATGCGCGGCGAAGTCGACGCCTGCGTCGACATCCTCCCTTCGTCGCCCAAGGGACGTCAACATCACCAGCGGGAGGACGCGCCCATCGCGATAGCGGCGGATCTCCCGAGCGAGTGCGAGGCCATCCATGTCCGGCATTTGCATGTCGAGGATGGCGGCGTCGAAGGGATCCCCGCGACGGATCCACTCGAGGGCCTCTGTCGGGGACCCCGTATCGCGCGGCACCATCCCCCACGAGGACGCCTGCCGCTTGACGACCTCGCGGTTGGCGGTGTTGTCGTCGACGACAAGGAGGCGCTTGCCCCCGAGTTGGACGTGCTCCCGGGGCGCCTCAACGAGTTCGGGACCGGCCGCAGCCTCCGCCTTGACGGTGAAGTGGAAGGTCGATCCCTTCCCCGCCTCGCTCTCCACCCACATCCTCCCGCCCATCATCTCGCTCAGGCGCTTGCTGATTGCGAGGCCCAGACCGGTGCCGCCGTAGCGGCGCGTCGTCGAGGCGTCCACCTGGCTGAAGGATTGGAAGAGGCGGTCGATTCCCTCCTTCGGGACGCCGATGCCCGTGTCCCTGACGGCGAAGTGCAGCTCGTATGTCTCCGCCCCCCAGCCGTCGCCCTCGGCGACGCGCTCAGACTCAACCGAGAGCACTACTTCGCCCTCTTCAGTGAACTTGACCGCGTTCGTAAGGAGGTTGACGAGGATCTGGCCCAGCCGCGTGGCGTCGCCGACAAGCGCCACGGGCGCTTTGGGATCGAGCAGGGAAGCCAGATCGAGCCCCTTCGCCGCTGCGCTTGCCGCCACGAGGTCGACAGCGGCCTCGACGGAGTCGCGGAGGACGAAGGGACGGCGTTCGAGATCGAGCTTGTCCGCCTCGATTTTGGACAGATCGAGGATGTCGTTGATGATCCCGAGCAGGGCATCGCCGCTCGTGCGGATCACCTCGGCGAACCCCCTCTGCTCCGGCGTTAGCTCCGTATCGAGCAGGAGGCCCGTCATACCGATGACGGCGTTCATCGGCGTCCTAATTTCGTGGCTCATGGTGGCGAGGAAGGTGCTCTTCGCGTCAGTCGCCTCCTCGGCCGCCTGGCGCGCTCGCTGCAGCTCACCGACGTCGTGGTAGATCCCGTAGCGGCCTACTAGCTCGCCCTCCACGAGGACGGGGGCGACGAGCAGCTGTACGTCGACCAGCGAGCCGTCCTTCCGCGTCCGGCGGGTAATCAGCCGGTATTCGTCCTGGGAGCCTCGGCGGTTGACTTCGCGCGCCTCGGCCCGATGTTCCGCGGAGGCGGCGATGAGATCATCGACGTCCCGCCCGACCGCCTCCTCACGCGTGTAGCCGAACAGCTTCTCTGCGGCGGGGTTCCAGGACGTCACCTTGTCGTCGAGGCCGACCGTGATGATCGCCGTCGGGCTGATCTCCAGGAGCGATTCGAAGTACTGCTTCTGACGGTGCACATCGCTCAGGTCGTGATAGATCGCGTAGGAGCCGACCATCTCCCCACCCACCAGGATCGGGGCGGCTCGCAGGTCGACGTCTACGAGCGTTCCGTCCTTGCGCGTGCGCCGGGTCACGAGCTGGACCTGACCATCGGCGATCCGCTGATTGACCTCGACGGCCTCTCCGTGCAGTTCATCGGATTTGGCGATCAGGTCGTCGATGTTGTGCCCGAGTGCCTCGGCCTGGCTGTAGCCGAAGAGGTCCTGGGCGGCTGCATTCCAAACGGTGACAGTGTCGTCGAGGTCGGTCGTGACGATGGCAGCGGGACTGAGCTCGAGCAGCGCTTCCCAGTACTGCTTCTGGCGGCGCAGCTCCGCCTCGCTCTCCTGAAGCGCCTCGTGGGCAAGCCGGCGCTCGGTGATGTCCTGGACCATCGTCAGTCCCAACCTGGAAGTTCCTTGCTCGTCTTGAAGCGCCGCCTCGGCGACCTGCGCCCAAATCACGCGCCCGTCCTTCCCGAGGTAGCGCATCGCGAGCTCATAGCGATCGCGTCGGCCGGCGATCAGCTCGCCGTACAGCTTCAGCACCTCTGGGAGATCGTCGGGATGCGTGTACTCGGTGAAGTGCATCGAGGCGAGCTCCTCCTCGGTGTAGCCGAGCATCTCCATGTACGCGCGGTTTCGCGTATAGAGGCTCGACCCGGCTGCGCCGCTGATCGGGCGCGCTGCCGACTCCTCGAGCGGACCCCAGGCAATGCCGATGGGCGCGTCCTCGAACATGGCGCGAAAGCGCTCCTCGCTCTTGCGGAGCGCTTCCTCGGCCTCCTTGCGCTTCGTAACGTCCATGAGGAAGCCCTGGACATACAGCGGCTTCGCCTCGTCGTCCTTGACGACGACGGCGTCATCCCGCAGCCAGACCGTCCGTCCGTCTCGAGCGACTAAGCGGTACTCAAATGACCAGTTCGAGTCGCCGGCCGCGAACACCCGATCGTGGTCGCCTAAGACCCGCTCGCGATCGTCAGGATGGAGGAGCTTGACGAAGAGCTCGGGATCGCCGAGCCACTCATCCGCTGAGTAGCCCAGGAGCCCCTCGACTTGTGGGCTGATATAGATCGATGGAGCGACGGCCGGCTCGTCGACGTAAGTGACGAGCGGAAGCTGTTCGATGAGGTCGCGGTAGCGCTTTTCCGCATCCTTTAGCGCGCTGATGTCGTAGTAGATGACCAGGTATCCGGTCAGCTCGTCCTCCGCCGTCACGGGGACGGCGAAGAGATCGACGTCGACGAGTGTTCCGTCCTTTCGCGACCGGCGAGTGACGGCGTGGAAGCGCTCTCCCCGCGCGAGCTCGTCGAAGTAGGCGGTGTATTCCGCGTGCAGGTCCTCCCGGTTGGCGACTAGGTCCTCGAGGTCGCGACCGATGGCCTCCGCGGCCGTGTACCCGAAGAGCTCCTCGGCCGCCAGGTTCCAGGAGGTGACCTTCCTGTCGAGACCGAGCGTGACGATTGCGGTCGGGCTGATCTCCAACAGCGACTCGAGGTAGAGCTTCTGCTCTCGGAGAACTCGTTCGCTCTCCGCCGCAAGGCCTTCGGTGGGGGTCACATTTGGCCTCGGTCGATCAGAGCCGAAGCCAGTCCAGCGACCGCTCATACGTTTGCGAAGGGACACAGCACCCCGCTCCGGTCAGAGCCCGGTCCCGAATGTACAGCGAAGCCAGGCGAAAGGCGAGGGTCCGGGCGCAATCAGGCTCGCTATGACAGTTCCGGTGTCGCCGTAGTCTCGGGATCTGCTTCTACCCTTGCGGCGGGCCACTCACAATTTCAAGGAGTGCGGCAAAGGCGACTGCTGCGGCGAGGCGGTCAAGCGATCGCTCGGTCATCGCGGCGATCCTCATAAGCCGCTCGTCTGCCTAACCACCGCTAGCGGTGTTGAGAATGTCGCGCGCTCGCCGGCGGGAGAGGTTGAACGAGCTCCACGGCTCCGCGCGGGAGAGCCGAACGTCGAGTGGCCTAAGCGCCGCACGCTCGAGTCCAGCGGGAAGTTCAGCGATCGCCGGTGCCGCGTCGGCGCTCAAACTCTCCAGATAACTGAGGTCAAGCCGGCCGGTGTCTCGCCAGCCCTGGATGTTCCGCTTGGCGATGCGCCCATCGGGGTTTGCGAGCGAGAAGGCTATGAGTCCCGCCGCAGTTCCGACGAGAGCGATCGACACGAACCGGCGCCGGGCGGCACGCAGCAGCCCAGCTGCTAGCAGAAGCACGAAGAAGCCTCCGAGCCAGAGAGCGAAAGACTCGGCGAGAAGCCGTGAGCGCGTGAGCCCGAAAGCGTCCTCGTAGAGGAGCAAGCGACGGAGCGCCGACGCAAGAACGACGAGCGTCAGGAGGCAGAGCGCACCCAGTAAGGCTCGGCGGATAACTCGGTGAATGCGGTGAGGGGTGTCGGTAAGAAAGGCCGCTCCCCCTATCACCGCGAGCGTCAATGCCGAAGCCGCGAGGAGCTGCCAAAACCCCTGGCGGGCATACTCGGCGTACGTCAGTCCCCCGGTCCGGAGAACGTGGTCGTGGCCGCCGAAGAAGACGGCGAACTGGACGCCCACGAAGCAGGCAAAGAGGGCGTCGAGGAGGGCGAGCGGAATCGCCCACTCGAGGACCGAGAAACGCCGCGGGAGGCGGAGACTGGGCGACGGGATGGGCCTCTGGGCTGCGAGCGCGAGGCCGAGAGCCGCAGCGAGAACGACCGTGAAGGCAAGTGCTCGCCCTGGGAGCGAAGCAGCCGAAGGAAGCGGGACGGCCTGGGAAAGCTCCGCGAAAGCCGCATCGGCCGTCCAGAAGAGGGCTCCGAACGGAACGACGAGGAGGCCGCCGACAACGGCGCCGCGGGCGGCCGGCGCGAGCCCGGAAGGCACGGCGGGGGCGGCGAGGTGGGCGTAGCGTAGGCGCACGACCGGCGCAGCGAGCGCGATCAGTCTCGCCCCAGAGGCGGCAATTGAGCCGAGCGCCCAGGCGGCGGCAAGGTCGAGCGCAATGACCCAGCCGGCGTCTCGAATGACGCACATGGACGCGAGCACGAGCGCGAGAGTGGCGTAGACAAGTGCCTGGCGACCGAGCGGCGCAGCGCGCCAGGCGGCAGCCGCGACGAGGAGCGCGACGACGAGGACGCCGACGCCGAGAGGTTGACCGGGAAGAAAGGACGCGGCCGCCAGCGCTGCCGCGAGCGCGGCAACTCTCATCGCGGCAGCTCGACGACCAGCCGGCAGCCCCGGTCCTGGTCGGTCGCAACGCGAATGCTGCCGCCGTGTAGGTCGACGATCCAGCGCGCGATCGCAAGGCCGAGGCCGCTGCCGCCTTCCGCTGCCGATCGGGCCGCGTCGGACCTGTAAAAGCGCTCGAACACCCGCTCGGCCTCATCCACCGGTATTCCGGGCCCTTCGTCGACCACCTCGAGGCGCACGCTTCCGTTTCCGCCCCCTGCCTGGAGGAGAACGCGACCGCCGCGCGGCGAGTGGCGGACCGCGTTGGCAACGAGGTTGGAGAGCACCTGGCGCAAGCGCTCCTCGTCGCCGTCGACGGTGAGGGAGGTGGGCTCGACCAGCGTCTCGACACGAATGTCCCGGATCTCGGCACGGGTGCGCCATTCGTCCGCCACCTTGCCGAGGAGGGCGGCGGCGCTGAAGGTCGAGCGCTCGAGCGGGACGGCTCCCGACTCGAGCTTGGAGAGGTCGAGCAGCTGCGCGACCAGGTCTCCGAGCCGCTCGACCTGGCGGAGCATCGCCTCGAGCGTCGGCCGATCGGCTTGCTCGACGTCGTCCACGAGATTCTCCAGCTTCGCGCGAAGCGCGCCGAGCGGCGTTCGTAGCTCGTGCGAGACGTTCGCGACGATGTCTCGCCGCAGGCGGTCGACTTCCGCGAGCCCGGCCGCCATCGAGTTGAAGGCGCGGGCGAGCTCACCAACCTCGTCCCGCGACGTCGCCGTCACCCGGCGGTCGTACTCACCCCGCGCCATCGCCCGCGCAGCGGTCACCATCTCGCGAAGCGGGAAGGTCATCCCGTGCGCGAGGAACTGGACCATCGCGAGCGCGAGGAGAGCGGCTGCGATCCCGGTGACGATCGGCGAGAGCCCCGCTCGATCGCCGAGGGAGACCACGACCACGGTGACGGCGACAGCGGCCACGATCACAAGGCCGAGCTTGAGCTTGAGCGAGCGTGCGAAGTCGAGTGGCCTCACGACGTCTCCGCGGGAGTCAGGGCGTAGCCGACGCCGTGCACAGTCCGGATGAGATCGGGCCCCAGCTTGCGCCGAATCGAGCGGACGTGCGAGTCAACGGTCCGCTCGCCGGCTGGTACCCGATGCCCCCAGACTTCTTCGAGGAGGCGGGCGCGGCCGAAAACGACGTTCGGGGTGCGAGCGAGCCGGTAAAGGAGGTCGAACTCCCTCGGCGTCAAACGAGCGGCCCGACCCGCGTAGCTCGTGTGCCGCGTGGCTGGATCGATCAGGAGTTCACCTACGCGCACGGGATCCCCGTCCAGCTCGATCATGCTCTCCGCCCGCCGAAGAAGAGCGCGCACGCGGGCCACGAGCTCGCGCGGGCTGAACGGCTTCGTGACGTAGTCGTCCCCTCCGACGCCGAGACCGACCTCGAGGTCCTGCTCTGAGTCACGCGCGGTCAGCATGAGCACGGGGACGCGACGGTCCCGCTGGATCCGACGGCAGACCTCGAGGCCGTCGAGGCCGGGCAGCATCAAATCGAGGACGACGAGATCGGGCCGGAACCGCCTGCAGAGTTCGACACCCGCCGGTCCCTCGCCCGCAACCTCGACCTCGAAGCCTTCGGCCCTCAGCCGGGCGGCGACCGACGCCGCAATCGTCGCCTCGTCCTCGATGACTGCGATCCGGCGGGGCTGCATCGCTCTCAGCGTAGGCGAGCCTTGTGGAGGAGTGAGCGATATTCCATGGAGATTTCGTGCAGGACACCCCACCCGTCTGGGTGAGTTACTGCTGATGGGGTCAAATCCGGACTCGAGCGCACTGGAAGTGACTGGGAAGAAAAAGGCCTGCAAACGGCCTGTTTCTCGTTGAGCACTTCACTAAGTAGACCCCTGAGCCCTTCATTAAGGCCTCTCTGCAGGGAGGAAAAATCCCTGCAAATCGCCAGACAGCCGACGCCCGCACTCGAACCGGGGACCCCTTCATTACGAGTTATGGGCCGCGGTCGCTTCGAGTCACCGGGAGTCACCTCAGGCGCTTCGTTGCGCCGAATCGCCTGGACTGCCGGTGACTCTTCGTGACCTGGGATGACACCCTCGTAGACCCCTGGTAGACCCCGACAAAGTTGTCGCTCCAGAAAACGAAGCCGCCTCTCGGTCTGCGAGGTGGATAGGCCTGTCCTCCGGTCGCGTGTTCCTTGGCGGCCGCGACAAAGAGGCCGTCGGAGGCCGCGTAAGCCGCCGCGCCCAGCCCGGCGGGGCCCGCGCCTACGCTCATCCCGCCGACGTCGCGCCCGCGGAGCTCGACGAGCTCGAGATCCGAACGAGCTCCGACTCCTTCTATCGCCTCGTTCTCTTCGCCGTCGCGACCTTCACGCTCGAGGGCGATGAGGGCGCCCTCGACCTCTACTGGCTCAAGCAGTACGGCGGCGAGCTCTTCGTGCCGTTCGGGGATCGCACAAACGGGGCACGACCTACGGCGCCGGGCGCTACCTGCTCGACACGATCAAGGATGCCGACCTCGGCATGAAGGAAGAGCGCCTGGTCCTCGACTTCAACTTCGCCTACAACCCGTCCTGCGCCTACGACCCCCGCTGGGTCTGTCCCCTCGCGCCCCCGCCCAACCGGCTCCCCTTCCCCGTCGCGGCCGGCGAGCGCATGCTCTAGCTGCGGCGGCCGTTCAGGGAACGGTTCCAGCTCACCGGCCGGGGAGGGGCGGCTTTCCGCCGCCCCTCCTGTAGTCGCCGGCGCCGCCCTAGCCGATGCGCGCGCCGTAGATGTTCTGGTCGAGGCCTCCCTGCGAGAAGCAGGAGTCGCTGATCGCCGGCGAGCTGTACGACGGAGCGTTGATGTCATTCGGGACCCAGGTGCAGGTCTGGAATCCGTCGAAGCCGTCGTTGTCGTCGTCGGCGCCCGTCTCGCGCGGGTCCGCGCCCGGCACGAGGTCGCGCGAGTCCGTCCACACGATGTTCGTCGCGCCCGGGACGGCCGATACGTAGATGTAGTCGCCCCAGAAGCCGACGCGCATGGACCCGTGCGTCTCCCAGCCGAAGTTGCTCCCGCGCGTCGTGATCTTCGTTTCCGTCCAGCTCGCTCCCCCGTTCGTCGAGCGGGCGACGAACGTGTTCACCACGTTGCCGGAGTTCACCCCGTCCGCGGTGTTGCCTGGCGGCCGGGTAGGCGAGTAGGCGGTGTCGCTCCGGGAGTCGTAGAAGACCACGGTGATCGTCCCGTTCGCAGAGTCGATGTCGGGGAACCACTGGTGCCCCTTGGCGACCGAGTCGAGCGTCTTCGCGGGCGTCGGCCACGAGAGCCCGTCCGGCGAGTTGCGGACCATAATCTTCGCCTGCCCGTCCGCCTGGCGGGCCTCCCACACGACGTGCACTCCCGTCTCGTCGGCCGTCACGGCCGTCACGCTGGCGAAGCGGGAGTACGTGAAGCCGGTCGCGCAGGCGAAGGGGCCGTCGCCGCAGTCGTTGCCCCCGAAGGCGGGCGAGTCGAAGGGCGTGAAGTCCGCGACCTTCTGCGGTGCGCCGAACGAGGCGCCTCCGTCCGTCGAGCGCACGAGCCAAACGGCATCCCGCGTCGGCCCCTGGTGCGTGAACGTCCTGAAGCTCACGTACACCCTTCCGTCCGGGCCGACCGCGAGATCCGTGAACTGCTCCTCCGCGAGTCCGGGCGTGAGCCGGATCGGGGGGGAGAACGTCTTCCCATGGTCGGTCGACCGCGAGAAGAGAATGACGTTGTTGGGGGCGAAGCCGTCGTAGCGCGCCCACGCCACGTAGACGTTGCCGTTGGCCGGGTCAGTCGTCAGGTTGATCTTGTCCTGGAAGAGCCCGGCGAACTGGGCCGACGGAGTGCCGGAGTCGATCAGCACGGTGCGGAGGTAGCGAGCGCCGTGCTGGTCGTAGGTCGCCGCGTAGACCGAACCGTTGATCGGCTGCGAGCGGTTGAAGCAGATGAACGCGTAGAAGAGCCGGCCGGCGCCGTCGAAGGCCTGCGTGGGATCGCCGGCTGCCCCGCAGGATCCATGTGCTGGCGAGGCGAGGCCTGCCGCCGACCCGTCGGCGGGATAGCCCGGAAGGAGGCTATTCGCCCAGGTGGCGCCTCCATCGGTCGAGCGGTAGTAGCCGGTCCAGACGTCCCCGTTGACGATCGCGGCGCAGTAGTCGTTCGACCCGGCGACGACGACGTTCGGGCTAGTCGGGTCGACTGCGACACTTGGCTCGTTTTGGCTGCGGCGGCCCGTGCTACACCCGGCCATGGTGGCGTCGCTCTGCCCGTCGGAGCGCAGGTAGCTGCCGGCCGTGTTGTCCCGAGTGACGCGCACGTTGGCGGTCCCCGACCCGGGCGGTGCGGCCGCTCCGAGGGAACCGGCGACGGCGGACAGGAGCACGCCGGCCAGGACCATGACGAAAAGTCGTTCTTTCATCCTTCCCCCTTCCCCG
>Ga0184610_1000317_pt1 | contig 11774 bp, 9 predicted proteins | sample PLM1_100_coex_FD_133011 | JGI IMG/M metagenome (GOLD analysis project Ga0184610, IMG submission 133011) | Groundwater sediment microbial communities from an aquifer in East River, Colorado, USA - PLM1_100_coex | ecosystem: Environmental > Terrestrial > Soil > Riparian zone | place: USA: East... | reverse complement strand
CTCACTTCTTGTTCATCCCGACGGGCGCTCACGCTTACTGCGAATGGATACAGTCCCGAGAACTCGCTCGCGTAGGTCTTGTACAGGGCCCTGAAGAGTTTGCTGTTTGATCCCTCTAGGAATCCGACGATGTGGGCGGCGATGATCCCCCCCGGCGCGAGCTTGCTCTTCGCGAGCTGGAGGAACTCCCGCGTTGCCAGATGAAACGGCAGCCCCTCTGCATTGTACGCGTCCATAACGATCAGGTCATAACCGCCCTGGGTGCGCCTGATGTATTGCCGGCCGTCCTGCACGATGATACGGTGCCGCGGCTCCTCCGTAACCTGGAAAAATCGCTTCGCGACGTCAACGACGACGGGGTCGAGCTCCACGGATTCCACCGACGTTTGGGGATAGTCGCTGAGGATCCGCTTCGAGATCGTGCCCGCTCCCAAACCCACCATTAGCACGCGTTTGATGTCGGGGGTGAAGAGCCAGGCGAGGTGGGCGAAGTCAGGATAGCGATGCGGACTTACCAGATGATTCTTGAGAAGCATGCCGCCCTGCAACGAACGATCGAATCTCAGGAGACGCCAGTTGACGTCCTCGTAGACTCGGATGTTGTGATAGACCGTGTCTTTCTCAAAGACCAGCCACTGTAGATCACCCTGCCCCAGCGCGGGTCCCGTAAGCAGCAGGAGCCCCAGTGCTGTCGTGACCACCGGCCGCAGCACACGTGTGCGAACGGCCTTCATGGCTAGCAATCCCGAGAATACGAGCAGTGCCGCTCCTAGAGTATAGAGAATGGCCCGAACGCCCATCGCAGGGATCAAGACAAACGCGGTCAGCAGCGTACCCACGATACTGCCGGCCGTGGAGATTGCATACAGGATTCCCGCGGTATTGCCAACCGTGGCGAGATCCGTGGCAGCGAGCTTGATCGCAAACGGCGATGTCGCGCCCATCAAGATGCTGGGAAGAGCGAACAGCACGACCGACGCCAGCAGCGGGCTCAGCCGCGGGCCGAGGTCCCAAAGTGAGAACGCCTCCAGAATTGGCCGTCCTACAATCGGCAACGCAAGAATCAGCAGACCTGCGAAGCTCAGCATGGTGGCGAGCAATCCCGCGCGCGGCCAGCGGTCAGCCGCCACACCCCCGAAGTAATAACCCAGACTCAGCGCCGCCAGGAAGATGCTGATGAGGCTGCCCCATACATAGACGGAACTGCCGAAAAATGGCGCGAGGACGCGGCTACCCACGATCTCCAGTCCCATCAAAACGGCGCCGGAGCCAAACACTACAACTCGCAGAGTCACAAGTCCCCCCTCAGTCGAACTGCGGTCGTAGGTCGTGGGTCATAGGTCGTAGCCAATCTGTACTCAGTGTCCACGACCGACGACCTACGACCCACGACCGTCATTTTATGACCGTCATTCCATTCATATATGACACGAGCACGTCCGGAATCTGGACGCTTCCATCTTTCTGCTGATAGTTCTCCAGCACCGCGATCAGCCCGCGGCTGGTTGCGACGAGGGTACCATTCAGCATGTGTGCATAGACCGATCCCTTCGCCTGCCTGATCCGGATCCCCAACCGGCGGGATTGGAAATCGGTGCAGTTGCTGCACGATTGCGTTTCCCCGAATTCGCCTCGACCCGGCATCCACGTCTCGAGGTCGTAGGTTTTGGCTGCTGGAACGCTCGTCTCGCCGCCGCAGAGTGCGACGACCCGGTGGTGCAGCCCCAGGCGCTGCAAGAAACGCTCCTCGATCGTCACGAGACGTTCGTGCTCGCTCCAGGACTGCTCCGGCGTGGTGAACGCAAACATCTCGAGCTTATCAAATTGATGCACCCGGTACAGACCTCGCACGTCGCGGCCATAGCTTCCGGCCTCACGTCGAAAGTTCCACGATATCCCAGCCAGGCGAAGCGGGAGTTGGTCCTCGTTGAATGTTTCATCCTTGTACATCCCAGCAAGTGTTTGCTCAGACGTACCGATCAGCGCCAGATCCTCACCTTCGATGCGATAGACCTGCTGGCTGTCCAGCTGAGCGCCGCCCCAGGCGCCGGTGATGATGTCCGGCCGCACCATGAAAGGCGTCACGACCGGCGTAAAGCCTTCGGCCATCAGCAGCTCGAGGCCGAATCTCATCAGCGCCTGCTCCAGCAGTACACCTGCGCCCTTTAGGTAGTAGAATCGCGAACCCGAGACTTTCGCGCCCCGTTCCATGTCGATGATCCCGAGGCGGTTTCCGATGTCCACGTGGTCGAGCGGTTGAAAATCGAACTGCGGCTGCTTGCCCCAGTGCCGGAGCAGGACGTTCGCTGAAGCGTCGTTGCCAGGTGGAACGCTGTCGTGGGGGAGGTTAGGGAGTTCGAGCAGCGCGCGCTCCAGCTCTTCTTCCAGTCGTTTCAGTTCGGGCTCAAGCGTCTTGATGCGCGTGGCGACCTCGCGCATGTCGGTGATCCGGCGTTCGCGGGCTTCACCCGTGAGCTTTGTGATCTCCGCGGACGCCTTGTTCTGCTCTGCGCGCAGACGCTCGACCTCCTGCACCAGCTCTCGCCGGCGCCGGTCGCTGTCCAGCACGCGATCAACAACCACTACATCGCGGTGCTTCTTACGCACACCGGCGCGCACGAGATCTGGGTTATCGCGGATCAGCTTGAGGTCGAGCATGATGATTACACGTCAAAGATGATTCGCGCATGCCAGTAGCCGTTCTTGCCGATCTCCAACGCGTGATAGGTGGCCGCCTTCACATCCAGCCGGAACGCATGCCGCGTGCGGTCGACCGGCTCACCTGCGATCTCAGCCGTCAGTCTCGTGTCAGTCAACTCCCGGATATTGAAATCAGCCGGGATAAATCCATCGGCGTTTAGCACCACAAGAAGGTCGCTCAGCCAGTTGATCAACAAGCTTTCGCGATCATCGGCCTCCACCGTCATCGTTCGTCGCTCCGCCTTTCGTACCATCGCCTTGTCAATCAGAAAGTGCATCATGCCCGCAGCAGCATTCGCAAAGAGTTCCTCTAGTGAACGACCGTATGCGATGATGCCGACGTCGGCAGTGTGTTCGATGACTTCGAACTTCTCCATAAGCCCAGCAGTTAGGCTGGTGTTTGGACAGACGACTGAAGCATGTCGAGGAACGTCCGTAAGGCTTTGCCCATGCGCTTGTCGCGATGATAGACTACGCGGAACGCTCGGCGGATTGATACGTCGCTCATCGGCACCACGACGAGACGGCGTGCTGCCACTTCCGGGGCCACGGCGAGGATGGAAAGGATCGTCACACCTAGGCCGGCGGCCACAGTCTCCTTGATCGCTTCATTGCTGCCCAGTTCCATGGCTGGCGACAGGACGACGCCGACGTCACGCAGCGCGGCCTCAGCGGCTTCTCGGGTACCCGACCCTCGCTCCCGCATGATCACGCGCTGGTCCCGCAGTGCCTTCGCCTGCACCGTCTGGGCCTGCGCAAGGTGATGTCCGGGCGGCACCACCAGCACGAGCTCGTCTTCAAGCAGCGGCAGCACCTCAAGATTGTGAGAACTGACCTCCCACCCGACAATACCGACGTCGAGCTCGTTGCGCAGAATTCGCTCCTGAATGCGGCGGGTGTTGGCGATGTCCAGCGTCACGGTGACGTTCGGATACTTCTCTTGAAAAGCGCCAATGACTCGAGGTAACACGTAGGTGCCGGGTGTGGTGCTGGCCCCGATCGTCAGCCGTCCCCGGTATTCGCCGGCGACCTCCGCCAGCGCCGAGTTGGCTTCCTCGACCAAGTTGAGAATCTGCCGCGCGTAGTCCTGGAGCACACGTCCGGCGTCAGTCAGGTAGATCCGCTTGCCGAGCTGCTCGAATAGATCCACCCCGAGAGATCGTTCAAGGTCGGCCACCTGGATACTGACCGACGGCTGGCTGATCCGAAGCTCTTCGGCCGCGCGTGAGAAACTTCCGAGCCGCGCAACGGTGTAGAAGATTCGAAGTTGATGAAGGTTCACGTCGCAACACTTCGGACGTAGACGGAATCCCCCCTGCTCAAACAGAACCATTCACTATTCGCGTGCACCATTCACGAAAGGAGGTGAGGGTCGTGACGGATCGAGAACGGATCAGGCTCACCTCGATGATCGCCTGCGCGGGGTGAGCATCGAAACTGAGTCCTGAGGACCTGGCGCAGGTCCTGCGCCAGCTACCACAACCTAGCGACCCGAACCTTCTCGTGGGCACCAGCACCGTGGACGACGCGGCGGTGTACCGCCTGACCGACGAGCTGGCCCTCGTGCAGACCGTGGACGTGTTTACGCCGGTCGTGGATGATCCCTACCACTACGGAGCCATTTCCGCGGCAAATGCGCTCTCCGACATCTACGCGATGGGCGCCAAGCCGCTGCTCGCGCTGAACATTGTCGGCTTCCCCCGCGGGAAACTCCCGATGTCGGTGCTCGAGCAGATCCTGCGCGGGGGGTCGGACAAGGTAACTGAGGCAGGCGCCATTATCGCCGGCGGCCACAGCATTGACGATCCGGAGCCCAAATATGGCCTGGCCGTGACGGGCGTCGTGCATCCCGACCGGATCGTGAAGAATGTCGGAGCGCTGCCCGATGATCAGCTTGTGCTGACAAAGCCGCTTGGGATAGGGATCATCACGACCGGCATCAAGCAGCAGAAGGCCTCCACAACCGCGATAGATGAGGCGATCACAATAATGGAACGCCTGAACCGCGATGCGTCGGAGGCGATGATCGAAGTCGGCGTGCACGCAGCGACTGATGTCACCGGATTTGGCCTGCTCGGCCACCTCCACGAGATGACCTCAGGCAGTCGCGTCACTGCGCGGATTTCGTTCGCCCGGGTACCCGTTCTCGAGGAGGCACGGTCACTTGTGCGCCGCGGCGCCATCGCCGGCGGCACGTCACGAAACTACGAGTACCTACGTCCCCGTGTAGCCTTTTCCGGCGTGGACGAATTCGACGAGATCATCCTCTGTGACGCGCAGACATCAGGCGGGTTGCTCATAGCCGTGCCGCGAGAACGATTGGAGAATCTGCTTGCAGCACTCCGCAGCCGTAAGATCGAACCAGCCCACATCGGCGAAATCGTCGCCTCAGGCGACGGCCGAATCGAAGTTACGGCTTAGGCTTTGCGCCGCGTTACCGTGTTACCGCGCTGCCACGTTACCGCATTTCTTATGTAGTAGTACAGGTGCTGCTGAGCATACCCCGCCAGCGGGCCGAACCGCGCACGAGCCGCGTCCCGGATCCGTTTCTCGGTTGCAGGCCGGCCACTAAAGTACCACCGTTCTACAGCTCGCTTCACCCAGACGTCGACCGGAAACGCTTCCCCCTTCCCGTAGGCAAACAACAGCACGCAGTCCGCCACCTTGTGACCCACACCCGGTAGAGTCAACAACAGCTTCCGCGCCTCTGCATATGGAACGTCCGCCAGCTCCGAAAGCTCGAAGCCGCCCGCGGCAATTCGCTTCGCCATCTCCAACAGATATGGCGCCCGATATCCGAGCAGGCATGACCGGAGCTCACGCAGCCGCGCGCCGGCAAGCGTCTGGGGCGACGGAAATGGCCCACCGTACCGGTGGCACAATTTTTCAAGGGTGAGCTCGATCTTCGGAATATTGTTGAACGCGGAGATGACGAAGCTCACGAGGCACTCCCATGGGTCCTGGCGCATGAGGGCGATTCCTGTGGTGTGGGGCAGGATGCGCCGCAGGATCCGATCGCGGCGCAGCGTCTCCTCAATGGTCCTGAGTGGCTCGTCGACGGCGAGGTAATGCTGCAGCGCTGTGAGTTGTTCCGGTTTCTGCAACCCCTCAACCCGGATCCTATGCTGCTCCTGTTTGAGCCTTACCTGCCGTCCGGCAAAGACGCCGGTTGCCGTCCCGTCTTGCCACTGCCACCGAAACGCCTGCCCGCAGGACAATGTCCGGTCGAGCCGGTACGGTGGTGAGACGGGAATGAGGGCTGCCATCAGAGCGCCAGTGGATCGGCCGCTGCAAAAATGAACTGCGACCACGTTTCCATCCGGTCGCGCAGCTGCAGCAGCTGCGCGCGGTCCACCAGGCCTCCGGACAGCGACTGCACCTCGCGAACCTCGACCGCAGGAGATTCAAGATCGATAACATGGACCAGACCGAAGTGCACCCGGCCGACTGGAATGGAGTCGTCGTTGATTGCGCCGACAAGCCGTGGCTTCCACGCGCCCCTGATCACAAGTTCCTCGAGGAGTTCACGCCGCAGGCCGGCATCGACGACGTCGACTGCTCCTTCCACGTCAGCTCGGTTGATGTGACCCCCGACGCCCACACTGAACTTCCCGTGAAGCCGGGTCTCGCCACCCTCTGCCGACCGCTGAAACGCGAAGACCTTTGAATCGTAACGGACGATCAGATAGGGAATGATCTGCTTCATTGAGGGATCGTGCTCCATCTCACTCCGTAGACGGAACTCCCCATAGGTGAGCACGCGCGAGCGATACTCCTGCACGCCGGACACTGTGAACCCATGCACCGAGTTGGGAAGCAACAGGTGACGCGGTACCACCAGGATATCTTCATCCATATTCGTGGGGCGAATCACTCCGGCCGCATGCGCTGGCCCGATCCACTGGGAGACTCTCGATTGAGTGATTCGAACAGAGCGATCTGGTCTGGCAGGCCGAGAATCGTCACCTCATCGCCGGCCCGCAAGATGGTATCGGCCGTGGGGTCGAGGATCTCGGAGCCGTCTCTGCGGCGAACGGAGAGCACCCAGACGCCTGCCCGCTCGCGGAGCCTGGCCCGCCGGAGCGAGACATCGTCGAAGCGTCCCCGCCCGATGAGTACAGTCTTCGTCTTCAGCAGATGCAGGTCGGCGGGAAGCATGGCAAACGAACTACCCAGGTATTCCACCTCGCGCTGCTGCTGCAAGTAGTTCTTCAACTCTGAGTGCGGGATTCCCAGCGCCTCAAGGCTGTGGCGGATCAGCGTCTGAGCTGCCTCGAATTCCGGCTGAATCACTTCTGTTGCTCCCGCTTCGATGAGCGACACGCGCTGATCCGGGTGGCTGGACCGGGCGAGAATCGAGACATTGGGATTCAGCTCCCGGATCGCTCGTACCGCCTGCCGCGTGCGCTCAAAATCAGGGATGGCCACCACCGCCAGCCTGGCGCCGGCTGCTCCCGCGCTTCGCAACACTGGTTGACTCCCGGCGTCACCGAAGGTGGATGGAATCCCACGCTGCCGCAGGGCCTCGATGGTTGGAAAGTCGAGATCGATCACATTGTAGGCAACATTGAACGCTTCGAGTGCTTCACCGATCGTGCCGCCAACACGCCCGAACCCGCAGATCAGGACGCGATTAGGTTCCACCGTTTCGCGCAGAGGCACCTCAGAGGGTGCCGGTTCATCGATCAAGCGATGGGCCAGATCAGCGAGGACCGTCGTGATCAGGATCGAGAGCAGCGAAGCCGCAAGCAGCGCATGATACGTCGTGTCGTTCAACACACCGGCCCCTCTCGCGACCTGTGCCAGCACAAAAGAGAACTCCCCCGTCTGCGCCATATGAATGCTGACGAGCGCAGCCGTGGGCCACTGGTAGCGGAAGAAACGCAACACCAGGGTCCGTACGCCGAACTTTCCTACAACGATGAGCCCGAGCAGGCCGAGCAGCAGTGGAAGGTTTTCGACAAGATCGGCCGGCCTGATCAGCGTCCCGAGCGACACGAAGAACAGCGCACCGAAGACATCCCGCATCGGCAGCAACCGCGCCAGAACCTCGTGTGTGAATTCCGATTCGCTGATGATGAGGCCGGCGAGGAATGCACCCAGCGCCAGCGATAGTCCAAGGCTGCTCGATAGTGCTGCAGTCCCGATCCCGATCGCCATCGCGACGAGCACGAACATCTCAGGATTGCGGCGGCGGGCCACGCGAGCCAGAGCCCTTGGGACAACGCGGTTGGCCAGGTAGAAGAATGGGACCAGAACCAGTGCCGCCCGGCCCAGCGCTACGCCGACTGAGCTCGCACGTCCGGACTCACTTCCTGCCAGCACAGGCAGGAGTACGATGAGGACCACGACGAGCAGGTCTTCCATAAGCAGCGTGCCGACCGCCAGCCTGGCATGTGGCGCGTTGATCTCGCCGCGGTCGAGCAGCAGTTTCGCCACAACCATCGTGCTGGCGACGGAGATCACGATTCCGGCAGCCGCGCCTTCGACCAGCCTCCAGCCGAATAGGACTCCAGACAGCGTGGTGAGCGCAACCATCAGCGCCATGGCCGAGGGCGCTCCTAACAGCACGGGTGCGCCGATGCGAGTCATCTCGTGCAGCGAGAACTCGATGCCGATCGAGAACATGAGGAGGACGACGCCGATCTGCGCAAAGAGCTCGAAGGTGGCCACATCCCGAATCGCGGGGCCCGGCGTGAAGGGACTGATCAACAGCCCGCCGATGATGTAGCCGACAAACAGGGGTTGGCGCGCAGCCTGGGCGAGCCAGCCGCCGGCCAGCGCAGCCACGAAGACCAAGGCGATGTCGCGAAAGAAGGTGGACTCAGCGGTCATAGATCTTCAACCCTAAAGCACAAAGAGGACGACGAAGTAGAGCATCAGCAGGACCAGCCCCAGAGGGACGCCAAACCTCGCCCACATTCTGCTGCGGATCCTGAGCTTATTGGCGGAGATGATGTTGGGAATGTTCCCCGGTATAAGCATCCCACCGCTGATCAGGAGACCCATCAGCACCGCGCGAATCCGAAAGGCCGTCATTTGCGGGCTGATCTCAGCCGCTGCCAGCGTGGCGTTGTCGAGGATCGCCGACACCATGTTGATCCAGTAGAGAATCCTCGCGTCCAGGTTGATAATGAATCGGTCGATGACCGGTCTGAACCCTTCTCCCAGAAACGTCAGCGCCATAACAAAAAGATACACACGGAATGCTCGAACCACGACTGAGCGGTAGCTCTCCTCTTCCTTAGTCTCTGTCAGGGTGTCACCCGCATAACGCATAGGTTGGAAGGCTGCCCAAATCCCCATGAGAGCAACTCCCGGGATCACCCACGGTCCGAGGAGTCGCATCAGGTACCAGAAGTCCTGGCCGAGCTTCGCCGTGGCGATTGTCGAGAGCGGTTCGCCGATCGGTGTCAGCGCCGCGCCGAGTCCGATCGACATACACGCGATTACTACGAGCCGGGCCTCGTCCTCCTGGCTGAAGCGCAAGGCGCTAATCAATTCCACCAATACAAGTGATGCGATGATCGCCGTGATTACGCTGCTCAACAGTCCCAGTAGAACCACCACAATGAAGATTACGAATCGAAGCGGAACAACCAGTCGCAGCTTCACTAAACCCGGACCGATATAGCTGCGCCAACGTTTGAAGAGCAGCCCAGAAACCAGAACGGCAAGGGTAATCGCGATGGGGTGGGTGAGCGCTTCTGTGATGAGATGCCACGAGAGCACGCCCGCCACCAATGCCGACGCCAGACCCATAATAAAGAGGAACGCCTCAAGGTTCTGCTCCACCCGGTGGGCGACCAGTGGTAATACGAGGACAAGGAGAAGAATGATCAGGTCAGCCGCGAGAACAAAGTCCACGACGCTGCTCATTTAGCTCAAAGGAGTCAATCTGGCTGGGCAAAGACTTGGGTCTGGATAACTGAAGCTGCGTCGTCAGTCTCGTATTCTTGACGGATGATGGCCACTTTCTGACGATCCAGGTGTGAGAGTAGAATCGGTAGGTCTGCAACAACGGGCAGCAAGGAAACCTGATCCAGTTCGACCCAGGCCAGGTCACCCTCATCGGAAGCCGTCACGGCCTCGTGGGGCGCCTCCACCGAAAAGGTGAAGAGCAGCCAGAGTTCGTCTGTGGACTTCACGCTGATGACAGACAGCGCACGAAGTTGCGGCTTGGAGATCGTCAGGCCGGTCTCCTCCTGAACTTCTCGTACGCAGGCTGTAAACGGATCTTCTCCCGGCTCAAGCTTTCCGCCGATCCCGTCCCACTGACCCGCGTGCGGAGCTTTGCGGCGGTGGATCAGTAGGACTCGGTTACCGGAGCGAATGAAGCAGAGGACTCGAGGCGAGATTACAATGGCCGCGATTCTCCGACACGAACTGCATCACTTAACCCGGCACCAAGCAAAATTCCCCCGGCCTCGCTCACAGCTCGGCCTCTGTGCGTCGTCGGCCCACTCCGTGGGCGATACTCGTTGTCGTATCAATGGCCTGACGCAGATCCTGCACGAACCGGCTGAGCCTTCCCACCCGGTCAGATGGGGACTCCAGGAGCGCGACGATCGCGCTGCCGACAATGACGCCGTCCGCGATCTCTGCGACCTCCCTGGCCTGTTCCGGAGTTGAGATACCGAATCCGACGCACACCGGGAGCGGGGTCCTGGCTTTGATCCTCTGCACAAGATCTCGAATGTCATCTGGGAGGCGATCGCGGACACCGGTCACACCGGTAAGCGAAACGCAGTAGATGAACCCGCTGGCGCGTTCCGTGACGACATCGATCCGCCCGCTGGTGCTGGTTGGAGCCAGCAAGAAAATGACATCGAGCCCGGAAGACCGGGCTGCGGCCATCAGTTCCTCAGACTCGTCGGGGGGGAGGTCGGGAATGACGACTCCGTCCACTCCGGCGGAGGCGGCTTCGCCGCAGAAGCGCGTCAGCCCGTACTGGAGGATTGGATTGTAATATGACAGGAGAACGATGGGCTGGTGCACGTCAGCCCGCGCCTTTCGAACCAACCCCAGAATATCGGCCAGGCTGACCCCGGCAGCAAGCGCCCGTTGCGCCGCCCGCTGATTCACAGGCCCATCGGCGATTGGGTCTGAGAACGGAACCCCAAGTTCAATGAGGTCTGCCCCTCCGCTCGAGAGCGCCTGAACAATCTTCAGGGACGTTTCGAGATCCGGATCGCCTGCAACGACAAACGGAATCAGCGCGCTTCTGCGCTGAGACCTCAGCTTTCCGAATACTGCAGCGATTCTGCTCACGGAGCAAGCAACCGCGAGGCGTGCTGGACGTCTTTGTCGCCGCGGCCCGACAGGCCGAGGATGACGTTCTGATCTGCGCGGAAAGTGGGCGCGAGTATTCTCAGATAGGCGATCGCGTGGGCAGGCTCGAGTGCAGGGATAATGCCCTCGGTGCGGGCCAGGAGGCGAAATCCCTCGAGCGCCTCCTGATCGGTCACGCTGACGTACTCGGCGCGGCCCGAATCCTTGAAATGACTGTGTTCGGGACCGACTCCGGGATAGTCCAATCCCGCGGACACCGAATGCGTCGCGTGTACCTGACCTCCTGAGTCCTGGAGCAGGTATGAGTACGCGCCGTGCAGCACACCCGGCGCGCCCGCGACCAGGGTGGCTGCGTGCTGGCCGCTACTGATCCCGTGCCCGCCGGCTTCCACTCCGACCATTCGAACACCGGCATCATCTTTAAATGGATAGAACAGTCCCATGGCGTTGCTGCCACCGCCGACGCAGGCTACGAGACAGTCCGGGAGCCGGCCCGTCTCATGGAGAAACTGGGCTCGGGCCTCGCGTCCGATAATGGACTGAAAGTCCCGCACCATGGACGGATAGGGATGCGGACCCACGACCGATCCGATCACGTAGAACGTCGTCCGCACGTTGGTGACCCAGTCGCGCATCGCCTCGTTGATCGCATCCTTCAACGTCTTGGTGCCGCTTTCGACTGGGATCACGCTGGCGCCGAGCAGCCGCATCCGGAACACATTGAGTTCCTGGCGGGCCATGTCCTCGGTGCCCATGTACACGGCACATTCCAGGCCGAACAT
>Ga0184610_1000316_pt1 | contig 11781 bp, 12 predicted proteins | sample PLM1_100_coex_FD_133011 | JGI IMG/M metagenome (GOLD analysis project Ga0184610, IMG submission 133011) | Groundwater sediment microbial communities from an aquifer in East River, Colorado, USA - PLM1_100_coex | ecosystem: Environmental > Terrestrial > Soil > Riparian zone | place: USA: East... | reverse complement strand
GCGAGCAGGCGCTCGAAGGTGCCCTTGTCGATCTCGAACAGCTGCGCGTCCTCGATCGCCTCCACCGTCGCTGTTCGGGGGGCCGCCTCCGCCAGCCCCAGCTCGCCGAAGGACTCGCCCGGCCCCAGGACCCGCAGGACACGCCGATCCCCGGTCTGCTTGTCCTCCTCCACCACCTGGAGCATCCCCCGGCGGACGACGTAGAAGGCTTGGGCCCGGTCCCCCTGGCGGATCACGGGCTTTCCCGCCGGGAAGGTCCGCAGCCGAACCCGCCCGGCCAGATCGGAGAGCACGTCCTCCGGGAGGTCCTCCAGGATGGGCAGGCGGTCGATGAGGTTGGCGGCCTCGACCCTCCACGACGTCTCCAGGCGGAACCGGACCTGCTCCCACAGCGCGAGCAGCCTCCGAAGGAGCGCCCGGGCGAGCTCGATCAGGCCTCGCAGGAGGGGACCGGTCACGAACGCGGCCAGGGCGAGCAGCAGGACGCGGCCCACCACCCCGCCGTTCCACAGCTTGCCAACCAGGCCGCCGAAGATCTCCCGCCAGAAGTAGAAGGAGGTGGCGAAGGCGAAGATCGTGAACGCCACGCCGAGCGTCCCGTACAGACCCAGGCCGACCTCCTGCTTGGTGAACCGTTCCCGGGCCCGGAGCTTCCTCCACAGGTCGTATCGGATGAACTGGAGCGACATCGGTCGAAGGTCGGGCACCTGGATCAGGTCCGACAGGATCCAGTACCCGTCGAGCTCGAGCAGCGGCACCAGGTTCAGGAAGATCACGAAATAGTTCAGGATGGCGAACTTGTAGAGGAGCGGCGCGACGACCGAACCGGGGAACGCCCACACGATGGTTGCCGCCGCGCCGGCGATGATGAGCTCCGCATAGGGACCGGCGAATGACTGCACGATCCGCTGGCGCCGCTCCATCATGAGGCCGTCGGAGGAGTCGACGAAGAAGGCGGGGGCCCCGAAGTAGATCATGAAGCCGGCGCTCTTCACCCGCCGTCCGTTGTGCACGAGCACGGTGGCGTGCGCGAGCTCGTGCGTGAACGTGAGGGCGTAGTTCAGGGCCAGGATGACGAGCGATGCTGCCGCCGCGGACTCCGCGCCGAAGCCGAACCTGCCCGAGCGGTACACCTCGATGAACGCGAAGAACCCGACGATCGCGATCAGTCCGACCGACCACGCAACCCACCGCTTGAAGAACCATCGCAGGCCGTTCCTGTAGAACCAGGCCACCATGTCCTGCGCCCCCGACCAGTCCACCGAAAGCGTCCGGAAGAACTGGCGGCCCTTCTGCCGGGCCGCGGACGCCGGGTTCAGCGCCCGGCGGACGGCGCCCGCTGAGTCCACGAACCTTGTCTCCAGGAAGTTGCCCACCCGGAGCTGCCGCACGAGGTCGGCGACGCCCGAGAGCTCCAGGTCGCCCGACTCGCGGAATCGTTCGACCACGATCTCCCGCACGGTCCTCGAGCCGTCCATCAGCGACAACAGCTCCACCTCGCCGGGCTCGAGCCGGTAGTGCACCAGGTCCCTGGGGTTCGCCACGATCGCGTAGTCGTTCCCCCACCGAAGTGAGAACTGCTTCACCTCCACGTCCGGGGCGAGCTTGGGCCGAAACTCGGCGGGATCGACCTTGGCCGCGAGGTCGTCCCATAGGCCCCCCTCGCCGTCCGAGGGCTGCGCGGCCACCCGGTCGGACAGGGTCCGCCACAGCCCGCTCGGCGATCGACCGGCCGTCACGGGGCGGGGGTCTGGGCCCGGCGCTCCTCGTCCATCCGTCGCTGGATCGAGGAGTACACGGACAGGCGGGGCGGCGGCCGCCGCGACGACGCGAACAGGTTCCCCAGGAACGCCCCCCCGAGCAGGGCGATGCACACCGTGGCGATCACGGCCCCCCAGGAGACCCCGCCCCCACCCTCCCCGGCCTGGAAGGAACGGGTTACCGAGGACGTCAGGCCAGCGTCGTCCGTCGCGGCGAACCGGAACCGCGCGTCCGCCGGGATGCTTCGAAGCACGAAGGCCGTCGCTGCGAGGGAGATATTCGCGCCGCCTGTCGTGACGACGACCTGGGCGCCGCTCACGCGGAGGTAGGAGCCGGCCACGAGCCCACCGGTGCCGGCGAAGACCTCCTGGTCGCCGATGGCCACCCTCTGGCCCTCGATGTCATACGTCATGGTCTCGACCGCTTGCCCTGCCACCACCAGGGAGAGGTCGAGGCGGCGCAGGCCCAGCCACCCACCGACCTCCGCCACGTCGATCCGAAGTACTAGCCGGCCGCCCTGCGCGAGCTCCCCGGAGGCACTCCCCTCGACCCTCGGTCCTTGGGTTGCCGCTCGGGCCGAAGGACCGGCCAAGGCGAGCAGGATGGCTGCGCCTATTAGCGCACCTGCGGTCCCTGCTCCTCGACCCCTCGTCACGGCCGCGCCATCTTCGTCCCCGTGCCCGGCCCGCCGCAAGGCGCCTGCCCGGTGTGCCTGGGGCCATGAAGGTGACGGACGGCACAGGGAGTCGGTAGCGACGGTCACCGAAGTCGGCCGGGCCGCCGCCTACGCTCGGGCAATCGGGAAGCACGACACGCGGGAGGCGATGGAGATGCTAACCGGAGAGATGGCCAAGTACCGGATCGACGACCGGGTCCGCGAGGCTCAGGCTGAGCGCTTGGCCCGGTCGACCCGGGCCGGCAGGGCCGGGGAAGCCAGGAGCGGCGTCCGGCGCGTGGTGTCGGTGGTCGCGGCCGCGATCCTGTGGCCGATCAGGCACTGAGCGGCGACATCCGCCCGCCCGCGAGGTGATGCGCGGGGGAGAGGTCCTCACCGCCTCCCCACCACGACCCGGGTCACCTTCAGGTCGCCGCCGGCCGTGCTCCGCACGTCGCGCAGGCCGTGCCGCCTGACCACGGTGGCCACGGCTCGGGCCCGGTCGGGACTCACCTCGATCAGCAGCCAGCCGCCCGGCTTCAGCCAATCGCCGGCCTCGGCGGCCGCGCGATCGACGAGGCCCAGGCCGTCGAGGCTGTTGTCGGTGAGCGTGTGGGCCGGCTCGAACCGGCGGATCTCGTCGGGCAGCTCTCGAATCTCCCTCCGTCCCACGTACGGCGGATGCAGGGTGATGACGTCGACCTTGCCCCGGAGGTCCTTGGGCAGGCTGCCGAACAGGTCCCCGGTCACGAAGGTCGCCCGCAGCCTCAACCGCGCCGCGTTCTCCCGGGCCACGCGGATGGCGCGCGCCGACAGGTCCGTGCCGAACACCTTCACGCCTCGGGTCTCGTTGGCCACGGCCAGGGCCACGGTCCCGCCGCCCGTGGCCAGGTCAACCGCGATCGCCCGCCGCCTTCCCCGCAACCGCCGAACGGCTTGCTCCGCAAGGAACTCGGTGGAGTCCCGAGGGACGAACACCCCGGGCTTGGCGATCAGCTGGATCCCCCGGAACTCGGCGTAGCCCTCGATGAACTGGACAGGCTCGCCCTTCTCCCGGCGAGCCACCATGGCCTCGAACCGCCGGGCCGCCCGTGCGGGGACCTCATCGCTCGGGTCGAGCTCGTCGATCTCCACCTCCATGGCGAAGGCCAGCAGCTCCTCCGATTCGATCTCCTCGCGGTCGCTCTGCCAGTGGTCGATTGCCGGCGATGCCTTCAGGGTCTTCACCGCCCGCGCCAGGAGATCCTTTGCATTCGCCATCGCCGACGAATCCTACCGACCACGCCGCGGGCTGACCGGCCGGACGCGGCGGCTAGAATCGCGTCGAGATGCCCCGCCAGGCAAGCGCCCCCTCGACCCGCCGGAAGAAGCGGCCGCCCAAGGAGGACGTGCGCCTGACCGGGGACCGCATCGTCGTCCGCAACCCCGATGACGGTGAGCGCAAGACCCGCGGGGGCCTGTTGATCCCGGCCACCGCCGTCCCCGCTCCCAAGCGCTGCTTGTGGTCCTCGGTCGTGCTGGTCGGGCCGGACGTGCGAGTCGTGAAGGCCGGCGACCGCATCCTGTTCCTCCCCCAGTCCGGCCTGGAGGTCGAGCTGAACGGCGAGGAGTTCCTGCTCCTTCGGGAACGAGACGTGCAGGCCGTTGCCTCGCCCCTGGACGGTCAGGAGCGGACCCCGGGGCAGTACCTATAGCTAGCCCGAGAGCACCGCGATCCGCACGCGGCGCCGGTCGTTGTCGCGGTTCGGGTCCACGATCACGACGCTCTGCCACGTCCCCAGCACCAGCTCACCGTGCTCGACGGGCAGCACGAGAGACGGCGACACGAGCGCCGGCAGGAGGTGGTCGCCTCCGTGCCCCCGCGCGCCGTGCCGGTGCGCGTAGCGGTCGTCCCGAGGGAGCAGCCGTTCAAGCAGCTCGTCGAGATCCGCCTCGGAGCCCGACCCCGTCTCGATGAGGGCCAGTCCCGCGGTGGCGTGAGGCAGGAACACGTGGGCCAGGCCGCTCTCGCTCCCCTCCGCGACGAACGCGCGTACTCGGGACGTGATGTCGAGGACCCGTCTCCCGCTCGTGTCGACCTCGAACTCCGTCACCCGCATGCCGCCGAGTGCCTCCTCCTTCGGACTCCCGACGAGTCTGGCATCTGGGGCCCGCCCCTGGGCCTGGGGCCTTGACGCTTGACCATTACCTGTAATGGTGTAATCATCACCCGCATGAGAGGATCAGTGCACGTTTCCGAGGAGGAACTGGCCGGCTGGTTCGCCGGGCGGCTGCCCGCCGGGTGGTTCTCGGGGCCACCCGATGTCTCTTCCGACAAAGAGGAGATCCTGGTAGTTGGGACGCTCTCCCAGCCCGAGCTGGCCAAGGACGCGGCCCCCGAGGCGGAGGCCGCGGCTCGCGCCGCCCGGATCGACGGCTTCCGGGAAGACACGCGGGGGCAGCGGATGCGGATCGCCGACGAGGCTCAAGGCCGGTTCGGCCGGCGGGTCTCATGGGGCGCGCGGTGCGGGGACCTCACCAAGCTGTTCACCACGGTCTCGGTCCCGGCCATGACCCGGCTCCGGATGCCCGAGCGACGCGTGCTCGACACCCTGGTCGATGCCGGGGTGGCCCGGTCTCGCAGCCACGCGCTGGCGTGGTGCGTGCGCCTGGTGGCCGAGAAGCAGGACGAGTGGTTGAAGGACCTCCGCCAGGCGCTCACCGGGGTGGAGAAGGTTCGTTCGGAGGGCCCGAAGACTTAACAGAGCTCATTCCTGGCCCAGGCCCATCCGGTAGATGCGCTCGCCCCGGATGCGGTCGTGCAGCACGACCTCCTCCACGCCGTTCTCGTAGAGATCACGCCAGGCCGTGCTGAGCCATTCCTCGGCCGAATCGGTGTCGGGGAAGTCTTGCGAGTGCCCCAGTTCCTGGCCCGTCGCGTCGAGGTAGGTCCACTGGAACATCGGCCCGGAAGCCTAGTGCACGCCCGGCCGCCGGTGACTCAAGGTCACCGGGCCGGGGGCCGAGGTGGCAGGTATGGCACCGTCCCGGCCCCACCGGACCCTGCTGGCCGTCCTCGTCGCCCTGGGCTGCCTGGCGCCCTCCGCTGGCCCGGCCCAGGCGGCGACGAACGGGATCCGGTGGTCCGACGTCCCCAGGCGGCACTGGGCCCGGGCGGCCGTGGACCTCGTGGCCGCCACGAACGACTGGATGCGCGACTATCCGGCCAATGCGGATGGCACCTATCCGTTCCACCCGAACGACCCCGAGTCCCGGATCCTGTTCGCACGCTCGGTGGTGCGGGCCTTCGCTCCCGAGGAGCCGGCCGATCCCGCCGTCACCTTCCCCGATCTGCCGGCCGAGGATCCGCTCGCTCCCTTCGCCAATGTGGTGGTGAAGCTCGGATGGATGGCGACCGATGCGAGCGGCAACTTCCTGCCGAACGACCCGGTCACGCCCAGGATGGTGCATCGTTCGCTCGTCCTCGCGGTGGGACTGGGCGATCCGGCGGCGGGTCTCGACGCCATCCACACCCGCGATGGCACGCCGTTCCAGGTTCCGCCGGACTTCGGCTCGCTCCTCGTGGGGATGCGGATCGGGTTGCGCTACAACCACTCCGAGGAGCCCCTCGACGTGACTCCCGACACCCCGCTTCCCCGAACGGAGGTGGCCTGGTCGCTGTTCCGCGCGGCCACCATGCCCACCTGGATGCACGACTCGCTCGCCGGGTACGCCTCGATCGTGTTGCCGAACCTGGGGCCGGCCATGCGGCGGGTGGTGCAGTTCGGGATCGAATCCGTCAGTTCCCCTTATGTGTGGGGCGGCGAGTGGAACGCGGTCGCACCTTCCGGCTACTGCTGCGGGTACCAGCCGGTGGGCGGATTCGACTGCTCGGGCCTCACGTGGTGGTTGATGAAGCGGGCGGAGGGCGGCTGGAGCAACCAGCCGCCTCGGACCTACGCAGGGTGGTCCCTTGTGCAACGGAGCTCGGCCGACATGGCCTCCACAGGACAGATCGTCAGGCGCTTGCGGGACGTGCGCCCCGGGGACCTGATGTTCTACGACGGAAGCGGGGACGGGATCGTGGACCACGTCGACGTGGCCATCGGAGGCGGGTGGGCCCTCGACTCCTCGGGGAGCGCCGGAGGGGTCACCATCACGAACGTCACGTCCGGCTGGTACCGGGACAACTTCGTGCACGCGCGGCGGATCATCGGCGCCGCGACACCCACCGCGTAGGGCCCCGGCCGGACCTGGCTATCAGCCGGTTACCTCGAGCTCACGCTCCAAGGCCGCGCGCTCCTCGATGGTGAGGGGACGGGACTTCCCGGTCGATGGGCTTCGGGCCACCACGACCGACTCGGCCTCGGCGGACACGGTCCCGTCAAGCTTGGCCACCTCTTCCCGCGTCCGCAGGCTGGCCCGGCCGATCGAATGGAGCCGGCACCGGACCAGGACCTCGGCATCGTCCTGGGTCAGCTCGGCCCGGTAATCGATGGCTACTCGAGCCAGGACGAAGTCCCACGTGTTGGTGGCCGGCCCCAGCACCTTCTGGACGAATGCGTCGCGGGCCTCCTCCAGGTAGTTCAAGTACACCGCGTTGTTCACGTGGCCGTAGGCGTCGATGTCGCGCCACCGGATCCGGATCCGCTCCTCGTGCATCAGGACTCCTCCTCGATCCGGTCCACCTGCACGCCTTGCTCGGCCAGCCAGGTCACGGCCTTCGCGACGGACTCCTCGGTCCCCTCGATCTCCAGGATCACCCAGGCGTGACCCTCCTCGATGTTGGCCCGGCGGATGTTGGTGACGAGGTCGAAGTCCGTGCCCACGCGGTGGATGACCGGCTCGTTGATCAGGCGCTCGGGGAAGGTGAGGTGGAACTTCGCCCTCACGCGCTCCCCTCCGGGTTCATGCTTCCCGAGCGGAACCCTTCGAGGTCCACGGTGACGTACCGGTACCCCAGGGCCTTCAGGCCGTCCACCACCTGCGCGCGGATGCCCGGCCGGGCCAGGCGCGGGAGGTCGGCCAGCTCGACCTCGACCCGGGCCACGTCACCGTGCACGCGGACCCGGCACTGGGCGAACCCCAGGTCCTTCAGCAGCCGTTCGGCCCGTCCCACCTTCGACAGCTCCTCCACGCTGATCCTCACCCCGAACGCGATCCTCGACGAGAGGCAGGCCGACGCGGGCTTGTTCCACGTCGGGATGCCGAGGTTCCGGGCAGCCTCCCGGACCTCCGCCTTGGTGAACCCCACCTCGACCAGTGGATGGCGGATCCCGTGCTCCTTCGCCGCCCGGAGCCCGGGCCGGTAGTCACCCAGGTCGTCCAGGTTGGCCCCCGAGACGACCACCGAGCCGCCGGCGTCCTCGGCCACCCGGCCGAGGACGCCGTACAGCTCCGACTTGCATTGGTAGCAGCGATCCACGCCGTTCTCCAGGTAGGCCTCGTCCTCCGTCTCGTGGGTTCGGACGGCGCGGTGTCGGACCCCGATCAGGCCGGCCACCCGACGAGCCTCCGCCAGCTCGCCCGGCGGGAGGGAGGGCGAGACCGCCGTGACGGCAAGGGCCCGCTCACCAAGGGCTTGGGCCGCCGCCGCGGCCACCAGCGTCGAGTCCGTGCCGCCCGAGTAGGCCACCACGACGCCTGGGAGCGGCTCGAACCACCGTCGGAGCTGGAGCACCTTGGTCGAGACGCCGACAACCACCATGGCCCAAGGATTGTGGCACGCGGACCGGTCCCCGAGATGGAGACGGGCCCCGGGACCTCGGTCCCGGGGCCCGTCTCGCCGGAGAGAGGGGGGCTCCTGCGAGTTCTTCGCCGGAGCCCCCCAGGCTGTTCGAAGGCGATTCGTTGCGGTTGTGTGACGGCCTAGAAGTCGTCCATCCCGCCGCCGCCCGGCATGGCCGGCATCTTCTCCTTCTCTGGCTTCTCCGCCACGACCGCCTCGGTGGTCAGGAACAGCGCGGCGATCGAGGCCGCGTTCTGCAGGGCCGAGCGCGTGACCTTGGTGGGGTCGATGATCCCGGCCTTGAACATGTCCACGTACTCGCCGGTCGCGGCGTTCAAGCCCCAGCCCGGATCGAGCGTCCGGACCTTCTCGATCACGACGCCTCCCTCGAGGCCTGCGTTCGCCGCGATCTGCTTGAGCGGCTCCTCCAGCGCCCGCCGGACGATGACCGCCCCGGTGAGCACGTCGCCCTCCAGGTCCACCTTGTCCAGGGCCGACTGGGCGTTCAGCAGGGCCACGCCGCCACCGTTCACGACGCCCTCCTCCACCGCGGCCTTGGTCGACCGCACGGCGTCCTCGATGCGGTGCTTCTTCTCCTTCAGCTCGACTTCGGTGGCCGCGCCGACCTTGATGACCGCCACCCCGCCGGCCAGGCGGGCCAGGCGCTCCTGCAGCTTCTCGCGGTCGTAGTCCGAGTCGGTCTTCTCGATCTCGGCCTTGATCTGGTTGACCCGGCCCTTGATGTCCTCGGGTTTGCCGGCGCCCTCCACGATCGTGGTGTCGTCCTTGGTCACCACGACCTTGCGGGCCTGTCCCAGGAGGTCCAGGGTCGCGTTCTCCAGCTTCAGGCCGACTTCCTCGGAGACGACTGTTGCCCCGGTCAGGATGGCGATGTCCTGGAGCATGGCCTTGCGCCGGTCGCCGAACCCGGGGGCCTTGACGGCCACCGAGCGGAACGTGCCCCGGATCTTGTTCACGACCAGGGTGGCCAGGGCCTCGCCCTCGACGTCCTCCGCGATCACCATGAGCGGCTTGCCGCCCTGCATGACCTTCTCCAGCACCGGCAGGAGGTCCTTCACCGCCGAGATCTTGGCGTTGGCGATCAGGATGTAGGGCTCCTCCAGGACCGCCTCCATGCGCTCGGCGTCGGTGATGAAGTACGGCGAGATGTACCCCTTGTCGAACCGCATCCCTTCGACCAGCTCGAGCTCCATGCCGAACGTGTTCGACTCCTCGACCGTGATCACGCCGTCCTTGCCCACCTTGTCCACGGCCTCGGCGATCTGCTCACCGATCTCCGGGTCGGCCGCCGAGATGGCGCCCACGTGGGCGATCTCGTCCTTCTCCTCCACCTCGCGCGACTGGTTCTTGATGGCCTCGACCGTGAGCTCGACGGCCCGCTCGATGCCGCGCTTCAGGCCCATGGGGTTCGCTCCCGCGGCCACGTTGCGCAGGCCCTCCTTGACGATGGCCTGGGCCAGGACCGTGGCCGTGGTGGTGCCGTCGCCGGCCACGTCGTCGGTCTTCTTGGCGACCTCCTTGACCAGCTCGGCCCCGATCTTCTCGATGGGCTCCTCGAGCTCGATCTCCTTGGCGATCGATACGCCGTCGTTCGTGATGGTGGGTGCGCCCCACTTCTTCTCGAGGACGACGTTTCGGCCCTTGGGGCCGAGGGTGATCTTCACCGCGTTGGCCAGCTGGTCCATGCCGCGCTCCAGTGCCCGCCGCGCGTCCTCGTCGAACACGATGATCTTCGGTGCCATCCCTTCCTCCTCCTGTTGATCGCCTTTCCCGTGCCTTTCGCCACCCCGCCCCTGCTCAGGCCGGTCGGCGTGCGGCTAGCACTCTCCCCTGCCGAGTGCTAAGTCATTGTAGCCGCTGGACCGGGGGTGGTGGCAAGGCGGGACAACCGGGCCGGGGCCCGGCTCGTACTACTTAGGAGGCCCGGGCTAGGCCTTTTGGACTAAAGGCGGATGGCCCATCCGGGGCCGAAACAGGATACGTTGACCAGGCATTTTGGCGCTCTGGAGGAGGAGGAGCTGGATGAGATCGAGGATCTTCGCGGCAATGCTGGGGCTGTCACTGTTGGTAGCGCTCGGACTGGGCCAGGTGCCGGCGGCGGCCGTCGGTGACACGTCGGTCCTGGTCAACGTGGGGAGCCCGGCCACGCCGTTCTCCCAGAACAAGCAGAACGAGCCGGCCGTCGCCGTCGACCCGATGCACCCGAACGTGGTTGTCGCAGGGGCGAACGACAACATCGACGAGGAGGCCTGCAACGCGGGGGACGACACGACCTGCCCGTTCACGCCGGGCGTAAGCGGCTCCGGCGTGTACTTCTCGCTCGACGGGGGCGCCAGCTGGACCCAACCCACGTACACGGGCTACAGCGCGCGGACATGTCTGGGAGCGCCCGGCAATGATGCCGACTGCACACCGCTCACGCCTTCCCAGGGCGGCCTGATCGGGACCCTGCCCTGGTACTTCGAGAACGGGCTGGTGGCCGACGGAGACCCTGCGGTGGCCTTCGGCCCCAAGCCGGCTTCAGACGGCACGTTCACCTGGTCCAACGGCTCGCGCCTGTACTACGCCACCCTGACCTCGGCCCATCCCACCCAGCCGTCGGACCTGAAGGGATTCGAGGGGATCGCGGTGTCCCGGACCGACGACGCACCCACCGCCTCCACCGGCGGAGTGGCTGGAAAGGCTGCGTGGATGAACCCGGTCATCATCTCGAAGCAGGCGTCGGCCACCTTCAGCGACAAGGAGCAGATCTGGGTCGACAACGCCTCGAGCAGTGACTTCTTCGGCAACGTCTACGTGTGCTACGCGCGGTTCCAGGGCGCTGGCGCCGCGCCGATGGTGGTCTCCACCTCCAGCGACGGCGGTGACACCTGGTCGACCAAGAAGGTGAGCCCATCCCACAACGTGGCGCCCAAGCACTTCGGTCAGTCCGGCTGCACGGTCCGGACCGACAGCGAGGGCACGGCGTACCTGTTCTACGAGGAGTTCCAGGCGGTGGCCGGCCCGGCCGGGTTCCCGGTCGGGACGCACTTCATGGTGACGTCCACCGACGGAGGCCTGACCTGGTCCCACCCGAGGGCCATCGGCCGGGTCACCGACCCGTGCATCCGGCTCCAGTTCGACGGATCCGGGCTTCGCTGCGTGCAGGACGGGGTGGCCGGGGCCAGGAACGACCTGGCCGCCGCGCCCAGCGTGAGTATCGCGAACGGAGCTCCGACCGGGGTCGGCGCCACCGACGAGATGGTCCTCACGTGGGTGGACGGCCGCGACGGCGAGAACGACGAGCACGTGTTCGTGCGGTGGTCGATCGACCGCGGGACCACGTGGCTGCCCGCCGCCGGGCCGGTCGCGGTGGAGACCACGGGCGACCGCGGGTACTACTCGGCTCCGGCGCTCTCGCCGGACGGGAAGGACCTGTACATCGTGTACAACGCGTTCACCACCCCGTTCCGCGACAACACCACATCACCGAGGGGCCTGGTCGGGGTGGTCCTCCACGCCGACGTCGCTGCGAACGGAACGCCGTCCGGTTGGTCCGAGCTGAACCGGGGCGCCGTCGGTGATCCCCGAGCGTCTTCGCAGAACAACATGTTCCTGGAGTTCCTGGGCGACTACGTCTACGCGGCTGCCACGAACG
>Ga0184610_1000315_pt1 | contig 11787 bp, 8 predicted proteins | sample PLM1_100_coex_FD_133011 | JGI IMG/M metagenome (GOLD analysis project Ga0184610, IMG submission 133011) | Groundwater sediment microbial communities from an aquifer in East River, Colorado, USA - PLM1_100_coex | ecosystem: Environmental > Terrestrial > Soil > Riparian zone | place: USA: East... | reverse complement strand
TTGTGGCCCGAGAGGACCGAGCTGTAGACATCGGAGTTGGCCATCAGGTAGGAGCCGTCCCCGCAGAAGGAGATCACCGTCCGCTCCGGAAGGGCCATGGCCGCCCCCCATGCCCCGCCGATCTCGTAGCCCATGCAGCTGAACCCGTACTCGCAGTCGAAGCTCCCGACGCCAAGCGCACGCCAGTGCTTGTTGAGCTCGCCGGGGAATCCGCCGGCCGCTGCGAGCGCGTAGTCGTCCGGTCGAGCGTTCCGGTTCACGGTGCGGATCACCGCCGCGTAGGAAGGGGCCTTGCCTTCCGCGGGCGGCGCCGCGGCCTCCTCCAGGTACTCGTTCCAGGCCCGATACTCGTCCCGGGCCCGGGTCATCCACGCGTCCCGAGCGCTCCACGCGCCGAGGGCCGCGCCGAGCTCCTCCATCCCGCGTCTGGCGTCCGCCACGACCGGGAAGGCCCGGTGCTTGGTGGCGTCGTAGCGTCCCGCGTTCAGCGAGATCAGCCGCATGCCTTCGTCGTGGAAGACGCTCCAGGAGCCCGTGGTGAAGTCCTGGAGACGCGTCCCGATGGCCAGCACCACGTCCGCATCGGCGGCCAGGGCATTGGCCGACGTGCTTCCCGTGACGCCCAGAGGACCGGCGTAGTTCGGGTGATCCCATGTCACCGAGGATTTCCCCGCCACCGTCTCCACGACGGGAAGCCCGTGCCGCTCGGCGAACGAGGCGAGCGCTTCCGCAGCGAGCGAGTAGTGCACCCCACCTCCGGCGATCACGAGCGGACGCTGAGCGGAGCGCAGGATCTCCGCCGCCTGGGCGACCTCCTCCGGATCGGGGCCCGGGCGCCTGATCCGGTGCACTCGGCGCTCGAAGAACGCCTCCGGGTAGTCGAGCGTCTGCGCCTGAACGTCCTGCGGCAATCCGATGAACACGGGCCCGCAGTCCGCCGGGTCGAGAAGCGTTCCGACGGCATGGGGGAGTGAGTGGAGGATCTGCTCCGGGTGGGTGATCCGATCCCAGTACCGGGTCACGGCGCGGAACGCGTCGTTCACCGTGGCGGTGGGGTCGTGGAAGTGTTCGACCTGTTGGAGGACCGGATCGGGCAGGCGATTGGCGAACGTGTCCCCCGCGAACAGCAGGAGCGGGAGCCGGTCGGCGTGGGCGATCGCGGCGGCCGTGACCATGTTGGTGGCGCCGGGGCCGATGGAACTGGTCGCGATCATGATCTGCCGCCGTCGCTTCGCCTTCGCGAACGCGACGGCGGCCATGGCCATGGTCTGCTCGTTCTGTCCGCGCCAGGTGGGGAGCTCGTCCCGCGCCGCTTCGAGCGCCTCGCCCAGGCAGGTGACGTTTCCGTGGCCGAAGATGGCGAACACGCCTGGGAAGAGCGGTACGTCCTGACCGTCGATCTCGATCCGCTGGCCCGTCAGGAACTTCACGATGGCTTGGGCCACGGTCAGGCGGACGGTCTCCATTCGAGGAGGGCATTCTATCGAGGCTGACTTGGACCGTTCCAGTCTCCTCCGGAGCGTCATTCCGCTGTTGACAGCGTGCGGAGGGGGACCATAGGGTTGGAACGTTCCACGACATCACACGTTGGGGGTCCGAGGAAGCTCCGGTGAGGGTTGGCTTAATCGGGGCCGGCCGCATCGCCTCCATCCACGCGGAGACGCTCGCCGGGCACCAAGACGTCGACCGCTTGACGGTGTTCGACACCGCCCCAGAGGCGGCCGAGCGGCTTGCAGCGTTGCACGGTGCGAACGTCGCCCGCTCGGCGGACGAGCTCTTCGATGGCGCGGACGCCGTCGTCGTCGCGTCGTCGACCGATTCCCACGTCGAGTACCTCATCGCTGCGGCCGAGGCTCGGCTCCCCGTCTTCTGTGAGAAGCCCATCGCCCTGACCCTGGAGGAGACCGACAGGGCCATCGAGGAGCTGGAGAAGGCCCAGATCCCCGTGCAGATAGGGTTCCAGCGGAGGTTCGATCCCGGATACCGGGCAGCGCACGATCTGGTCGCCTCCGGCGAGCTGGGCGAGCTCCTGTTCGTCGAGGCTCACACTCGCGATCCTGCCCCCCCTCACGAGGAGTACGTCGCGCGCTCCGGCGGGATCTTCAAGGACCTGTTGATCCACGACATCGACGCCCTCCGGTTCGTGTCCGGGAGCGAGGTGGCGACGGCCTACGCGACCGGCTCGAACCTGACCATGCCGATGTTCGGCGCGCACGGCGACCTGGCGAGCGTCGCCGTGGTCGCCCACCTCGAGCAGGGAGCCATGGCGATCCTGTCGGGAAGCCGTCGAGATCCCCTGGGATACGACGTCCGCATGGAAGTGTTTGGCACGAAGGACAGCGTCGCCGTCGGGCTGGACACCCACGCACCCATCCGCTCGGTGGAGGCCGGTGTTCCGCCACCCGTGGAGCCCGTGACCAGGGGATGGCTCGACCGGTTCAAGGGAGCCTACATGTCCGAGATGCATGCCTTCATCGAGGTCGCGGCGGGAGCCCGCGCCACCCCGTGCACCCCCCAGGACGCGCGGGCCGCGATCATCGTCGCGGAGGCGTTCGGGCGATCCGCGGAGACCGGAGCGCCGGTATCCGTCGGGGCCGGGTGAGCCGGACCGTGAGGCCGCAGGGCTCGCGGGGCGAAGGTACCGGCGCGATCCGCGTGGCCAACGCCCCCGTGAGCTTCGGGGTCTTCGAGCTGACCGTGGGGAAGCTGTCCAACCTGCCTGGGCCCGACGAGATCCTCGATGCGGTGGCCGGGGCGGGCTACGAAGGGGTGGACCTCGGTCCGCTCGGATACCTCGGCCACAAGGACGAGCTGCCCGATCGCCTGGGGCGCCGGGGTCTCGGCCTGGCGGGCGGATGGGTGCAGATGCGGTTCTCGGAGCGGGATAGCTTCGAGGAGGATCTGCATATCCTGGACCGGACGCTCGACGTGTTCTCGGCCCTCGCCGATTCCGGGATGGAGCCTCCGAAGCCGACGCTCGCCGACGCCGGGTCCCCGGCGCGGGTGGCCAACCCGGGGAGGGGCAAGGACCAGCCGGAGATCGGGCTCGACGCCTCCGGATGGTCACGCCTGGCCGACGGTGTGACGAGGGTAGTCGACCGGTGCCGTAGCCGGGGGCTGGAACCGACGTTCCACCACCACGCGTGCACCTACGTGGAGGCCCCGCACGAGATCGAACGCCTACTGGAGCTGACCGACATCGGCCTGTGCCTCGACACCGGGCACCTGCTCCTGGGGGGAGGGGACCCGGTGCAGGCCCTCCGGGACTGGGGCCACCGCGTCAACCACCTGCACGTCAAGGACGTCCGCGTGGAGGTCCTCCGCAAGGTGATCGCCGAACGAGCCGGGATGGAGGCGGTGTGGAGCTGGGGGACGTTCTGTGAGCTCGGGACCGGTGACGTCGACGTCGACGGCTTCCTCTCGCTGGTCAAGGCGGGGGGCTTCTCGGGCTGGCTGGTGGTGGAGCAGGACCGGATCCCCCAGCCGGACGAGCCGGTGGACCAGGCGACCGCGGCGCAGGCTCGGAACCGGGCGTTCCTGGCGGCCAGGGGGATCTGACGACGGGCGGCCCGTACGACGTGCTCACCATGGGGCGGATCAGTGTGGATCTGTACCCGGAGCAGATCGGGGTCCCGCTGGCCGAGGTCCGGACCTTCGCCAAGTCACTCGGCGGCAGCCCCACGAACGTCGCGGTCGGGGCGGCACGGTACGGGCACCGTTCCGCGGTCATCACCAAGGTCGGAGATGATGGGTTCGGCGTGAACGCGCGACGAGCGTTGCGGGAGTTCGGCGTGGACGATCGGTACGTGGGGACCGACGCCGGCCTTCGTACCCCACTCGTGTTCTGCGAGATCTACCCGCCGGACCGGTTTCCACTCCTGTTCTACCGTGAGCCCAAAGCTCCGGACATGAACGTGCGACCCGACGAGCTCGACTACGACGCCATCCGGAACGCTCGCATCTTCTGGACGACCGGCACCGGGCTCTCCGACGAGCCCAGTCGTTCAGCCACCATGGCTGCCCTGGAAGCCAGAGGCCGCTCCGGGATCACCGTTCACGACCTCGACTACCGGCCGACGCTGTGGCCGGCGCCCGGCGAGGCCGGACCTCGGCTGCGTGAGGCCCTCCAACACGCCACCGTCGCGGTGGGGACCCGCGAGGAGGTGACGGTGGCCGTGGGGGAAGGCGAGCCCGAGGAGCTGGCCGGGCGCCTCCTCGACACGGGCGTCGAGCTTGCATTCGTGAAGCTCGGGCCGGACGGGGTCCTGGTGGGGTGGGATGGCCGGATGGAGCGGGTCCCCGCGGTCCCGGTCGACGTCGTCTGCGGGCTGGGGGCGGGTGATGCGTTCGGGGCCGCACTCTGTCACGGCCTCCTGGAGGACTGGGACCTGGTACGGACGACCCGGTTCGCCAACGCGGCCGGGGCCCATGTGGCTTCCCAGCTGGCGTGCGCGGACGCCATGCCCGATGAACGGCAGGTCCTGGCCCTGATGGGCGATGACTGAGCCGCGCTCTGGGCCGTCCCCGAAGGACCTGCTCCGCCCGGCCGGGACGCTGGCCGAAGGGCCGGACCCGGTGGCCCTCACCCCCGAGGGGGCCGGGTGGGGGTTCGCCGCGTTGCGAGTGATGGCCATCGCTCCGGGTGAGCGCCGAGCCATCACCCTGGAGGGGTTCGAGGCCGCCGTCCTTCCCCTCTCGGGCTCGTGCCGGGTGGAAGTGGGATCGCACGCATTCGAGCTCGACGGGCGAACCGACGTCTTCTCCCGCGTCAGCGACTTCGTCTACGTCCCGGAGGGAAGCGAGGCCGTCCTCACCAGCCAAGGCGGTGGCGAGTTCGCATTCCCCATGGCGCGCGCCGAGCGGCGGCTGGAGCCCGCGTACGTGCCGGCCCGGGCAGTCGCGGTGGAGGTTCGCGGAGGTGGCGCCGCCACTCGCCAGGTCAACAACTTCATGTCGGCGGACGCGTTCGAGGCGGAGAGGCTCATCGCAGTGGAGGTGCTCACGCCGGGCGGGAACTGGTCGTCGTTCCCACCGCACAAGCACGATGAGCACACCGACCGCGAGGTGCCGCTGGAGGAGATCTACTACTTCCGTATCCGGGGTGACGGCGGGTTCGGGCTGCACCGGACGTACACCACCGACGGGGACATCGACGTCACCGCGACGGTGCGCGATGGCGACGTGTTCCTGATCCCTCGGGGATTTCACGGGCCGTGCGTGGCGCCGCCGGGCCACACCATGTACTACCTGAACGTCATGGCCGGGCCGGCCGAACGGGCCTGGCGGGTGTGCACGGATCCCACGCACGAGTGGTTGTGGGACCTCTTCGCGGAGCTCGGCCCCGACCCCAGGTGCCCGCTCACTACGGCCGACGGCCCCACCACGACGAGGTGACGAGAGCGCCCAAGGGCGACTTTCCTCGGGCCTGGGCCCGGTGCTACATTGCGGTTTCCTGCGCTTCAATCGACATGAGGGGGGAAGATGAAGCGTCGCACCCTGCAGCTAGCTCTGGTCTTTGTGGTGCTGGTAGCGGCCGGCATCCCCATCGGAGCCGGTGCAGCGCCCGGCCCGGGAGACTTCCAGCTTGCCGGGTCACTCACTCCGGACAGCGTCTTCACCGAGGCCAAGTCCGTCTCGGGCAGGCTCGCACAGACCGATCCCAGCCTCCTCGGGAGCACCAGCACCGAGGTCACGCCGGTGATGGTCAAGCTCGACTACGACGCGATCGCATCGTACGCGGGCGGGTTGGCTGGACTGCCGGCCACCAGTCCCAGCGTCACGAAGAAGTCGCTCAAGGACAACCGCGTCGCCGTCGCCGCGTACCGCGACTACATCGTCGAGTTCGAGGACGGGGTCGAGTCGGCCGTGGCTCAAGAGGTCCCACAGGCCGACGTGAACGCGCCGTTCCGCCTGGCGTACGGGGGGCTGTCGGTCTCTCTTCCCAAGAACGAGATCGGAAGCCTGTTGACGATCCCGGGCGTGGCCGCGGTCCAGCGCGACGCCCTCCAGCAGCCGCTCGTCGTGGAGGAGCCTTACCAGTTCATCGGGGCCGAGGCGGTCTGGAACGAGATGGCGGGCAACGTCCACACCGGCGAGGGCGTCGTGGTGGCCAACCTCGACACCGGGGTCTGGCCAGAGAACCCCATGTTCGAGGACGAGGGGCTGGCCGCACCGCCGGGCGGTCCCTACCCCTGTGAGTTCGGGCTCTCGGGAGACCTCAACGACCCCGCGTTCACCTGCACCAACAAGCTGGTCGGGGCGAAGGCCTTCCTCGACACCTACACCACGTTCCTCGGTGCGGAGGCGGGGGAGTTCTGCGACACGCTCGGTCCCGATCCCGACGTCGTGTGCTCGGCCCGTGACGCCGACGGCCACGGGACCCACACGCTGTCCACCGCCGCCGGCGACTTCGTCGACAGCGCGGAGATGTGGGGCGGCGAGTGGGGGCCGACCAGCGGCATGGCTCCCGGGGCCCACGCCATCATGTACCGGGTCTGCCTGAACGCCGGCTGCTTCACGTCCGACAGCGTGGCCGCGGTGAACCAGGCCATCCTCGACGACGTTGACGTCATCAACTTCTCGATCAGTGGGGGGAACAACGCCTTCACCGACGCCGTGGAGCTGGCGTTCCTGGACTTCTATGCGTCGGGCGGACTTGCCAACGCCTCCGCCGGCAACGCCGGCCCAGGGCCGGGCACGGCCAACCACGCCGGCCCGTGGACCAACACGGTCGGCGCGTCCTACAGCTCGCGGCAGTACGCGGCGGACCTGCACCTGCAGTCCAGCGACGGCTCCACCCTCGACGTCTCGGGCGTGACCATCACGCCGGGCATCGACACCGCCACGCCGGTCACGCGGCCAGTCAGCGTCGCGGGCTACACGGGGAACAGCACCTGCAACGTACCGTTCGCCGCCGGCTCGGTGGCCGGCAAGATTGTGTTCTGCGACCGAGGCAACCCGGCCGGGCGCGCGGATTCCGGGTTCAACGTCCTTCAGGGTGGCGGTGCCGGGATGATCCTGGCCAACGTGGGGCACCAGGACCTGTTCACGGACCTGCACTGGGTGCCCACAATCATGGTCGACGACGGCACGTGGCAGGGCGTGGACCAACCCGGGAACGAGGTCCGGAGCTTCGTGGCCACCGAACCGGACGTCATGGCCACGTTCACCACGGGCACCCGCACCGAGCAGATGCCGGACATCATGACGACGTTCTCGTCGCGTGGACCGCTCGGGGACTGGATCAAGCCGGACGTCACCGCCCCGGGCATCCAGATCCTGGCCGGCCGGAGTCCGGTGCCCAACCCTGCCGCCATCCCGAGCGGCCCGCCGGGCGACTTCTTCATGGCCATCGCCGGGACGTCCATGTCCTCGCCGCACGCGGCGGGCGTGGCCGCGCTGGTCAAGGCGGCCCACCCGAGCTGGACGCCGGGACAGATCAAGTCTGCCCTCATGACCTCCTCGGTGCAGGCCGTGCTCCAGCCCGACGGCCTGACGCCGGCCGATCCCTTCAACACCGGCGCCGGCTCGATCCGGGCCAACCGAGCCATCCGGCCCACGCTAACGTTCGACCAGTCGGCGGCGGGGTATGCGGCGCTGGCCGCGGACCCGCTGCACCGGATCGACGCCAACCTGCCGAGCATCAACGCCCCGACCTTCTCGGGCAGCGTGACGACGACCCGGACCGCCATGAACGTCACCAGCAAGGCGCAGGAGTTCACGGTGCGCACCCAGGCGCCCGCCGGGGCCCGGATCGTCGTTCAGCCGAGAGACTTCGTGTTGGTGCCGGGCCAGTCGATCGACCTCGACATCACGATCCAGGGCGAGAACCTAACTCCTAACCAGCAGTACTTCGGCGCGATCTCGCTCGACGCCCGCCGGCAGGGAGCCACGGACGTGTACATCCCGGTGGCGTTCTTTGGGCGGCAGGGCGTCGTGAGCCTCCAGCACACCTGCGATCCCACGACGTTCCCCCGGAGGACGAGCACTTCCTGCGAGGTCGAGTCTCAGAACTTCTCTGCCTCGCCGGCCGTCGTGTCCATCCGGACTCTCTCCGAGAGGCCGTCCAAGGTCGACATCCGAAACGAGTCCGAGACGCTCACCAGGGCGACCGGGTCGCTGACGGTGCTTGCCAACGGGTTCGAGTGGACGGGGACGCTGGACGCCTCCATCGCGCCCACGATCGACTCGATCACGTCCGGTGGCTCGCCCGCTGGCGGGTACCTCCCACTATCCCTGTTCGGCGTGCCGGTAATTGGGGGGATGGGCGACGAGACGATCGCCAACTTCAACGTCCCAGGGTTCCTATGGGGCGAGGAGCCCTACACGAGGCTCGGGGTGACCTCCAATGGCTACATCGTCGTCGGCGGGGGTACTGGCCAGGACGTGGAGTTCGAGCCCCAGACGATGCCCGACCCGGCACGGCCGAACAACGTGATCGCGCCGTGGTGGACCGACCTCGACCTGTCGGCGAGCGGTGGCTGTGTGGCGCCCTCGTGCGGGGCCCGCATCGGGACGCTGACCGATGGGTTCGACGACTGGATCGTCGTGGATTACGAGAACGTGCCCACCTTCGGTGCGCCCTCGGACCGCCACGACTTCCAGATCTGGCTCGGGCTCAACACGGACGCCCACCCCGCCGAGGACGTCACGATGGCCCACGGAGACCTGGGCACCGGCGTGCCCGGCTTCACTAACGCCGGGGCCGAGAACCGGGACGGCTCGAGCGGGATCAACATGAGCCCTCTTCCCGGCGACAACACCGACTGGACGATCAACACTTCACCGCCGACCCCCGGCGGGAAGGTCGAGATCGTGTACGACGCGTTCGGCAAGGAACGAGGCACGTGGGATCTCATCGCCCGGATGACGTCAGACCAGACGGTTGGCACGACGATCGAGGTCGTCACGCTTACTGTTACCTAGTAACGGAGCGAAACGGGAGGCCCGGCCGGAAGGCCGGGCCTCCCGCACCCTACGTGGCCGGCCCCTGCTTGCCGGGCCCCGGCGTTCCGGGGGAGTTTGCCCCGCAAGCGCCGGGGTATGGTCCGGGGACGGTTCGATGGAGGATCTCAGGGGGAGGAACGCCTCATGGCGACCAAGAACGGCTCTCGATCCCGTTCATGGCTTCGAAAGGCCTCGATCATCGGCTTCGGGATCCGAACGCTGCGGAAGGACATCGAGCTGGCCAAGCGCGAGGTTTCCGAGAAGGTGAAGCAAGCGGGGGTTGGGGCGGGAATGTTCGCGGCAGCGGGCATCCTAGCGCTGTGCGCCCTCGGCGCCTTCACTGCGGCGGCCATCCTGGCCCTCGCCATCGTGCTCCCTGCCTGGGCCTCGGCGCTCATCGTGGGAGGTGTCTGGGCGCTCCTCGCCCTCATCGTCGGCCGGACGGGAAAGCGGAACCTGCAGAATGCCACCCCGCCTATACCCAAAGAGGCGGCCCAGGCCGTGAAGGACGACGCCCGCTACATCGCCCGGGAGCTGAAGCGGGGAAAATAGGCGGCGTGAAGGAGATCCTCCGCAAGGTCGACGCGTTCCAGAAACGGCATGCCACCATCGCGTTCCCGTTCGCGGTCGTCAAGAAGTTCGGTGACCACCACGCCGGGAACCTGGCCGCCCTGATCGCCTATTACGGCTTCTTCTCCCTGTTCCCGCTGATGCTCGTGCTCGTGACCATCCTGGGCATGGTCCTTCGGAACAACCCCGACCTCCAGCAGCGCATCGTCGATTCGGCGCTGGCCAACTTCCCGGTCATCGGGGCCCAGATCTCCCGCAACGTCCATGCGCTCGATGGGAGCGGCGTGGCGCTCGGTGTCGGGATCGCGCTGATCCTGTGGTCCGGTCTGGGGGTGATCAAGGCGACCCAGACCGCCATGAACACCGTGTGGAACGTCCCCCTCGAGCGCCCGCCAAGCTTCCTCAAGTCCACGCTCCGAGCGCTGATCATGCTTGCGGCGCTCGGCGTCCTCACCCTCGCAGCCGCTGCCGCGGGAAGCGTCGGCGCCGGAAGCGACCGCTGGTGGTGGCTGGTCCTGGGGCTGGCCATCTCGCTCGTGATGAACTTCACGCTGTTCATGCTGGCCTTCCGCATCCTGACCAGCGAGAACCTCACCTGGGGCGATGTGCTGCCCGGCGCCGTCGTCGGGGCGGTGGCCTGGACCGCGTTGCAGGCTTTCGGCGGCTACTACGTGAGCCACCAACTCCGGGGAGCGAGCGAGGTGTACGGGACGTTCGCCGTGGTGATCGGGCTGCTGGCGTGGATCTTCATCGGCGCGCAGGTCACGCTGCTCGCGGCCGAGGTCAACGTGGTGAGGAAGCGCCACCTATGGCCGAGGAGCCTGGTGCCGCCGCCCTTCACCGATGCGGACGTCCAGGCCCTGACCCACTACGCGAAGCAGGAGAACCGCCGGCCGGAGGAGCGGAACGTCGAGGTCGAGGGCCCGAGGTCGGGCGCGGGCGGGTCGGCCGCGCGGTAGCCTGCCCACATGCAGGTCGCGCCAGGGATCCACCGGCTGACCCAAGGCGTCGTGTGCTTCTACCTCATCGAGGACGGGGGAAAGCTCCTGCTCGTCGATGCTGGGGCGCCGAAGGACTGGGACGTGCTGGTTCGAGGCATCGCCGCGCTGGGCCGCAGGCTGACCGATCTCGACGCGGTGCTCCTCACCCACGCCCACAGCGACCACACCGGGTTCGCCGAGCGGGCCCGAACCACGGCCGGGGCGCCGGTGTGGATCCACCAGGCGGATGCCGTAGCGGCCAAGACGGGCAAGGGAGGCAAGAACGACGGGAAGGCCACGGCCTACCTTCTTCGACCGGAGTTCTACCGGACGGTCTTCTCGCTGGCGCGTCGCGGCGCACTGAAGATCGTGCCCATCCACGAGGTAAGCACGTTCGCCGACGGCGAGAGGCTGGACGTGCCGGGACAACCCCGGGTCGTGCACGCGCCCGGGCACACCGAGGGGAGTGCCGCGCTGCTCCTCGAAGACCGGGCGCGTGCTGCTGACCGGTGACGCCCTGGTGACCAGGAACCCGCTCACCGGCCGGATCGGCCCGCAGATCATGCCGTCGGGTCTCAACCGACACACCGCGGGCCCTTCGATCACTGGACAGGATCGACGGGCTCCCCGCCGACGTGATCCTGCCTGGGCACGGCGAGCCCTGGACCGCCGGCACGGCGGAAGCCACGAGGTTGGCGAGGGCGGCCGGCCGGTCGTAGGCGTTCGCTTAGCCGTCCGTGCGTGCCGGGAACCCTTCGCGCCGGGCTGGACTAGCATCGGGATGACCGCCGGACGCCGGTGGGCGACCCGTGCCCCGGGAGGTGTCCGGCCCCATGGAAGGAGGAGCCATGGCTAAGGCCACGCAGACCGACCCATTCCGCACGAAGGACGGAGACCGCCGGGTCAGCAGCCAGCCGCTGCTGCACCAGCACGGGCGGGAGGTTCAGAAGTTCGGGAAGATGCGGCTGCTCCCGATCGCGCTGAGCTACGAGGCCCGCGCGGAGAGTTGCCAGCTCCTGAACCAGATCCTCTCGGACTCGATGATCATGTACGCCCTGTACAAGAAGCACCACTGGCTCGTTCGGGGCCCGACCTTCTACCAGTTGCACCTGCTGCTGGACAAGCACGCCGAGGAGCAGCTGAAGCTGATCGACCTGCTGGGCGAGCGGGTGCAAACCCTGGGCGGCGTGGCGGTGGGCGACCCCCGCCTCGCCGCTGAGATCACGACGATCCCCCGTCCTCCGGATGGGGCCGAGGACGTTCCCTCCATGCTGTCCAGGCTCCTCGAGGC
>Ga0184610_1000311_pt1 | contig 11861 bp, 13 predicted proteins | sample PLM1_100_coex_FD_133011 | JGI IMG/M metagenome (GOLD analysis project Ga0184610, IMG submission 133011) | Groundwater sediment microbial communities from an aquifer in East River, Colorado, USA - PLM1_100_coex | ecosystem: Environmental > Terrestrial > Soil > Riparian zone | place: USA: East... | reverse complement strand
GATCATTCGTGCCAGACATGCCGGAAATGAGCATGCGGTGAGACACCGGTGAGACACAGAAGCGGAGGCCGTTGTACCCGAGTTCGCGCAGCCGGTTTGCTTGCCGCCCTTGCGCTCGTCTCCCTGACTGGCGTCGGGTGCGGGGGCGGCGACAAAGGCACTCGCGCCGAGACCCCAACTGTTCCGGCCGGCATGACCGCGGCCGATCTCGCGGATCTTCTGCCTACGGCCGCCGAAGCGGAGACCGCACTCGGAGTCCCCGTCAACGAGTCCGACGCAGAGGAGGATCTGGGCCAGACGTTCGAGGGAACGGACACCGAGCGCCTCGTCGGCGCGCTGGTCGGCAGGTACCGCGCCGCGAGCTTCGCCGGTAGCGGGTACGTGCAACTGGCCCTCTACGACACGCCGGCGGACGCTCAGGCCGCCACGGGCGTCATTCTCGAAGGAATGGAGCGGGACCGCGAGCTTCAACCCGATGCGGTTCGCTCCGAGTTCGACGTGGCAGAGCTGGCGGACGAGGGTCGCGGGTTCGTCATGGACGCCGAAGCCGACTCCTCGTTCACCTGGGCGCTGCTGCGGCTCGACCGGATCCTCGTCGAGATCGTCGCCTTCCACGGAACCGACGACGACCAGGTCGAAGGGGTCAGCCGTCTCGGCCGGCTCGTCCGAGAGAACCTCAGCTCATCTGCCGACTGAAGCGAGAGCGAGCGCCGAAGTATTGACCCAACGAAAGGGCGAGGTCAGGATCGCGCCGGCAAGTTGTGACGGCTCGAGGAGCGCGATACTCGAGGCCCCGCTCCAGCCGTCGAAGGCCGGGTAGTTCGGCTCGAAGATCCGGGAGTTATCGACACACCCCGGATCGCGCCGACCGCTGCCTCCCACTGCTCTCCGCTCGATGAGGATCCCACCGCGACGCCGCCCGCTGCCCCTGCCGGCACGGTGAGCGGCTGGGGCAGAGATGTCTCCCGGAGAGCCCCTGGAGGTCAGCAAGGTACAACATCGCAACATCGGCAGGATCGAGCTGCTTCAGGGTGCGTCAACAGCTTCGTCAACCCGGCAAACGTTGCCGGTTAGTCCACTAGACTCGTTTCACCAATCGTTTCGCCAATCCCTCCTACTACTAGAGGCCGCTACGGTCGAACCGGAGCTTCGTGCTCAGCCGCCCATCGGCGAAGCAGAACTGGTACGCACCCGTCGCGCCGCCGACTCCGTAATACCAGCACTCCAGGGCGACGCCCTCGACCTTCGTGGAGTCCCGGCTCGCGGGCTCGCCGACCAGAGCGCGCAGCTGGCCGGGCGTCGACCCCTCGCGGATGAGCTCGAACTCGGCCACCGAGATCTGCGACGCGCTCTGCTTGGCTCCCGGGTCGCTCGCGGTCTCCCGGATTCTTTCCCCCAGGTCCGGCGCGTTCCGCAGCAGCGCAGGCGCCGCTACCGCGAGCAGTCCGAGCAGAACCATCGCGAGCACGAGCGGTCTAGTGAGCGCCGCCACGACCGCAAGATTCGTCGCAGCGGGGCGGGTTTCCTGCGCTGGGGCTTCCCCTAGCGGTCGTGGGGCCGGGCCATGGCCCGGTAGTCGAGCGCCTCGTCGAGGATCTTCTGGTCCACGCCCTTGTCGAGCGCGACCTCGCGTAGAGGGCGACCGCTCGCAGCCGCCTCTTTCACGATCTCGGTCGCGAGGTCGTAGCCGATGTAGGGATTGAGCGCGGTCGCCGCCGCAAGGGTCAGCTCGGCGTAGCGCTCGGCCGTCTCGCGGTTGGCCTCGATCCCGTCGACGCATTTCTCCGCCAGAAGCCGGGACGCGCTCGCTAGGAGGTGGATCGACTCGAGCAGGTTCCGCGCCATCATCGGGACGAAGACGTTCAGCTCGAGATGGCCCTGCAGCCCGCCCACCGTGATCGCCTGGTCGTTCCCGATCACCTGTGCCCCGACCTGGGTCACGACCTCGGGGATCACCGGGTTCACCTTGCCGGGCATGATCGAGCTCCCTTTCTGGAGCTCCGGCAGGGCGATCTCGGCCAGGCCCGCCCGCGGGCCCGAGCCCAGGAGCCGGAGGTCGTTGGCGATCTTCGATAGCGAGACCGCGACCGTCTTGAGCGCGCCGGAGGCCTCGACGAGCGCGTCGCGCGCACCCTGCGCCTCGAAAGGATCCGCCGGCGGGAAGACGGCGAGGCCGCTCTCTTCGGACAGACGTCTCCGCACCCGCTCGGCGAACTCGGGGTGCGTGTTGAGCCCGGTGCCGACGGCCGTCCCGCCGAGCGGGATTCGCCCGACGCGCTCGAGGGTCGAGCGCACCCGCTCGATCCCCTGCCGCACCTGGGCCGCGTAGCCGCCGAACTCCTGGCCGAGCGTGACCGGCACCGCGTCCATGAGGTGGGTGCGGCCTGCCTTGACGACATCGTTGAACTCGCGCGCCTTGGCCTCCAGCGAGCCGGCAAGCTGCTCGAGCGCGGGTAGCAGGTCGTTCGTGAGGTCGTCCAGCGCAGCCAGGTGGACGGCCGAGGGGAAGACGTCGTTCGACGACTGCCCCATGTTCACGTCGTCGTTGGCGTGCACGCCCTCGCCGGCGAGCGAGGCGATGACCTCGTTCGCGTTCATGTTCGACGAGGTGCCCGAGCCGGTCTGGAAGACGTCGATCGGGAACTGGTCGTCAAACTCGCCCGCGGCAACGCGGTCGGCCGCCTGGGCGATCCGCTCCGCCTTGTCCTCGTCCAAGAGGCCGAGCTCGGCGTTCACGCGCGCAGCCGCCGCCTTGATGCGGGCCAGCCAGCGGGCGACCGAGACCGGGATGGGTTCCCCGGAGACAGGGAAGTTCGCCACCGCCATGCGGGTCTCGCCGCCCCAGAGCTCTCTGGGCGCGACCTCGCTCACGTCTTCAGTCTAGACCGCGAAGAGGTGCGGCCGGCCGTAGCGGTCCTCGGGGGGCCGCTCGCGGAGCACGCGCCGAACGGAGTCGCTCAGATCGGTGACCGACGCCCAGCCGAGGTAGCCGCAGGACTCGCATTCACCCGGGCTGAGCCGCTGGGTGCGCTCTCGCTCAGACGTGCGGACGCTTCCGCACTTCAGGCATTCGACGACGTTCATCTCTCCCACACTCTCAATTTCGGAGTCCTAACGGCCCTCGATTACCCGCTGGCATCCCTCGAACGAGGGACACTGGGCGGGGCAAGCCCCGCCCCTACACCCCTCTGTAGGGGCCGGACTTGTCCGGCCCGTCAGTCGGTGGAGTACTTCGGCTGAACCTTCTCGCCGCGGATCTTGGCGAGGGCATTGTTGGCGGCGATCGCCGCCTCGCCGAACCCGACCGAGATGAGCGTGATCTTGCCGTCGTAGCCGGCGACGTCGCCGGCTGCATAGACGCCGGCGATCGACGTCTCCATCGTCTTCGGCTCGACGAGGATCTGCCGCTTCCCGTGCAGCTCCAGCCCCCAGTCGGCGATCGAGCCGAGGTGGGAGTGGAAGCCGAGCAGCGTGATCAGGGCGTCGCACTCGACCTGGAAGCTCTCGCCGGTGGACGTGTTCTCGATCGTGACCGCCTGGATCGAGCCGTCACCGTGGATCTCGCGGATCTCGGCCGGGACGCAGATGCGCACGCCGCCCTCCTCCTCGAGCCGACGCGCTTCCTTGACGGAGGTCTCGAGCGCGCGGAAGTTGGCGCGCCGGTGGACGAGCGTGATCGGCAGGTCGGCCGTGTCCTGGAGGCCGAGCGTCCAGTCCAGCGCCGAGTCGCCGCCGCCCACGATGAGGCAGCGCTTGCCGCGGAAGTGCTCCTTGCGCCGGACGAAATAGTGGAGACCGCGGCCTTCCCACTCCTCGATCCCCTCGATCCCGAGCGTGCGGGGCTCGAAGGCGCCGTGGCCCGCTGTGACGATGAGCGCGCGGGCGAGGAAACGGTGCCCCGACTTGGTGGTGAGGCAGAGGATCTCCTCGCCGTTTTGGGCCAGACGCTCGAGGTCGGCGACCTCCTCCTCGAGATGGACGTCGGCGCCGAACTGGAGGCCCTGCTCGACGCAGAGGTCGACAAGCTTCTGCCCGAGGATCTTCGGGTGGCCGGCGACGTCGTAGACGTGCTTCTCCGGATAGACCGCGGCAACCTGGCCGCCGAGCTGGCCAAGGCTCTCCACGATGCGGACGGAAGCGTCCCGATGGCCCGCGTAGTACGCAGCGGCGAGCCCTACCGGCCCCGCTCCGATGATCGTGATGTCGCGGACGTCGTGGTGGCTCACGCCGCGAGAGATGCTATCGCCGGGCTAGTGGCTGCAGCCCGAGCCGCAGCCGCCGGCGTGCGTAGCCGGAGCCGCCTCGCCCTCGGCGACGCCTTCCTTCGCCTGGAAGGAAGAACCGCAACCGCAGGCGGCCTGGACGTTCGGATTGTTGATGGCAAAGCCCGCGCCCATAAGGGCGTCCACGAAGTCGATCTCGGAGCCGACGATATATGGCGCGCTGAAGGGATCGACGACGACGCGCACGCCGTTCGACTCGATCTCGTTGTCGCCGTCCTGGGGACCCAGGTCGAACCCGAGCTCGTACTGGAAGCCTGAGCAGCCGCCGCCCTGGATGGCGATCCGGAGCACGGATACACCGCCCTCGGGCTCCTCCGCCATGAGCTGGCGGATCTTCTCCGCCGCCGCATTGGTGACCGTGACCATCTAAATCGCAGTGTAGCAACGGGCTTCCCCTGCAACAGAGGCGGCTTGTGACACCCGTTGCACGGCAAAAATACCCGCTCAGAAGGCTTTTCTCACGTGCCGCGAACCCGGTTTGTGCGAGATAGGATGCCGCCGTGGCGCTCGCCGCCCTCGACGCGTGGTTTCCGTTCCTCGTCTACGCGCTCTTCGCGCTCGCGATCCCGGCGTCGATGCTCCTCTTTTCGTTCGTGTTCTCGACGCGGCCAAGCCGTCATGCACGAGCCCGCACCATCCCGTTCGAGTCCGGCGTGTCCACGGGCCCGCTGCAGCAGCAGCGCTTCACGATCAGCTTCTACCTGACCGCGATGCTCTTCATCGTCTTCGACATCGAGATCGTGTTCCTCTACCCGGTCGCGGTCATCCTCGAGGCGGTCGGGTGGTTCGCGGTGGCCGAGTTCGGGTTCTTCATCGCCATTCTCGTCGTCGCCTACGTGTACGTCTGGAAGAAGGGCGCGCTCGAGTGGCGGTAGAGCGCCGGAAACGTCTCGCCGACTTCGGCCTCAACTCCGAGCGGACGCTGATGCGCCGCAAGGGGCCGAGCGTCTTCGAGCGCGAGCTCGGCGTCGAGGAGCTCGAGGACAAGCTCATGCTGACGACCGTCGAGAAAGCCGTCGCGTGGGCACAGGGCAATTCCATCTGGCCGGACACCTTCGGTCTCGCCTGCTGCGCGATGGAGATGATCGCGATCGTCTCTCCCCGGTATGACGTGGCCCGCTTCGGGGCCGAGGTCTTCCGCTCCTCGCCACGGCAGGCCGACCTCATGATCGTTTCCGGCCGGGTCTCGCACAAGATGGCGGCTCCGCTCCGCCAGGTCTACGACCAGATGCTCGAGCCCAAGTGGGTGATCGCGATGGGCGCGTGCGCAAGCTCGGGCGGGATGTTCTCGAACTACGCGATCCTCCAGGGCGTCGACAAGATCGTGGCCGTCGACGTTCACGTCCCGGGTTGCCCGCCTCGCCCGGAGGCCTTGCTGGAGGGCATCGTGCGTCTCCAGGAGAAGATCCTCGCCGGAGTTCCGCCCGCGTACGACATCCGCGAGGTCGCCTCTTGAGCTGGGAGCAGATCCCGGGCTTCCTCTCCCAAAAGGATGCTCATGGCGAGACGACCGTCGTCGTCGAGACGGAACGGCTCGTCGAGGCCGCAACTTATCTCCGTGACGAGGCCGGCTTCGACTTTCTCTCGGACATCACTCCGACGGACTACCTCGGGTGGGAGCAGCCGCGAGTCGCCGGCTACTGGGGCAACCGGGCCGGACGGGACCTGAACTCACCCGGCTCCTGGGGGCTGGCGAAGCAGCCCGAGGAGAAGCCGAAGCGCTTCTCCATCTCCTACCACGTGCTCGCGCTCCGCGAGGGAGCCCCGCGACTGCGTCTCCAGGTCTGGTGCGACGACGGGGAGCCCGTCCCCAGCGTCGTCACCGTCTGGCCGACAGCCGACTGGCACGAGCGGGAGGCCTGGGACATGATGGGCATCTCGATCGACGGCCATCCCAACCTCGAGAGGATCCTCATGGAGGAGGACTGGGAGGGCCATCCGCTACGGAAGGACTACCCGCTCGGAGGCGAGCCGGTCCGCTTCTCGGGCGAAGAATGACGATGGCCGTCGTCGCCGAGAAGCGTCCGGCGATCTACGAAGGCTCGCGCATTCCGCAGCCGATCCCGACGGTGCTTCTCGTGGATCCGAAGCTCCGCGAGGAAGGCGACATCCTCGAGGTGAACTTCGGCCCGAACCACCCGTCCACGCACGGCGTCCTTCGCCTCGTGGTCGAGCTGAACGGCGAGCGCGTCGTCGGTCTCAAGGCGGTCGTCGGCTACCTGCACACGGGCTTCGAGAAGAACATGGAGCAGAAGAGCTGGTGGAAGGCGATCACGTATCCCGAGCGCATCGACTACCTCTCCTTCCAGATCAACGAGCTCGTGTTCGTGCTCGCGATCGAGAAGCTGCTCGAGGTGGAGCCGCCCGGGAAGGCCACGTGGATGCGCATGCTCCTCTCCGAGCTCAGCCGCATCCACTCCCATCTGATCTGGCTCGGGACGTCGGCGCTCGAGCTCGGCGCGATCTCGCTGCTCTGGTACTGCTTCCGCGAGCGCGACGCCGTCCTCGACCTCTTCGAGCTGGTCACCGGGGCCCGGATGCACACGCGCTACTTCCAGGCCGGCGGCCTCGCCGAGGACATTCCGCCGGGCTTCTACAGCGAGTGCCGGAGGTTCGTGGACTACATGCCGGCGCGACTCGACGAGTACGAGGCTCTCCTGTCGAGCCAGGTCATCTGGCTCGAGCGGACGAAGGGGCTCGGACTGCTCTCCGCCGCGGACGCGATCGCGCTCGGCCAGTCCGGGCCGGTGCTACGTGCCTCGGGTGTCGACTGGGACCTGCGCCGGGACGAGCCCTATCTCGCCTACGACCAGGTCGACTTCCGCGTGCCGATCTATCCCAACGGGGACGTCTACGACCGCTACAAGGTGCATATGGACGAGATGCGCGAGTCGACGCGCATCGTCCGGCAATGCCTCGACGGCATGCCCGAAGGGCCGTGGATCGTGGACGACCGCAAGATCGTCCTCCCGCCGAGGGATGAGCTGCACACCTCGATGGAGAGCCTCATTCACCATTTCAAGCTCGTCACCGAGGGCTACCGGGTTCCCGAGGGAGAGGTGTACGTCGCCGTCGAGTCGGCGCGCGGCGAGCTCGGCTGCTACGTCGTCTCCGACGGCGGGCCGAAGCCGTGGCGCGTGAAGTTCCGCGCGCCCTCCTTCGTCGCGCTCGAAGCGACTGCGACCTGCATGAGCGACGCGCTGGTCGCCGACCTCATCGCCATCGTCGGCTCCCTCGACACCGTCATGGGCGAGGTCGACCGCTAGTGGCGGACGCCTTGTACCAGCGCATCCGCAAGGTCGCCGCCCAGTACCCACAGCCGCGGTCGGCAGTCATGCCCGCGCTCCGGCTCGCGCAGGAGGCACACGGCGGCTGGCTCCCGCCTGAAGCTTTCCGGGAGGTGGCGGACGCGCTCGACCTCACGCCGGCGTACTGCCAGGCCGTGGCGAGCTTCTACGACATGTACCACCTCGAGCCCGTCGGCCGGCACATGGTCGACGTTTGCACGAACGTCTCCTGTGCGCTCCTCGGGGCGCAGCAGGTGCTGGAGGCTTTCGAGGAGGAGCTCGGCATCCGGGCGGGGGAGACGACGGAGGACGGCTCGGTGACACTGCGCACGGTCGAGTGCGCCGGCGGCTGCGGCTGGGCGACGGTCGTCTCCGTCGACCACCGCTACCGCGAGCCGGTCCGCCCCGAGGACGTCCCCGCGATCGTCCAGGAGCTCCATGTTTCCCCACCACCCACCCCCGAACGGGGTCACCACCATGGCGAGGCCTAAGACCCAGCAGCACTTGCTCTTCGAGCACGCCGAAGGGCGCGACCTGACGCGAATCGCCGAGTACGAGCGAGTCGGCGGCTACCAGTCGCTGCGCAAGGCGCTCAAGCTCATGCCGCAGCAGGTGCTCGACGAGCTCGTCGCCGCCAACCTGCGCGGCCGCGGCGGAGCAGGGTTCCCGATGGGCCGCAAGGCGAGCTTCCTGCCGAAGCCCGACCAGACGACCAAGCCGATCTACCTCGTCGCCAATGCGGACGAGTCCGAGCCGGGCACATTCAAGGACCGCGAGATCATGGCGCGGCTACCGCACACGTTCGTCGAGGGGATCGTCATCGCCGCTCACGCGATTCAGGCGAAGGCGGCGTTCGTCTACATCCGGGGCGAGTACCTCACCGAGTTCGAGATCTTCCGCGACGCGCTCGAGGAAGCCCGTAGGGCGGGCCTCGTCGGCGCCAACATCCTCGGAACGGGCTGGGGCCTCACCGTGATCGTCCATCGCGGCGCCGGCGCCTACATCTGCGGCGAGGAGACCGCCCTGCTCGAGTCGCTAGAGGGCAAGCGCGGGCAGCCGCGGACGAAGCCGCCTTTCCCGGCGAGCTCGGGCGTCTACGCCGCGCCGACGCTGATCAACAACGTCGAGACCCTCGCCACGGTGCCGAAGATCATCGAGCTCGGCGGCGAGCGCTACGCGAAGATCGGCACGGCGAGCTCGGCGGGGACGCGGCTCTTCTCCCTCTCGGGGAACGTCGTCAAAGGCGGGAACTACGAGGTCGAGCTGGGGACATCCCTGCGCACGCTTATCTACGACCTGGGCGGCGGCATTCCGGAAGGGCGCGAGCTGAAGGCGATCATCCCGGGCGGCTCGTCGGTCCCCGTCCTGGGCGCCGACCAGGTGGACACGCCGCTGGACTTCGATGCGATGGCGCAGGCGGGGACGATGCTCGGCTCCGGCGGCGTCATCGTCATCGACGACCGCGCCTGCATGGTGCAGCTCGGCCTCCGCGTTGCGCAGTTCTACATGCACGAGTCCTGTGGAAAGTGCACTCCCTGCCGCGAGGGAACGCGCTGGATGGTGCAGCTCCTGAAGAAGATCGAAGAGGGGGAGGCCGACCAGGCCGAGCTCGACCTCCTGCTCGACGTCTGCGACCGGATCCTGGGCAACTGCCTCTGCCCGCTCGGCGACGCGGCCGCGATGCCGGTAGCGAGCTACGTGGCCAAGTTCCGCGAGGAGCACCAGCGCCACATCGACGAGGGCGGTTGTCCGTTCGGGGGCGAGTCGTCTCTCGAGGGCGTGCTCGCGCCCGTCGACCAGCACCACGCGCACATGCGCGGCCAGATCGAGGTACCCATCCATGAGCTCGCCTAACGGCCAGTCCGAGCTCGTCACCGTCACGATCGACGACCGTGCCATCTCGGTGCCGAAAGGCACCGGGATGATCGAGACGGCGCTCGCGGCCGGGATCGAGATCCCTGTCTTCTGCTACGAGCCACGCCTCGGACCCCCGGTGGGCGCCTGCCGCATGTGCCTCTGCGAGGTCGAGGGCATGCCGAAGCTCCAGGCGGCCTGCACGATGACCGCGGAGGACGGGCTCGTGCTGCGCAGCGCGCAGACGAGCGCTCAGGCGGCCGAGGGCCAGGACGCGGTCCTCGAGTTCATCCTCCTCAACCATCCGCTCGACTGCCCCGACTGCGACAAGGGCGGCGAGTGCCCGCTCCAGGACCTCACGTTCCGCTTCGGGCCGGGGAACACGCGCATGCACTTCCCCAAGCGGACGTTCGACAAGCCGATCCCCGTCTCGCCTCTGATCGCACTCGACCGCGAGCGCTGCATCCTCTGCTACCGCTGCACGCGCTTCTCCGAGAACGTCGCCGAGGACGGCCAGCTCGTCGCCGTGAACCGCGGCGCGCAGTCGCTGATCGCGACGTTCGAGGACGAGCCCTACCGCGCGCACTTCTCCGGCAACGTGATCGAGCTCTGCCCGGTCGGCGCGCTGCTTTCCACGACGTACCGCTTCCGCGGGCGCCCCTGGGAGATCCAGAACGTGCCCACCGTCTGCGGCCTCTGCCCCGTCGGCTGCAACATCTGGGCGACCACGCGCGAGGGCAAGGTGGCGCGCATCCTCGCCCGCAACCACCCCGAGGTGGACGCCGGCTGGCTCTGTGACAAGGGCCGCTTCGCCTACGACCACCTCCGCGCCGGCGACCGGATTCGCGAGCCTCTACTTCGCGTCCGTCGCCGCGGCTTCGAGCGGGTCGACGCGGAGCGGGCACTCGAAGAGGCGGAGCGGGGCCTGCGCGAGGCGGTCGGCTCGGTCGTCGTCGCCTTCTCCGGATCCGAGACGGTCGAACAGGCCAGCGCGCTCGCCCGGCTCGTGCGCGAGGGGCTCGGCGGCAACACCGCGCTCCTCCCTGACGACTTTCACCCATCGCTCGATCGCTTCCGCGCGCCGCTCTCCGCCATCGGTGCTGCAGAGGTTTGCCTCGTCCTTGGGGACGAGCCGGTGCTCGAGCGGGCTCCCGTGGTCGACCTCTGGCTCCGAGCGGCCAGACGCGCCGGCGCCGAGGTGATCACCGTGAATCCGGCCGGAACGGTCTCGGTTCCGCCCGGATATGCCGCGACGGCTTCCGCAGAGCTTCTCGGCGAGTCGCCTCCAGAGGACCTCCGGAGGGCGGCTCGCGCCCTGAAGAAGGCCTCCCGAATCGCGTTGATCTGGTCCGAGGACGACCCGAGCGGCGGCCAGCACGTCGCCGCCCTGGCCGCGGGCCTCGGCGGCGAGGTCGCGGCCTACCTCCTCCCCCGCACACCGAACGGGCGAGGGGTCGCCGCGGCCTGGCGCGACGCGGGCGACGGCCTCGGGGACCGGCTTCCCGCCGAAGGCGAGATCGGCGCCCTGATCGTCTCCGGCGACGAGGCCGCCTCCGACCCTCGAGTGGCCGAACTGGCACAGCGAGCCCGCTTCGTCCTCGTCGCGGCAATGTTCCAGAGCGAGGTAACCGGCTGGGCGCAGCTCGTCCTCCCGGGAACGAGCTACCTCGAGCGAGACGGGACCTACGTCAATCTCGAGGGTCGCCCGCAGCGGCTGCGCCGCGCCGTCGCGCCGCCATTCGCCGACGAGCTCGAGCTCTTCGCCTCGCTGGCGAACCGCTTCGGGATCGCGGTCACTGCCTGGGCGAGCGGAGCCTTACCCGGCGACGAGGCGGAGCTGCCACAACGCGATGAGGGCGCACCTGAAGCCGCGCCCCCACGCGCACGCCCCGGCGCCCGCGCGGGAAAAGGGCTTCGGCTCGTCCGCTACCGCGGGCTCTTCAGCGGGCCCGCCGTCGAGCGCGTCCCCCAGCTGCAGTTCCAGCGCCCGTTGGCGGAAGTCGAGCTCTCGGCCGGCGACGCAGGCGAGCTCGGACTCGCGAACGGCGAGCCGGTGATCGTCTCGTCTAACGGCACGTCCCGCACGCTGACCGCGCGCCTGAACCGCCGACTGCGCGACGGTGTCGTTCGGATCCCATCCGAGCACGCCGAAGGGCTCGAGGAGCGGGTGGAGGTGATCCGTGCAGGAGCTGAATGAGCCCTGGTGGATCGACGTGATGAAGGCGCTCTTGATCGTCAACCTCGTGCTCGGCGCCTTCGCCTACTCCACGTGGCTGGAGCGGAAGATCCTCGGCCGCATGCAGTCCCGCTACGGCCCCAACCGCGCCGGCCCATTCGGGCTCCTCCAGCCGATCGCCGATCTCGTGAAGCTGATCCGCAAGGAGCACTTCTACCCGGCGAGCGCGATCGACGTCCTCTACATCACAGCGCCCGCCGT
>Ga0184610_1000309_pt1 | contig 11976 bp, 8 predicted proteins | sample PLM1_100_coex_FD_133011 | JGI IMG/M metagenome (GOLD analysis project Ga0184610, IMG submission 133011) | Groundwater sediment microbial communities from an aquifer in East River, Colorado, USA - PLM1_100_coex | ecosystem: Environmental > Terrestrial > Soil > Riparian zone | place: USA: East... | reverse complement strand
CTAGTATCGCAGGAGGGCCCCGATGCCCTCGACGGGCTCGAGATCCCGGTGATGGCGCACCGCCCAGACGGTTCCGCCGTGCTGGAGCGTCTGGTGGACGGCGAGATCGAGGCCGTCGCCGTCCTCCTCGAGGCTCGTGCCGTCGAGCGGGCATTTGCCGCCCTCGAGCGCGACGCGGCCGCAGGCGGGGCACTGGAAGGCCGGGTGCCGCACGCCCTGCTGGAAGAGCAAGAGCTCGACGCGCCCGTCCGAGGCGGCCTCGAGCGTCTCGGCCCAGCCGGAGGTCGCTCGCCCGTTCCTCGCGGCCTCCTCGAGCCAGCGTTCGACGGCGTCACGCTCGCGATCGGCACGCCACTGCTCGAGGACGGGCCGTGCCTGCTCGAGGAGCTCCGCCGGGGTCGCGTGCGCCTTAGCATGCGTCCAGCCGGCGATCGCGCTCCGCGTCTCCGGGGAGACGAGCTCGGTGAACTCGGCGCGGATGTCCTCCGCTGCGACGACGACGATGCTCGGGCCGCGGAGGCGGCGGACGATTTGATCGAGCTCCTCCGCGACTGCGCGCAGGTGATCTTCAGCCAGCTTGTCGATGTGCCGCTGGTAGCGCGCCTGCGACCAGCCGCCCTGATCGTGCCGCCGCGGCTGCTCGTCATGCTGGTCGACAACCTCCTCGAGCCGACCCCCTTGCAGGCGGTATACCTGGCCCTCTTCACGGCTGACGACGACTACCAGGGCTCCCTCCCCTCGTCCCACGAGCGGGACAAGGGGAGCAAGGTAGAGCTGGCGCCCGACCTTGGCGTCATCCTCGACGCTCTCGGTCAGCGGAAGCGGCCGCCAGACGTTGTCCAGACCCGCGCAGAAGACGGCAAGGCCGTGGGCGCCGTCCCGGCTGAACTCGTGCTCGAAATACTCGCGGATCCGCTGGAAGTCGGTCTTTAGGCCCAACCGCTGATCGTGGGAAAGCTCTCGGCGGTTGGCGCCGTCGCCCTTCGCGGCCTCGTCGAGAAGGGAGTTGAGCCGAGTGTGCGCGTCCCCCGGCGTGGGCGAGGCGGACGGGTCGAGATTGAGGTAAAGGCTGATGGCGCATCCCTTCGCCGCCTGGAAACCGGCAAGGTCGCGAAGCTCGTCCCAGCTGATCGTCCGCGCCATGCGAAGCTACAGAATAGGAACATGCGGCCGACCCGCGTCGTTTACTACTACAGGAGTACAAAATCGTCGATTGAGAGGATTACGTGAGCACGAACGACGTCCGTGAGGTGATCGTCATCGGAGGGGCCTGCGCCGGCTACACCGCCGCCCTCTACGCGGCCCGTGCGAACATGCGGCCGCTCGTCATCGAGGGTCTCAACTGGGGTGGCCAACTGATGATCACGAGCGACGTGGAGAACTATCCGGGCTACCCCGAAGGCATCCTCGGCCCGGAGATGATGCAGGACTTCCGGCGCCAGGCCGAACGCTTTGGCGCGGAGTTCGTCACCGACGACGCGACGAAGGTCGATTTTTCCGAACGGCCTTTCCGGGTCTGGATCGGCGACGACGAGTACCGCGCCGAGACGGTCATCATCGCGACGGGCGCGAATGCCCGCCAGCTCGGGCTCGAGTCCGAGAAACGGTTGCAGGGACGCGGCGTCTCCTATTGCGCGGTCTGCGACGCGGCCTTCTTCAAGGACGCGGACATCGTCGTGGCCGGCGGTGGGGACTCGGCCATGGAGGAGGCGACGTTTCTCGCCAAGTTCGCGGACAAGGTCAGCGTGGTGCACCGCCGCGATGTCTTCCGCGCGTCGCCGATCATGGTCGACCGAGCCGAGTCGAACGACAAGGTCAACTTCGTTCTCGACTCGGTTGTCGACGAGGTGCTCGGCGACGATCGGGTCTCGGGGGTCACCGTCCGCAACCTCAAGACCGACGAGCGGACCGACCTGAAGGCGGAAGGCTTCTTCGTCGCCATCGGTCACGACCCGAACACCGAGCTCTTTCGGGGCCAGATCGACATGGACGAGGCCGGCTACATCGTCACGAAGGGGAAGTCGACCGAGACGAGCATTCCAGGCGTCTTCGCCGCGGGAGACGTGCAGGACCACGTCTACCGCCAGGCGGTCACGGCAGCCGGGTCCGGCTGTATGGCCGCCCTGGACGCCGAGCGCTGGCTCGCGGCCGAGCGCGGTCGCCTCAATGACGCTCTCGCCGCGCCGCGCAGCTAGCCTGGAAAGACCCATGCCGAACTTCATCTGCCCCAACTGCAGGCGGCGGTCGATTGACGACGACGGCCGTGAGGGCTTCACGCACCAGCCTGCGGCCTGTGCCTCTTGCGGGTTCGGCTTTCTCTTCGAGATCAAGGACGACTACTACCCCGCCCCGGGCACGGGCTTCGTCGTTTGCGACCGCGAGGCCCGCGTCATCGCGGTCGGGCAGGGCGTCTTCGAGCTCACGGGCTACCGCGAGGGAGACTTGCTCGGCCACGAGCTCATGCCGACGCTCTTCGAGCCGAACGGCGAAGAGCAGGATCCGGCCGCGCTCGCGCTCGAGTGGGGCGTCCGCCGCTTCGACCAGCGGCTCGTGCTGAAGACGCGCGCCGGGCTTACGAAGGAGATCCGGGCCGACTTCTTCCCGGCCTATGACGAGGACGGCGGCCTTCTCGTGGCGCTCTCGCCGCGGTAGGGGCGGGAGATCTCCCGCCCCTACGCCAGCCGCTCCTCGACCCAGGCCTGGAGAGACTCGACCGCGCGGAGCGAACAGGTCAGGTCGGCGATCTCCGCCCGCACGGCACGTGTCTCGCCACAGCGGAGTACGCCGAGCACCTCGAGGCGCTCGACCGTCGTCGCCTCGAGGGCATGCCTTGCCTCGCGCTCGAGCGCGGCGCGGTGCAGGCGGCAGCGCGCCCGCTCGAGGCGGGCGGCCAGCATCGACGCCTCCGCGGCCAGCTCGTCCGCGTAAAGCGCGAGGTCGACGGACCGCACGAGCCGACGCTAGCCGCAGCCGATGCCGAGGTGGCGCGCGAGATGTGTCGGGTCAGCGCAGAGCTCGTGCCAGGATGGGGCTCGTCGCCGGGGTGCGATGGGCGGATGCGAGGCCAGGACGCAGGGAGCGCTCGTATCGAATTTAGATACGGGCGCGACCGAGGACGCCGTCTCGCGCCGCCCAGTGCGATTCCGGCGGCACAGCTCTCATTCTGGAGCGAGCTCTAAACCCGGCTGGAAGGACAGAGGTCGTTCAGCACGCAGATCTCGCAGCGGGGCGCCCGCGCGAGGCAGACGCGGCGGCCGTGCCAGATGAGCAGGTGCGGGAACCGCGCCCAGTCCTGCTTCGGCACGAGCCGCTGCAAGTCGCGCTCGATCTTGACGGGATCGTCGTGCCGGGTCAGCCCGAGCCGCTGCGACAGGCGCCTGACGTGGGTGTCGACGACGATGCCCTGAGTCGCGCCCCGCTCGGCTGCAACGACGTTCGCCGTCTTGCGGCCGACTCCAGGCAGCCGCACGAGCTGCTCGAGCCGTGTCGGCACCTCGCCGTCGAACTCCTCGAGGAGCATCCTCATCGTTCCGCGCAGGTTCTTCGCCTTCTGGCGAAACGTGCCTGTCGGGAGGATGTCGCGCTCGAGCTCTTCGAGCGGCACGGCGAGATAGTCCTCCGGGCGGCGGTACTTCTGGAAGAGCCGCTCCGTGACCCGGTTCACAGTCACGTCCGTCGTCTGGGCCGAGAGCATCACGGAGACGAGCAGCTGCAGCTCGTCGCGAAAGCGGAGCGCGATGACGGCATCGGGATGAGCAGCCGCGAGGCGCTCGATGATCGGGCGGATTCGCTCTCGCTTAGGCCCGACGCGCCTGCGCGCCTCCCCGACGTAGCTACGCTGCAACGAGGAGGCGCGGACCGGCGCAGACGACGTCGAGTGCCGGACAGCCCGCGCAGGCGAACTCGCTCGGGGTCGGCCGGAACTCGCCTGCATCGATCCGGCGGATCGCCTCGGAGAGCTGCGCCTCGAGCTCGCTCGTCTGCGTGCGTGTGAAGGTCGTCGTGACAACCTCGTCGGGCCGCTCGAGGAAGACGTAGGCCACCTCGACCTCCTCCGCGCCGGCCCGGAAGGCGGCGAGCGCGTAGACGAGCCGTTGTAACCCGTACTCCGCCTCGACGACGTCGGCGGGCGAGAGCTCCTCGAGCAGATTCGTCTTGTAGTCGACGACGAGCACTCGCTCTCCGTCCAGCTGGAACAGATCGAAGCGGCCGTGGAGGAGGACGCCGTCGTGCTCGAAGCCGAAGCCGAGCTCGGGGCGAACGCCCGGAAGATCGGAGAGCCGGCGCGCCAGCGCCGACTCACGCCAGGCCCGCACAAGCGTCTCGATCCGGACGAGATCCTCCTCGCTCGCGCCGGGGTAACGCGCCACCGCGAGCTCCCGCAGCTCCGCCTCAGGGGTCTCCAATTCGAGAAGCACGTGCACGGCGTCGCCGATCTCCGTGGCGGCGAGCCCGGACTGCCCGGGAACGGAGCCGGCCGCCTCTCCTGGCCGCATCCCGACAACCCGCTCGGCGTAGTAGCGGTACGAGCAGCGCTCGAAGAGCGCGAGCGCGCTGTACGACAGGCGCCGGACCCGATGCAGCGGCGGGGCGGGGATCTCGGCAAGAGGCGGGAGCGCGGGCGCAGGCGGAAGGAGCGCGGGGAAGTCATGTCCCGTGAAGAGCTCCAGTTGTCCCACGCCGTTCCCGGAGACGGTCACCGGTCTGGGGGGCGCCTGGGGGCGATGCCGGTCGAGGCGGACGATGACACGCGCGTCCTCTCGCACGAGTTCGAGCGGGCCTTCGCCGGCTGCTTCGAGCTCGCTGGCGTCCAGCCGCCCGAGTACCCAGCCGATCGGCGTGGCGGCGTCGGCGCTCGTCTCCGGGTCAATCGCGCCCGAGACGATCAGGCGGTCGATCGCCCTCGTCATCGCCACGTAGTAGAGCCGCAAGCGCTCGGCCTCCTCCTCGGCGCGCTCCGCCTCGCGGACGGCCTCGTACTCAAAGGCTCCGCGGCGCTGCCCGGTGGCGGGATCGGCGACGCGGAACCCGAAGCGACCGTCGGGAAGGCAGAGGATCTCGTCGGGTGAGGGTGCGGCACGGTCACGGCCCGCGTCGGCGACGACAACCACCTTGAACTCGAGCCCTTTGGCCCCGTGGATGGTCAGGAGGCGCACCGCGTCGGCTCCCTCCTCCTCGGCGACCGCCTCAAGCTCCTTTGCCCCGACCTGCTCCTGGTCGCGCACGAAGCGGACGAAGCCCTCGATGTCAGGCCCGCGCAGCTCCTCGTACGAGCGGGCGAGGCGCGCGAGCTTGCGCATGTTCGCGTAGCGGCGGCGGCCGTCCCACCGCGCGAGGACGGCGAGGTCGTAGTCGTGCTCGGCGACGATCGCCTCGACGAGGCGTTCGAGCGAGACGGAGGGAGCTAGCCGGGAAAGGCGTTCGAAGCGCTGGAGAAACGCCTTGCACAGCCGCTCGTCGTCCTCCGACAGCTCCGAGGGCAGACCGCGCTCGAACGGCAGGAAGAGCGGCCGCCTGGGCGCAGCCCGGCGGATGAGCACGAGGCAGTCGTTCGACACGCCGACGAGCGGAGACGCGAGGACCGTGACGAGCGCCTCGTCGTCGTAACGGTTGTGCAGAAGGCGCAGGTAGGCGAGCAGGTCGACGACCTGCTGCTGGCCGAAGTAGCCGCGGCCCGTGGCCCGGTACGTCGGCAGGCCGGCCGCGCGCAGCTCCTCCTCGTACCACTCGGCGTCGGTGCCGGCCGCGAAGAGGAGAACGATCTCGCCCGGCGCCGCCGAGCCCGAGTCGACGAGCTCGCGGACGCGACCGGCGATGTGGCGCGCCTCTGCCCGGCGCCAATGGACGCCCGAGCCCGCATAGCTCGCCTTGTCCGTGACGAGGAGCTCGACCGGCGTCCCGAAGACGGGGTCGGCGAAGCGCCCCGCGGCTTCGAGGGGCTGGAAGTCCTCGCCGAACTCACCGGAGAAGAGGTAGTTGACCGCGCCTAAAAGCTCGGGCCGGGAGCGGTAGTTCTGCGTGAGCGCGAGGACGCCTGAGGACTGCTCCCGCCGCTCGCGGAAAACGTGGACGTCCGCATGCCGGAAGCCGTAGATCGACTGGAACTCGTCCCCGACGAAGAACACCTCCTTCTCGTCGGGTGGTGACCCCGTTTGGGGGTGGGGGGTGGGGAAAAAAGGCTCGGAGAGCAGGTCGATGAGCTCGCACTGGAGCCGGTTCGTGTCCTGGAACTCGTCGACCATGACGGAGCGAAATCGCCAGCTCTCCCGCTCGCGCACCGAATCGTTGTCGCGCAGGAGGTCGCGCGCTCCGAGCTGGAGGTCTTCGAAGTCGAGTGCGCCCTCGCGCTCCTTGGCGGCCCGGTAAGAGCCTTCGAAGGCCTCGAGCAGCTCCTGGAGCAGGTCGCGGTCGCGGCGGGCGAGCTCGTCGAGCGCGGCCTGCTCGACCGCCCGTCGCGCCTCCTCGTAGCTCGCCGCGCGCTCCCCGCGGGCACGGAGCTCGGACAGGTCGAGTAGGCGCTCCGGGAGGGTGCGCTCGTCGAGCACTTCCAGGGCGCGGGCCGCGGTCGCTCGCGCCGTCTCCCCCCCATCGACATCCTCGATCAGGAACCGAGCCGCCTCGCGAAGCTCCTCGACACGGCCTTCGAGCCCCGGACGCTCCCCGAGCTCGAGGACGAGCGGGCGACCGGCCGCGCGGAGCGTTTCGTACACGCCCGTGAGCATGCGCCGGAGCGCCCGCCTGCCGTAGGTGGCTAGGAGCCCGACGCGCTCTTCGTCTTCCCCTGCACAGAAGCCTGCGAGGGCGGCGGTGAAGGCCTCGCTCTGGAGCACCCGCGCCTGGCTCTCGTCGAGGACCCGGAACCGCGGATCGATGCCGGCCTCGAACGGATAGGCCTTGAGCAGGCGGTGGCAGAAGCCGTGGATGGTCGAGATCCAGGCGCCGTCGAGCTCGCGGGCGAGATCCTCGCGGCCAAGCTCGCGCAGACGCGCGCGAATGCGGCCCCGAAGCTCGCCGGCCGCCCGCTCGGTGTACGTGATCACGAGCAGCGAATCGACGGAGTGATCGCGGTCGCAGACGGCGCGCGCAAAGCGCTCGACGAGCACCTTCGTCTTCCCGGTCCCTGCCCCCGCCGAGACGAAGACGACGCCCGGCGCCTCGATCGCGGCGACCTGCTCCTCGCTTGGCGACGTTATGAGCGTTGCCATCAAGGCCTCCGCACCCGGCACATGGGATAGAGGTCGCACCAGGTCGGGCAGCCGGCGTCTCCGAGCGGGTCGTGGCGAACGTCGCCGCCGCGGATCCGCCCGACGAAGCCGCGCGCGTGCTCGACGGCCCGGTCGATCTGGCCCCAGAACTCGTCTTCGTCCTTGTAGTCGTTCCGCGCGAAGCCGGGGACACCGTCGTCCTTGGCCGAGGCGCGCAAGAGCCCGCGCGCCTGGCGCTCGCCCGCGAGCGCGCGATAGACGCCGCCGATGGGCTCGATCCCGACGAGGTCGCGCAAGACGAGCATGTAGAGCGGGATCTGGAGCTTGAGCTCCGAGTCGATCTTCGCCGCCGAGTACGCGGTCTTGCCCGACTTGTAGTCCTGGACGATGCCGCGGGCGCTGAACGGATCGACGTCGATCCGGTCGATCTTCCCGGAGAGGGTGAAGCCGCCGAGGTCGATCCCCCGCTGCAGTTCGGGAGCGGACCGTTCGGAGCCGAACGAGACTTCGAAGCGCCGCGGGACGAGCGGCGACTCGTCCGCCGCCTCGGCGCGCACGAAGTTCTCCAGGTCGCGCCACAGACCTGCTTCCAGCTCGCGGCGCTCTAGCTCGTCGAGCTCCTGGCGCACGCCGCCGAGCGCGTCGTCCAGGCAGGTGCGGAGAAAGCGCAGGGCGTCTTCGACGTTCCCCGGCTCGACCTTGTCGGCGCCGACTTCCTTCGGCAGGCCAGAGAAGAAGCGGTGCAGGACCGTGTGCGCGATCGAGCCGCGCAGCTTCGCATCGACTTCGGCGTCGATCTGGCGCGGCGCCACGAACCGCTCGACGAACCAGATCGACGAGCAGCCGGCGAAGGCCTCGAGCTCGGTCGCGCTGAAGCTCGTGCGAGCGCCGAGCTCCGCCAGCACGGCCGGGTTGGTCAGCTCCGTGGAGCGGTCGAACGCCCGGCGGGCCCGGCTGAAACGACGCTCCCAGCCGTTCGCCTCGGCCAAGGCTGCGGCCTCGTCCGGATCGCTCGCGGCAAGCGCCGCGAGAGCCCGCAGGCGCTCTCGCTCTGTGGGAGCTTCCTCGAGGCCCCAGGTCAGCGCGGACAGTGGCCGCCGCCGCGTCCAGCGCTTGACCTCGTCGGGCGCGAAGAGCCCTCGCACCTCCTCCCAGAAGGGGCTCGCCTGGCGCGGCGAGCCTTCGTCGCCGGCCGCCTCGCGCACGAGGTACAGCCGCCGTGACGGCCTCGTGCACGCGGCGTAGAAGAGATAGCGCTCGCGCGCGACTCCGTTGGGACGCTCGAGGCGGGCACGCCCGCGTGCATCGAGCTCGCGCCTCGTGTCGTCGTCGAGGAACGGCGATGCCGCGGATCGGCGCGGGAGCGTCCCCTCCTCGAGGCCGAGCACGAAGACCACCTGAAACCGGCGGGTGCGCGCGCGCAGGAGGTCGGGCACCGCGACCCGACCCGCTTGGCCCGCCGAGCCGAGCCGTACGGTCGCGGCGTCGAGCGCCGCGAGCACGTCCTCCCGCTCCAGCGGGCCGGCCAGCTTCTCCCACCCCTCGAGCTCGGCAAGGAGGCGCGAGATCTGCTCGAAAGCGCGCAGGTCGACGAGGGAAGATTCGCCGGTCGGCGGCGCCTCGAGCCCGTGCGCCGCACGGGTCATCGCCCGGGTCAGGGTCCGAATCGTGGCGAGAGGCCCCGATGCGGCGCGCGCCTCGTCGAGCCACGCGAGCCGCTGGCCGCGAAGCTCGACGACCCGCTCTTCGATGTTCGTCCGGACGCCGAGCCCGCGCAGGCGCCCCTCGAGGTAGTCGGCGTGCGCGCGCGTGAGACCCGAGTAGGGAGAGCGAAGGAAGGCAAAGAGATCCCGCCGCTCCCCACCACGCCAGAGGAAGCGGAGCGCGCCGAGGAGCGCATGGCCGAAAGCCGTCTGGGCAAGCCGAACGCGCCCCTCGAACGCATAGGGGAGCCCGAGCGTGGCCAGCGCCGTCTCGAGGGGAGCCCGCCAGCGTTCGAGCGAGGGGCAAACGAGCGCGATCTCCTCGGGCGGCGTCCCCGCCCTGATCAGGCCCAGAACCTCGTCGCCCACCAGCTCGAGCGCGCCGCGGGTGCCCGCTCCTTCGAGGAAGCGCACAGCGCCCTCGAGCGGGGGCGGAGCCGGCATCGTTCCCGCGGCGAAAAGGGCCCGCTCCAGATACTCGAGGGCGGCCGGTGGACGGTCCGCTTCCCAGCCCGAACCGGGGACGAGCTCCTCTACCCGGCCCGAGGCGAGGTCGCTGAGGTCCCCGGCCGTCCGTTCAAGGGCCGCGAATGCCGGCCGTCCCGGCTCGTAGGGGAGCGAGACGGTGACCTCTGTGCGCCCGGCAAGGGCCTGGAGGAGGCCCCACTGGACGCCGGTGAGGTCCTCGAACCCGTAGGCGAAGACCGGCCGGCCGTCCCAGGCTTCCAGCTCCCGCTCGACGCGCTCGACCGCGTGCCTCCGCTCGAGCTCACGGTCCCACAGACCGAGGCGGTCTAGCTCGGCGACGTACGCGGCGTAGAGACGGCCGAGGTTTCCCTCGACGGCCGGGGGATCCACGAGCCCGCCTTCGAGCTCGGCGATCGCGCCGAGAAGGCTGTCCGAGAACCCCCCGAACCGCGCCGAAGCGCCGAGCCCGTTCAGACTTGTACCGGCTAGCGCACGCCGGAGCACGAGCGTCCGCTGAAGATCGGTCGCCACCGGACGATGCGCCCCGTTCCCGCGCGCGATGCGCTCGAACAGGTCGTCGAACGTGCCGATCCAGCCGCCGAGCAGGCACGGTGAGCGGGCGAGCAGATCGTGCTCGACCCGGTCGATCTCGGCCCGGTTCGGAACCACGAGGAAGGGATCACGTCCCACGGCCCCGAGGTACCGATCAAGAAGACGCGCGACCTTGCCCGCGTTCGCCGGGCCCACCAGCAGAGCCAGCGGCATTCAGTTCATTCTATGCCTCGCCCCGGCGGGAGCCGGGGCGGGCGAGAACCATAGGGACCTAGTCGGATTAGCGGCTACGCGGCGGCCTTGGGCCTGCGTCCCCGCCGAGCTGCGGCCCGGCCGGGCATCTTGCCCGCGCAGTCGTCGCATAAATCGGCGGCCTTGGCGCCGCGCCGTGCGTCGGTAAAGGTCACGCGCATGCCAGCGCCTTTTCCTTCGCCGACTTCCTTACCGCAATTGTCACAGACGAGCACTGTCTTGCGAGCCAAATCTTCCTCCACTTCCGTGTCAGTTTGGGGCGTTAATCTACTCGAAGAATCATCGCATTGGCGAACGCGCGCGTGCGACGGTGGTTTTCCGTCAATTCGTTCTCCCGCAGCGTCGCTTGAGCCCCGAAAGTGGCGAGAATCCCATACCCCATTCTCGTCCCGTTGCTCGAGGCCAGGTCGGGCCGTGTACCCGAAACGGTGTTCCGCTCGATGAGGCAATGCGAATAGTCACCGCAATAGATGCCGACGCCGAGTCCGTTGCGGACATCGTTCTCCTTTGCGGATCCCATCGACATCTCAGTGATCGAGATCCCTCGCAGCGTGGTATCGCGCACGCGATTCTCGCGAATCTCCACGAGAGCAGAGTGCGTGACGATTCCCTCTTGACCACCGACGACCAGGCAGCCTTCGACTAGGCTCGGCGCGCGGTGGATGCTGAAGGAGATATCGATCCCCTGCGCGTACTCGTCCGCGGGCGAATGGATTAGACAGTCGGAAATCCTGACGCTGCTCCGGCGCACGTTGATCGCGTCAAGGGTCGCGCCGGAGATCTCCACGCGCTCCAGAACGACGTTCTTCGCGTCGTCGACCTCGATGCCGTTCTCCTCCGCCACTACCGTGAGGTCGCGCACCACGACGTCGTCGGCCGTCACGACGATGCCTCCGCGAACGATGGTCCCGGGCTCGCCGACAAGCTTCTGCGCGTGGTCAAGAAAGAGCGGACCGTCGTGGACACCGGCCTCCAACCTGATAGTCGGCGGCTGCGTGGACCACGCGATCGCACCACCCCCTACGACGACGACGAAGACCGCGCCGGCGCTTACGACCCCGAGGCGGCCGAGCTCGCCGCCGTCCTCCCCGTACGTCAGCCGCAGGAGCGGAAAAACCGCGTGCCCGAGCACCTGTCCGAGCAGCCAGGAACCCCCGTAAAACGCGAGCGCGGCACCGAGCGAGGCATTGACGTCCGTGGCACGCGCCGCGAGCATGACGAGCCCCAGCTCGGCGGCGCCGAGCGGCAGGGCAAGCCAGCCGGGCTGGTACGCAACCAGGCGGTCATACGCGAGGTCAGCCACGACGCCGACTCCGACCATGAGCGCAGCGAGCGCGAATGGCCACCACTCGCGGATCAGGAGGGCGAGGCCGATGGCCGCGAGCAGCGGCACGAGAGCCGCCGCCAGCCTGGACTCGAGGCGACCCCTCAGCGTGTACGACACGCGCTCACCCGCCGTAGGAACCGCCGTGCGGCGTACTTGGCGCCAGCCAGGGTGTCGGCCGCCGGGAATGCCCACTGGCCGGGAACGCCGGCAAGCGTGAGCGTGCGCACGGCATCGGTCAATTGCGGGACGGTCGAGTCCGCTGCGAGAACGATCCAGTCCTCGGCGATTTCGAGGTCGTGCTCGTCCACGAGCTGCTCGAGCAGCGGATCATGGCGGAATCCCCGTTTGAACCCCGTCGCGCAGATGACCTGCTGGGCGCCGTTCAGCTCGGCGACCACCCGAAACCGCCCGCTTGCACGGGCCTGCTCGAGGGGCCCGTCCCAGGCTCGCCCCGGTGGATACGAGGGTG
>Ga0184610_1000307_pt1 | contig 11997 bp, 9 predicted proteins | sample PLM1_100_coex_FD_133011 | JGI IMG/M metagenome (GOLD analysis project Ga0184610, IMG submission 133011) | Groundwater sediment microbial communities from an aquifer in East River, Colorado, USA - PLM1_100_coex | ecosystem: Environmental > Terrestrial > Soil > Riparian zone | place: USA: East... | reverse complement strand
TGTCACTCGCGGTACGCGCGGGTGAGATCTACGGCATTGCGGGTGTCGAAGGCAACGGTCAAACCGAGTTCGTGGAAGCGCTCGTCGGGCTGCGTCCGGTGATCTCTGGACGGCTTCTCATCGATGGCAGCGAGGTGACCCACGCCACTGCGCGCGCCGTGCGCCTCTTGGGCGTGGCCAACATACCCGAAGATCGCCATCGCCGTGGGCTGGTATTGCCAATGGCGGTCTGGGAGAACGTGGTCCTGGGTCACCACGCCCGGCGGCAGTTCCTCAACGGCGCGTTTGTCGACCGGCGGGCTGTCGAGACATTTGCCGACGAGCAGGTAGAAAAATTCGACATCCGGCTGAGCGGTACTGATGTTCCGGCCCTCGCGCTTTCGGGGGGCAACCAACAGAAAGTCATTGTCGCCCGGGAGTTCAGCTTCAGTCCGAAAGTACTGATTGCCGCGCAACCGACGCGCGGGCTCGACATCGGCGCAACGGAATTCGTGGAGCGTCAGTTGCTGGAGGCGCGCGCCAACGGCATGGCAGTGCTGCTCATCTCAGCCAACCTTGAAGAGGTTTTGTCCTTGTCCGACCGGATCGGTGTGATGTATTCCGGAGAGCTCGTCGCCGAGTTCCGGCGCGGCGAGGCCACGCCGCAGGAACTGGGGCTGTACATGACAGGCACCCGCCGCCAGACCGCCGGCACCGGAGTTTCGCCCTCGTGAAATGGCGCCTTTTTGCCTTGCAGTTCGCGACGCCGCTGCTCGCGATCCTCTTCGGCGTGCTTATCGCCTCCATCATCGTGCTGGCCATCGGCCAAAATCCGCTCGACGTCTTTGGCGTCCTGATACGCTTCGGACTGCTTCGATCTGACAGTCTGCTCTCGATCCTCTTCAAGGCCACCCCTCTGATCTTCGCCGGCCTCGCCGTCGCGCTCTCATTCCGCGCGGCGCTGTGGAACATCGGCGTGGAAGGGCAGTTCTACATCGGCGCGTTCACTGCAGCCTACATCGGATTCACGCTCAAGGGCCTGCCGGTCGCCATCCACCTTCCGCTGACGATCTTGGCCGCTGCAGCGGGGGGTATGGCGTGGGCGCTCATCCCGATCGCGCTGAAGCTCCGACGCGGCGCGCACGAAGTCATCACGACGATCATGATGAACTACATTGCCGCTGCCGTGATCCTCTACCTGATTGCCGATGTCTTCCGTGATCCATCCCAGGTCGGGACCCCGCGGGTCCGGACATCGGAGTTCCCCCCAAGCGCGCGGGTGCCATCGATGGGACCACTGTTGGAACTGTTCGGACTGACCGGTCCCGATGCGAATAAAGTCAATTGGCTCCTGCCGTTTGGTCTGGTCCTGTGCGTTGTCTTCGCTATCGTGTTGAGCCGCACGCGTTTCGGATATGAAGTCCGCGCCGTCGCGTTCAACCCCCAGGCGGCGGAAGCGGCGGGCATTCCCAATGCACGGATCCAGTTCCTCATGTTCATGCTGAGCGGCGCGGTCGCGGGGTTGGTCGGCCTCAACGACGTGCTCGGGTTCTTCGGATACCTGGACATCGACTTCCCGAAGGGACTCGGCTTTCTGGGCATTTCGGTCGCGCTGCTCGCGAAGAACAATCCGCTGGGGGTCATTCTGGCCGCGCTGCTGTTTGGTTTCTTGGATCGTGGCGCGCAGGGTGTCCAGTTCTTTGCGCGTACGCCCAAGGAGGTCATCGTGATTCTCCAGGCCCTCATCATCCTGGCCATCGTGGTGGCCTACGAGCTGATGACACGCTACGTCCGGAAGCAGCGGAAGCGAGAAGCCGAACGGCCTCCCCCCGCGGGGCCTCCCCCCGCGGCCACCGTTGCCGCAGAGGCCGGGCGCTAAATGGAAACCCTGGTGTCGCTGTTGACACTGGCGTTGATCGCGTCGGCGATCCGGGTGACGATGCCGATCCTGCTGGCTGCTCTTGGCGCCGTATACTCGGAGCGCGGCGGCGTCATCAATATCGGGCTCGAAGGCATCATGATCATGGGCACTTTCTTCGGCGCCGTTGGAAATTACGTGTTTGCCCAACGCTTTCCAGGGCTTGTGGAATCTGTTCCGGATCTGGCGCCCGCGGCCGGGGTCCTGGTCGCGATCCTGGCCGGAGTTCTGTTCGCCCTCATCCATGCGGTGGTGACGGTCACGTTCCGGGTGGATCAGATCATCAGCGGCGTCGCCCTCAATCTTCTGGCCGTTGGGGCTGCCCGGTTCTTGAATATCCTCTTCTTCGGTGTCTCCACGCAGTCGCCCGGCATCAGTGGCTTTACACCGATCAATATCCCGATCCTGAAGGACATCGCCGTGCTGGAGCCGATCGCCACAAACATCTCGCCGATGATACCGGCCGCGCTGATGCTCGTCCTGATCAGCCACTGGGTCTTGTTGCGGACAAGGTTTGGGCTGCGGCTCCGGGCGGTGGGAGAGCATCCGCTGGCGGCCGACACCCTGGGGATCAACGTTATCAGGACGCGCTACGCAGGCGTGATGATCAGTGGAGCCCTCGCCGGCATGGCCGGGGCCTATCTGGCCATTGAGCAGGCGCACCTCTACTTCGAGGGGATGACGCAGGGACGCGGCTTCATTGCGCTCGCCGCGATGATCTTCGGAAACTGGTGGCCGCTCGGGGCCCTCGGGGCGTCCGCACTCTTCGGGTACTTCGACGCGCTCAGCCTGCGCGTCGTGCGGTTGCCTGTGCCCTCCCAGTTCATCAACGTCCTTCCGCACATCGTCAGTATCCTCGTACTCGCGGGTTTCGTGCGCCGGGCGCAGCCGCCGGCGGCGGACGGCATCCCCTACAGTAAGGAAGAAGAATGACGGTCGTGGGTCATGGGTCGTAGGTCGTGGCTAATGATATTTGTGGCATTTGACTTCATCGCTAGATCTGGTTGGGGTTCCTACGACCTATGACCAACGACCTACGACCGTCTGTTGTCGTAGTGGGCGGCGCCAATGTCGATCTCATCGCGATGGCTCCAGGATCGATGGCGCCGCGGGTCAGCAATCCGGGTCGAGTCCGAATCGGTCCGGGCGGAGCAGGCCGGAACGTCGCCGAGAATCTCGCTCGTCTGGGTGCGCGCGTCACGCTGATCAGCGCAGTGGATGCGGGCCCGCTCGGAGACTGGCTGCTCGACCTCACTGCCAACGCTGGCGTCGACATCACGCAGGTTGCACGAGTTCCGGGGCGCGGAAGCTACTACGTGGGGATCCAATCGGATGGAGTCCTCCAATGGGCCATCTCTGATATGGCCGCGTCGGAGTCGCTCACCCCGGGAGACATCGATGTCCGCGCGGAACTCATCCGCGCAGCGGAGGCCGTCGTCGTGGACGCAAACATCTCGCCGCTGACGATCCGCCGCGTCGCCGAGCTCGCGGCCGGACCCGTGTGTGTACTGTCTGTCTCCGCGGTAAAGTCGGCTCGCGTGCTGGATGCGCTTGACCGATCTTCGCTGATCGTCCTGACGTCGGCGGAGGCCCACGCGCTCACCGGGCATCGGGCGGAAACCCGTGACGAGATCGTGCAGGCCGGCCGTGATCTGCAGTCTCGGGGTCCGGCCGCCGTGGTCATCACGGCAGGAGATCAGGGCATGGTATGGATTGGCAGTGGTGTCACCTGGGCGCACGCCATCCCCCCGGTCACAGCCGACTCGACTGGCGCAGGTGATGCCGTGGCGGCGGTGGCCGTGTACAGTATGCTCACAGGCGTCGGTGAAGACCGGGCCGCGCGTCTCTGTGCGGCGGCCGGAGCGATGACGGTAAGTGTTGAAGGTTCGACGCATCCTGGAATGACTCGCCAAGCGCTGGAGCGATATGCCGAGCTGGCCAAAAGTCTTTGACGTCTCTCCCAAAGTCGCCGACGCTCTGACCGCCGGCCACGCGGTGGTCGCATTGGAGACCGCGGTGATTTCTCATGGATTGCCTCGGCCCACCGGCATCGACACCGCGCTCGACCTTGAAGATGTCGTGCGTGAGCGCAGCGCGGTGCCCGCGACCATGGCCGTGATCGACGGCCGGATCAGGGTGGGGCTGTTGCCCGGCGAGTTCGAACGGCTCACCGCCGCCGGCGCGATGAAGATTGCCAGCAGGGACCTCCCCGTGGCCATCGCGTCCTCTGCGACCGGCGGTCTCACCGTCTCCGGCACAGTTGCGCTGTCGGACTTCCTGGGGATCAAAATCGTCTGCACGGGTGGGATCGGCGGCGTCCACCTCGGCGCCGAACACACCTGGGATGTCTCTGCGGATCTCCTCGCACTCTCGCGCTATCCGGTGGCGGTCGTGTGCGCGGGCGCGAAGGCGATCTGCGATATCGGCCGTACGCTCGAGTATCTCGACACCGTCGGCGTAACCGTCGTCACGTACCGGACTGATCGGTTTCCGGGGTTCTACACTGAAGATTCCGGGATCCAATCCCCCCGCCGTATTGCCGCGCCCGAAGATGCCGCGCACATCATGATGGTGAAGCGCACCATCGGGCAGCGCACCGGCCTCCTGATCGCCGCTCCGGTCCCGTCCGACGCGGCCCTTCCGCCCCTGTACGCCCAGGATGCCGTCGCGCAGGCCACTGCACAAGCCCGCGCGACCGGCGTGCACGGGGAGGACCTCACGCCTTACCTCCTGGCCGCGCTGAATGAGATCACCGAAGGAGCCTCCCTGAAGGCGAACGTCGCGTTACTGCGCGCGAACGCAGCTCTCGCCGCGGAAGTCGCAGCCGCCCTCACGCATGTGGCACAATAGAATCCCGAATCCATGAACGGCAGCGAAGAGCCGATCGGCATCGGCGAGCGTCTCCGCAACGCGAGAGAGGCCAGAGGATGGTCGCTGGCCGACGTCTCCGAGCTAACCCGCGTTCGCACCGTGTTCCTTCAGGCGATTGAAGACGAGCAGTTTGACCGCCTGCCGGGACGGACGTATGTGCGTGGTTTCCTGCGGACATACGCCACTGCGCTGGGGCTCGATCCCGAAGAACTCTTCGACGCCTACCACATGCGATTCGATGAGCCTGCGCAGCCGATCGTGGGGGCGCACACAGTGGAGGTGCCCATTCGTCCCGCAGCGAGGCAGTCGCGCCTGCGCCGGATCGCGCCTCTCTTTATCGCGGTGCTGCTGCTGATCCTCATCGTGTTCGCGTTTGATTTCGCACGGCGTATGCAGGCGCTCAACAGTCCGGCGTCAGAGACGCTCACCCGGCCCAGCCCCACCGTCCGGCAGGTACCATCCCCGCCTCCTTTGGCGCAGCCGCGACCCGAGCCGGCGCGGGAACCCGCCGCTCCCGCCGAGACTCCGGAACGGAGCCCACTCACCGTCGTCGTCCGCTCATCAGCAGAGACCTGGATCCGCGTGGTTGCAGATGGCGGGAGGGTGTTTCAAGGATTGGTCGCCCCTGGGGAGACGCGATCATGGACCGCGCAGCGCACGATGACCGTGCGGATCGGAAACTCGTCGGGCGTCGCACTCGAGGTCAACGGCGAACTTGTCGAGCCGCCATCTCAGCGGAGGGTATGGGAGCGAACGTTTACGGCCCCTTAAAGAAAAATGCGGGATAGAGGGATAGGGGGATAAAGGGATAACGTCACTGCGGACAGTTTTTGAGGGTTCTCCATGATCTTGCAGGGCTGTCGCCTTATCCCCTTATCCCTCTATCCCCTTATCCCGTAGTCCAATGCGAGCCGAGATAATTAGCGTCGGCACCGAGCTTCTGCTCGGTCAAATCCTCGACACAAACGCAAGCTACCTCGCGCAGCAACTCGCCGAGCTTGGTATCGACGTCCATTTCAAACAGACCGTGGGCGACAACGACGCGCGCGTGCGAGGCGCCGTGCGGCTTGCGCTCAGCCGCGCGGATGTCCTGCTGATCACCGGCGGGCTGGGCCCGACGGAAGACGACCTAACCGTGGCCTCGGTGGCGGGGGAGCTCGGGAGGCCGCTCGAGCGTCACGACGACATCGCAGAGCGTCTCCGGCAATTCTTCGTGTTGCGCGGGCGCGTGCCACCCGAGAGTGTATTCAAGCAGGCGCTCATTCCCGCGGGTGCGCATCCGATTCCCAACATGCGCGGGACGGCGCCCGGCGTCCACCTCGAGCACGACGGGCGCGAACTTTTCCTCATGCCGGGTGTGCCGTTTGAAATGTACGGGATGATGGAGGGCTACGTGGCCCCGCGCCTGCGGGAGCGCACGGGTGGTGCGGTCATCCACTCCCGGGTCATCCGCGTGACCGGGGAAGGGGAGTCCGCCGTTGAGTCGCGGATCAAGGATCTGATCGGGGGAAGCTCACCGACGATTGCGCCGTACGCCAAGCTCGGTGAGGTACATCTCCGGGTGACCGCCAAAGGTGCGCCGGACGACGTGGCGAGGCAGTTGGACACAGGCGAGCGCGCGCTGCGAGAGCGGCTGGCCGACCTCATCTACGGCATTGATGATGACACGCTCGAGGGCGTGGTGGGACGGTTGCTCGCCGATCGAAGAGCGACGCTGGCCGTCGCCGAGTCGTGCACGGGCGGCCTGATCGCGAAGCGTCTCACCGATGTGCCCGGGAGCTCCACATATTTCCTCGAGGGCATCGTGGCCTACAGCAATGCAGCGAAGCACGATCTGCTCAATGTCCCATCCGCTGTGATCGAGGAGCATGGCGCCGTCAGCGCCGAGGTGGCGGAATCGATGGCGCGCGGCGTCCGCCAGCGGGCCGGCAGCACCTGGGGCCTCGCGGTAACTGGTGTTGCGGGGCCGGCCGGGGGCACCGCGACCAAACCCGTGGGGCTTGTGTTTCTCGGGCTCGCCACAGCGAACCATGTCCAGCACAGTCGCCTGAACCTCGGCGAGGAAGCCGGACGCGCGGGCATCCGCTTCCTCGCGGCGCAGGCGGGTCTCAACCTCCTTCGGTTGCGCTTGTTGCGCAGTGACGCGTGAAGAGTGATTTCCACCGCATATTTGTGGCCGTACCGCTCGACGAGGGCCTTCGCAATGCCATCCTTGATCTGCAAAAACACTTGGAGGATGCCGGCGCGGTGGCTCAATGGATACGACCGGAGCAGCTGCATTTTACCCTGCGGTTTCTCGGAGAGATTTCCCTGGCACAGGTCGCGCGGGTGAAGGTCGCGTCGCGTGAAGCCGCCGCCCGGATCGACCCATTCACGGTCACCCTCCGTGGGCTGGGCGCCTTTCCCAGCCTCCACCGCCCGCAGGTTGTGTGGGCCGGCATCGAGGAAGGGAGGGAGCCTCTGCAGGCCCTGGCGGGTCATCTGCACGAGGCCCTCGCGCGCCAGCGATTCCCGGCCGAGCCGAAGCCCTTCCGACCTCACCTGACGCTCGCCAGGGTCAAGAGCACACGCAACTGGGGCGAGCTGGTGCGTGCCCTGGGTGCCTTCAAAGACGAGGGAATCGGTACGCAGCGGGTTGATATCCTGGTCGTATTCGAGAGCCATCTCACGCCCAAGGGACCGCGATACACACCCCTTGAGGAGGTCAGGCTCGCCCACTACGAGAAGTAGTAGTGCCGACCTAGCTCACATGAGTCATTGACAGTCGAACAAATGTTTGGTAGACTGCCCGCGACATAACGGATGGAATTTTCGGAAGCGGGGGATTGTGAATGAACGAGAAGCAGCGCGCCCTCGACCTCGCGCTTACGCAGATCGAAAAGCAGTTCGGCAAGGGCTCCATCATGAAGCTCGGGGAGGCGTCGACCCGGCTTCAGGCTGAGGTGATTTCAACCGGAGCGTTGGGGCTCGATATCGCCCTCGGTGTCGGCGGTGTGCCGCGCGGCCGCGTGATCGAGATCTTCGGCCCGGAGTCGTCCGGGAAGACGACGCTGGGCTACCACATCATGGCCGAGGCGCAGCGCGACGGGGGAATCGCGGCCTTCATCGACGCGGAGCACGCCCTCGATCCCAACTATGCGAAAGCCACCGGCGTGGATGTCGACAGCCTGCTCATCTCCCAACCTGACTCAGGCGAGCAGGCGCTGGAGATCGCGGAGATGCTCGTACGCAGCGGCGCCGTCGACGTGATCGTCGTCGACTCCGTGGCCGCCCTGGTCCCTCGGGCCGAGCTCGAGGGCGAGATGGGCGACTCGCTGCCGGGACTGCAGGCGCGATTGATGTCGCAGGCGCTCCGCAAACTCGTGGGCGCGATCAGCCGCTCGCGTACTCTTGTCGTCTTCATCAACCAACTGCGCGAGAAGATCGGCGTCACGTGGGGCAACCCGGAGACCACGACCGGCGGCCGCGCGCTCAAGTTTTATTCATCGATGCGCATAGAGATCCGACGCACGGAGAACCTCAAATCCGGGGATGAGATCAAAGGGATGCGCGCCAGGGTCAAAGTGGTGAAGAACAAACTCGCGCCGCCATTCCGTGAGAACGAGGTCGACATTCTCTACGGGCAAGGCATCTCGAAGACCGCGAACATTCTCGATGCGGCGGTCGTCCATGGGATCGTGCAGCGGAGTGGAACGTGGTTCGCCCTCGGCGAGATGCGACTCGGACAGGGACGGGACAACGCCCGCGATTTCCTCGAGGCGAATCCGGAATTGGCGCAGGAGATCGACCGGCGCGTGCGGACGACGCTGGGATTGATCAAACCTCCGGCGGTGCCGGCGGAGGTGCGGGAAGCTGCGACGAACTCGAAGGAGCCTGCGGCAAAAGGAAAAGTCTGAGGCAGTCGAGATTGCCTATCGACTCCTCAATGTACGGATGCGGAGCCGTCAGGAGCTCGCTGAAGGCCTGCAGCGGCGGGGAGTTCCCGCCGAAATCGTGAATGACGTGCTGGCTGAATTCGCGCAGCGCGGATTGCTTGACGATGTAAGATTTGCGGAAGCCTGGGCGCGCGGGCGCCTGGCGCTGCAGCCTTCCGGAGCGCTGCGGTTGCGTCACGAGCTGATGCGCAAGGGCGTCAGCCGGGAGATCATCGACCGGGCGGTTGCGGCTGTGATGGAACAGCACGGAGAGAGTGAACTCGAACTTGCCTTTGCCGTCGCGCGCGACCGCGGACCTCGCTACAGCAGACTGCCTCGCGACGTTGCCTCCCGCCGGCTGTCTGCGCTGCTCCAGCGGAGAGGATTCTCTGCCGACGTGATCGCGCGGGTTCTTCGCGCGTAATCCTTCCATGGTCGAACGACGCCCCACGCCACCCAGCGGATCCGCAGGCCAGCTGACCCTCGAACTCGAGGCGCGGGAGCGTCCGCCGGGCGAGACACCGGACGACCGTATTCTGACCGGGCTCAACAATCACCAGCGCACGGCGGTGACCCATGAGCGCGGACCGCTGCTCATTGTCGCGGGCGCAGGCACCGGGAAGACGGCCGTCATCACACGCCGGATCGCGTGGCTGATCGCGACCAAGCGCGTGCGGCCATCAGAGATTCTCGCGCTCACGTTCACAGAGAAGGCCGCGACCGAGATGGAGGAGCGCGTTGACTTTCTGGTGCCGTACGGATACACCGACGTGTGGATCAGCACGTTCCATGCATTCGGGGATCGCGTCCTGCGGGACCACGCCCTCGAGATGGGCCTGATACCCGACTTCCGAGTGCTGAGCCGGCCTGAACAGGTCATCTTCTTCCGCGAGCGGCTGTTTGACTTTCCACTTGAGTACTACCGGCCCTTGGGCGATCCCACACGGTACATCGAAGCGCTGATTGCGCTGTTCAGCCGCGCGAAGGACGAGGACACGAGCCCGGCCGAGTATCTGGCCTATGCCGAGGATGTCGTCCGCCAGGCCGAGGCGGCTCCGGACAATCGCGAGCTGGGCGACCGGGCCCGGCAGCAACTCGAGGTCGCGCGCACGTACGTCAGATACCAGGAATTGCTGGCGCAAGAGGGACTCGTCGACTTCGGAGATCTCATCATCTTGACCCTGCGGCTATTCCGCGATCGTCCTCAAGTGCTGCGCGCGTATCAAGAGCGATTCAAGCACATCCTGGTCGACGAGTTTCAAGATACGAACTACGCGCAATTCCAGATGGTCCGGCTGCTCGCGGGCGGATCAGCGCCGGACATCACGGTCGTCGGCGATGATGACCAGTCGATCTATAAGTTCCGCGGCGCCGCGATCAGCAATATCCTGACCTTTCTTGACGTCTATCCGGAGCCCACGCAGGTCGTCCTGACGGTGAACTATCGCTCTCACCAGGCGATCCTCGATCCCGCGTACCGGTTGATCCGGCACAACGACCCCGACCGTCTGGAGTTCAGACGCCAGCTCGATAAGCGTTTGCAGGGCATGGGGCCGGAGGGCCCGGACGTTGAGCATGTGCATCTGGATACGCTCAGCAGTGAAGCCGACTGGGTCGCCTCGCGTATTGCGGCGAAGGTCGAGGCGGGAGAGTACCGGTACAAAGATTTCGCCGTGCTCGTGCGCAGTAACGCGGACGCCGATCCCTTCCTGCGCGCGCTCAACCTCAAAGGGATCCCGCACCGCTTCACCGGCAGCCGTGGATTGTACAACCGCGAGGAGATCCGCTTGGCACTCGCGTTCCTGCGCGCGCTGTCACGTCCCTCTGACAGCCTCAGCTTGTACTACCTCGGCGTGTCGCCGCTGTATCTGATTGCTGCGACCGATCTCGCCAAGTGTCTGAACTATGCCGACCGCAAGAACCGAACGCTCGAGCATGTGTTCCGGCACCTGGATCTGTATCCCGATCTCGGGGAGGCGCTCACCAGCGAGAGCAAGGCCGCGATCAGTAAGCTGCTCGAGGATCTGCAGGAAATGCGCCACGTGGCCTCCGAGCACGCCACTGGCCGGGTCCTCTATGAGTACCTGGTCACACGCACAGGCTACATCCGGCGGCTCGCGACCTCCGGGAGTCCCGATGACGAAGTGCGTGTCGCCAATCTGGCCAAGTTCTTCGACTTGGTCAGCAAGTACGGCGAGATTGCGAACTACGACCGTGTGGCAGAATTCGTGAAGCACATGGACGATCTCATCGCCGCCGGAGACGACCCCGCGGTGGCCGAAGCCGACATCGATCAGGATGCGGTCAACATGCTGACCGTCCACAAGGCCAAGGGACTCGAGTTCCCGGTCGTCTTCATGGTCAGTTGTATCGCCGAACGGTTCCCCACGCGCAACCGTGGAGAGCAAATTCCTCTGCCCGATCCTCTGATCAAGGACATTCTGCCGGCCGGAGACTTCCATCTTCAGGAGGAACGCCGGCTGTTCTACGTCGGCATGACGCGTGCGCAGCGCGAGCTCTACCTCATGAGCGCCCGCGATTACGGCGGCGTGCGACCGCGAAAAGTCAGCAGGTTCGTGCTCGAAGCCCTGGACAAACCGCACATCGACGTAGACGCCTTCAAGGCGGCGCCGATCGAGGCGATCCATCGACTCGCGCCGCCCGTCGATGGCCAGCAGACGCTGGCGGGGGTGATTCCCGCCGAGCAGCCGATCACGCTCTCGTACCGGCAGGTCGACGACTACGACACGTGTCCGCTGAAGTACAAATACACGCATATCCTGCGCGTGCCGCTCGTGCGCGACCACCGCGTGGTCTACGGCTTCGCGATGCATGAAGCGGTCCGTGAATACCACCGGCGTAAAGCGCGCCGCCAGCCAATTGCGCTGGAGGACTTGCTGGCCTACTTCCAGCGCGTCTGGATCAACGAGGGCTTCATCAGCCGCGAGCATGAGGACCAGCGGCTGGATGAGGGTCGCGAGGTCGTGCGACGCTTCTACGAATTCCAGGAATCCAGCCTCGAAGTCCCAACATTCGTCGAGGCGCCGTTCTCGTTCCAGGTCGGCAACACTCGCGTCAAGGGACGGTGGGATCGCGTCGACATCCGCGGCGACGAGGTCGTGCTGATTGATTTCAAGACGTCGGATGTCCGGACCGAGAAGGACGCGCACCGGCGCGCCCGCGAGAGCCTTCAGCTGGCACTGTACGCACTGGCGTACCGCGAGGTCTATGGGTCCCCGCCGCACCGGATGGAATTGCACTTCCTCGGTCCCCAGCAGGTGCTCGTGGGCGTCACTCGGCCCGATGAGGGTGCGC
>Ga0184610_1000303_pt1 | contig 12156 bp, 16 predicted proteins | sample PLM1_100_coex_FD_133011 | JGI IMG/M metagenome (GOLD analysis project Ga0184610, IMG submission 133011) | Groundwater sediment microbial communities from an aquifer in East River, Colorado, USA - PLM1_100_coex | ecosystem: Environmental > Terrestrial > Soil > Riparian zone | place: USA: East... | reverse complement strand
GGCCGGGAGCGACCCGGCAGGCCGCGGAGTCCGCCAGCAGGAAGGATAGCCGATGGGCTGGCGCCGCTGGCGTGGCGCGACGGACCGCCCGGGCCAGCGCTGGGACCCGCCGTGGCCGTTCACCGCGCCGCCGCCGCCGGAGCTGCCGCCCCGGTGGCGGTGCCAGGCGGGACAGCACTGGCCGTTCCCGGCGGTCCGGCAGGGCCAGCGGTGGTCGCCGCCGTGGCCGTTCGTCCAGCCGCCGCCGCCCGAGCGGCTGGCGCAGTGGCAGCGGCAGGCGGGCCGCCCGCAGCCCGCGCCCGCCGTCCGCCGCGGCCAGGCGTGGAGCCCGCCCTGGCCGCTGGCCGAGCCGCCCCCGCCGCCGTGGGTGCCGTCACGGGCCGGCGCCCGCCCGCACGCCTGGCCCGCGCCCGCAGTGCGCGGGAGCCGCTGGCAGCCGCCGGAGCCAGAGCCGGCGCCCGCGCCGAGCCCGTGGGCCGTGCAGCGCGTCGGCACGCGAGCGGCATGGGGTGTGCCCTCGCCGCGCGGGACCCGCTTCGACCCGCCGTGGCCGTTCGTGGCGCCCGCGCCGAGCCCGGCGGTCCCGGCGTTCGGCCATGCCCGGCGCGCCTGGCAGGCCGGGCAGCGTCGCGGGCGGCGGTGGGACCCGCCCGCCCAGGCGCCACCGGCCGCGCCAGCCGGGCTGCCGCCCCGGTTCCAGGCGGGCAGCCGCCCGCGGTCGTGGCCGCAGCTCGCGCGCGGCACGTGCTGGCCGCCGCCCTGGCCAGCGCCGCCAGCGGCAGCGCCGTGGGTGCCGCCGCGGCTGGCGGCCAGGCGCCGGCCCACGCTCCCGCGGGCACGGGGCCATCTGTTCCACCCGCCGTGGCCGCCGGACGGGCCGCTGGCGCCGGGGGTCTGGCAGCCGCCGTTCCGCCGGCAGGCCGGCCCACGCCCGCGGGCGCTCCCGCCCACGGCCCGCGGCCGGCTGTCCGAGCCGCCGTGGCCCCAGGGCGAACAGGCGCCGACAGTCATACGCTGGGAGCACGACAGCGGTGCCCTCGGCGCCCGCGAGCAGGCCGGGTCGCAGCTCGGCACCCGCGAGGCGTCCGGGTCGGCAACTGGGAGCCGGGAGGGGAGCAGCTGGTAGTGGCCGACGCGCACATCCTCCAGACCACCCCCGCGACCCTCGAGGTCACCTTCTACGCCGACGGCACCCCGGCCGCGGACAGCCCCGTGACGGTCGGGGTCACCAGGGCCGACGGGACCGACCTCCTCCCTCCTGGGACCGCGACGACCCCGGGCGGGACCGGGGTGTACCGGGTCGCGCTCACGGCCGCGCACACCGCGGAGCTGGACCGCCTCAAGGCCACCTGGACCGGCGCGACCCAGACCCACCGCACATGGGCGGAGGTCGTCGGCGGCCACCTGTACACCGAGGCCGACGCCCGCGGGCTCAAAAGCGCCGGGAAGACACCCCTTGCCAGCGACACCGACTTCCCCGACAAGGTCATCCTGGCGACCCGCGCGCAGGTCACCGACGACTTCAAGCTCCGCGGCGAGGTCGCCTTCGCGGCGAGGTTCGCCCGCGAGACCCACTCCGGCGACGGCGACACCTGGCTCATGCTGCGCCGCAACCTGCCCCACCGCATCATCAGCGTGACCGTGGACGGGACCGCGCTCACCGGTGCGGAGCTGGCCGACCTGGACATCGAGCCGGGCCGGGTCCTGGTCCGCAAGACCCTCGGGGGGTTCGCCCGCGGGGTCCGCAACATCACCGTCGCCTACGCCCACGGGTACGAGCAGGCCCCCGCCGAGATCGGCCTGGCGGCGCTGCGCCGCACCCTCATGATCCTGAACCCGTCGGTGGCCGGGTCCACCGTCAGCTCCTGGACGTCGCCGGACGGCACGACCTACTCCTATGACCAGGCCGGCCAGGTGATTCCCGGGACCAGCATGATCCGCCACTACGGCGTCCCCGCCGTCGACGTGCCCCTGAACGTCTACGGGATGGTGGGCCTGGCGGTCGCGAGCCCCTGATGGCCTCCACATCGGTCCCTGACGTCCTCATCAACCTGGCCGCGCAGCTGCGCCTGCGGCCCGCGGTCATCGGCCCGCCCAAGGTCGCCGTCCACGAGATGGACCTCGGCACCTGGGACGAGGACGAGGCGATCGTGCTCGGCAAGGTCACCGTCGCCGACGCCGACTTCTTCGCCCAGGGCACCTACGCGACCGCTGAGCCGCCCGCCCTCACCGGCTACCTGTTCGTCGAGCAGCCCGGCAGCGACGACGCGGCCGTCAGGGCGGTGCTGCTCCGCGGCAAGGTCCTGATCGTGGAGGTCATGCAGCAGCTCCGCGACGACGCGTCGGTCGGGGGGGCGCTCGCGCCACCGACGATGCGCCGGCCGCCGCGGGTCTCGTCGCAGACCTGGCAGGCCGTGCCCGCCGACACCGACGGCGCCGGGGTCGTGCGGCTCCGGGTCGACTTCACCATCCAGTGGACCGCCAGGACGTAAAGCGGAGGCCCCACGACTCGCCGAGGGCGACTCCCGGGGCCTCCTAGCTGGCCGTACGCACCAACCTCCCGGGGGTTTCACCTGCCCCGGGGCAGGTTCCCACCCTAGGAGGAACCGTGGCCAAGCTCAAGAACATCAGCGGCGAAGCCCGCGACGTGCCCCTGCTCGCCGAGCTCGAAGCGGTCGAGGTGCGGGTTGTCGAGCCGGGCGAGACCGTCACCGTCCCCGACGAGGTCCTGACCGAGTTCGTGTGGCCGGCCACGACCTGGGAGGTCGTGGCCGACGCGCCCGCCGCCAAGGCCACGGCCACGGCGAAGGCGAAGGGGGAGTAACCGGCCATGCCCTACGGATCCGGGCTCAGCGCGCAGGTGGGCGTGAAGGCCGAGACGACCGTCGGCACTGCGGTCACCGTCGACCGCTTCTACGAGTTCCTCGACGAGAGCCTCGCCCACTCCACGACCTGGCTCGAAGGCCAGGGCCTCAAGGCCGGGCAGGCGTTCAAGCGCGCCAGCCGGGTCGCGCCGTCCCGGTTCACCGTCGGCGGTGACCTGACCGTCGAGCACGCCGACAAGGGCGGCATGGGGCTGCTCTGGAAGCACGCCCTCGGCAGTGTGATCACCGTCCCCACCCAGATCGGCGCGACCACCGCGTGGAAGCAGAACCACCACGCCGGCGCCACGTCGCTGAAGACCGGCCTGGGCCTCACGGTGCAGGTCGGCCGGCCCCAGCCCGACGCGACCGTGCGCGCGTTCACCTACCGCGGCATGAAGGTGCTGGGCTGGGAGTTCTCCTGCTCCGACGCCGAGCTCGCCAAGCTCAAGCTCACCCTCGACGGGTGGGACGAGTCGGTCGCCACCGGCCTGGCCACGGCCAGCTACACCGCGGGCGCGGGCCTGTTCTCGTTCGCCGACGCGGCCGTGTTCAAGATCGGCGGGACCGCGACCACCACCGGCGGGGAGACCACCGTCGCCGGCGGCACCCAGCTCACCACCCTCGCCAAGGGCATCACCGTCACCGGCCAGACGCCCCTTGCCACCGAGCGGTACGGCCTGGGCAACGCCGGGATCAAGAAGGAGCAGGCCGAGAACGCGATCCCGGTGGTCACGATCAGCCTGGACGCCGAGTTCACCAGCCGCACCGAGATCTACGACCTCTACAAGGCCAACACCACCACCGCGTTCGAGCTGGTCTTTGAGCACGGCCTGGCCGGCACCGCCGAGCCCTACGAGCTCTCCTTCGTGTGGCCGGCCACCAAGATCAAGCAGGGCAGCGTGAACGTGAGCGGCCCGGACGTGGTGCCGCAGAAGATCGACATCGAGGCCTACGACGACGGGACCAGCAACCCAGTCATGCAGGTGCGGCTGGTGAGCACCGACGTCACCCTCGGCTGATGCCTGCGCTCCCGGGGTCACGCACCGGCGCGCAGCCGGTCGTCCGCCTCGATGACCACGGCGAGCTCTCCGCCCTCTACCGCGACCTCAAGCGGCTCGGGGGCCGTGAGCTGACCAGCGAGTTCGCGCGTGCCCTGCACAAGGCCGCCGAGCCCGCGGCCGACTACGAGCGGGCGCTGTGGGCCGGGATCTCCTCCCGGGTGCCCGCGAGCGTGCGGGTGAAGGTGTCGCCCGGGTCGGCCAGGCAGGTCGTGCGGATCTTCGCGGGCGGCACCCGCCACACCCTCCACACGAAAGTCCTGGAGGGCTACGCGTCGGGGAGGCCGTACCGGCACCCGGTGTTCGCGCGCACCCGCCACGGCCGCTTCGACCTGGAGGCGTCACAGTCGGGGCGGCGGGACTGGACGTGGGTGCCGCAGGTCCCGCCCGCGCAGATCGTCCCCAAGGTTGTCGCGCACGAGGCCGAGGCGGTCGCCGAGCGGGTCGCCGACGTCCTTGAGGCGTTCATCGCCCGGGTCGGGGAGTTCCGCTAGCCGAGCTGGTCAGCCAGGAAGTACCAGACGAACGCGCTGGCCAGGAGCGCCGCGATGGTGGTCTGGATGGCGGTCCGGTGCGCCCGGTAGAAGCGAGCCATGGGGCCTCCTCTCGTCCAGCCAGTGAGCATACGCCCCAAGGGGGCCAGACGTTGCGAATCCATTTCGGCGGCAAGGAGTACGACTTCACGCCGCCACTGCGCCTCCGCGAGGCGATCGTCATCAAGCAGGCCCTCGGCCTCACCATCGACGACTTCGACCGGGGCATGGCCTCGACCGACCCGGTGGCGTGGCAGGCGATGGCGTGGGTCGTGCGGTCCCGCGCGGGCGAGGCCGAGCTGGACCCGCGCACGATCGACTTCGACACCGACACGTGGTGGATCGAGGCGCCGCCGCAGCAGGTCGGCCAGGGGGAGCCGGCCGCCAACGGTGACCGCCCTCCCGTGGCGGCGGCTCCCGAGGGCGTGCCCTCGCCAGAGCCGCCGCCCTCGCCAGAGCCCGCGCAGCAGCCCGCCTCGTCGACTACGCCGCCAAGCGAGCCCAGTACCTCGGCGTGATGGCGTGGCTGTACGGCTACACGCCCGGCCAGGTCGACGAGCTGGCGCTGCCCGACTTCGACCTGCTCTGCGGGTGGGCTGACGAGCGCCTGAAGGGGGGCTGACCGGTGGCGCGCGAGCGGGCCGTCAAGCTCACCCTGGTGGGCACCGAGCGCGGCGTCCAGAAGATGTTCATCGACTCCGCGTCGGCGTCCAAGACGCTGTCGTCGGGGATCCAGCGGGCCACGGTCTCCCTGGGCCTGTACGCCCTGGGCGCCCGGGTCGTGGGCGCTTCGGTCGGGGAGTGGCGCGAGAGCGCCAAGGTGCAGGCGCAGACCGCCGCGGTGCTGAAGTCCACCGGCGGCGCCGCCAACGTGACCGCCGCCCATGTCGACTCCCTCGCCGGGCGGCTGTCGGCGCTGGCCGGCGTCGACGACGAGGTGATCGCCCAGGGCGAGAACGTCCTGCTCACCTTCAAGGGCGTCCGCAACGAGGTCGGCGCCGGGAACAACATCTTCGACCGCGGCATCGGCCTGGCGCTGGACATGTCCAAGGCGCTGGGGACCGACCTGCAGGGCGCCACCATCCAGGTCGGCAAGGCGCTGGAGAACCCGGTCCGGGGCATCACCGCCCTGACCCGCGCCGGGGTGAGCTTCACCGACCAGCAGAAGGCGCAGATCAAGGCGCTGGTCGCAAGCGGCCGGACCCTCGACGCGCAGAAGGTCATCCTCAAGGCCCTTGAGGAGCAGTTCGGCGGCACCGCCGCGGCCGTGGCCGACCCGATGGACAAGGCCACCGTCGCGGTCGGCAACCTCGAGGAGGCCCTCGGGAAGGGCCTGGCCCCGGTCATCACCCGGACCGCCGATATCGCCTCGACCGCAGCGGACCGGTTCGTCGCGTTCGACGACGCCACGGGCGGGCTCGGCTCCAAGGGCGTCATCGCGGCGGCCGGGCTCGGCCTGGTCACCGTCGGCGGTCTCAAGGTCATCACGATGGCCAAGAACGCCAAGGTCGCCGTCGACGGCCTCAACCTGTCGCTGAACACCCTCGGCAGAGCGGGCGGCCCGCTGGTCGCGGCCGGGGTCGCGCTCGCGGTCGGCGCGGAGAACCTGAAACGGTTCCGGGAGGAAGGCACCCACGCCAACCTGACCGACCCGGCCACGTTCGCGGTCGGCAAGCTGAAGAACGCGGTGACCGGGCTGTTCGGCGCCCACAAGCAGAACAAGACCGCCACCGACGCCGACGCCAAGGCCCAGACCGCCGTCGGCAGCGCCGCCGCGGCTGCGGCCCCGAAGGTCACCGCGGCGGAGCTGGCGACCCGCCACGCCGCCGCCGCCGCCACGATGTACCGGCTGGCCCTGATCAAGCAGATCGACAAGGTCCACGACGCCATCCCCGCGTTCGAGGGCTACACCCGCGCCAGCGACGTGACCGCCAAGGCGGTCCTGAAGAACCTCCGGGAGGAGGTCGGCGGGTACGGCACCTGGGCCAAGGACACCCAGCGGCTCCTCAAGCGGGGCGCGGACCCCAAGTTCATCGCCGAGCTGTCGACGAAAGGCCCCGCCTACGTCCACGCGATGGCCACCGCCAGCGACCGGGAGCTGGCCACGGCACAGAAGTTCTTCCGCGACCGCACCGCGGCGATGCGCAGGCTCGCCGAGGCGCAGCTCGCCGCGGCCGGCACCAACGCGCCGCGCAACTTCGGCAGGAACCTGGCCGCCCAGGGCGGCTTCGTCGCCGCCTCCGCCAGGTCGGTCGCGGCGCGGGCGGAGAGCCAGTTCCGCCGCACCGCCGACCAGGCCGACGACTTCGGCCGCCAGGCCGGCCGCGGCTTCGGCACCGGCCTGGACGACCGCGCGAACCTCGCCCGCATCGGCCGCACGTCGGCGAACATGGCCCGGGTCGTCAGCCAGTACCTGCGGACCAAGAGCCCGTCGGAGCTCGGCCCGTTCTCCCAGGGCGGCGGCCCGGAGGGGTGGGGCCGCGCGTGGATGACCTCCTACCTCAAAGGCATGGCCTCCCAGGTCGACTCGGTCGGGACGCTCCTGGCCGACTCCCTCGGCGGGAGGGTGCCCCAGGGCGGGCAGGTCATGTCGATCGTGAAGTCGGTCGCCAGCCGGGTCGGCTGGGGCTCGGGCGGGCAGTGGAACGCGCTCGCGCAGCTGATCAGCCACGAGTCCGGCTGGCGGCCGACCGCGCAGAACCCGACGTCGACGGCGTACGGGCTGTTCCAGTTCCTCAACTCGACGTGGGCGGGCACCGGCATCCGCAAGACCAGTGACCCTGGGTTGCAGACCGTCGCGGGCCTGCGCTACATCGCCAGCCGCTACGGCACGCCCGCAGGGGCGTGGAGCTTCTGGCAGCGGCACCACTGGTACGGCCAGGGCGGGATCATCCCCGAGGAGGTCTTCGGGGTCGGCCGCTCCGGCGCGACGTACTCGTTCGCCGAGCGCGGCCGGATCGAGCGCTACGTCCCCCCCGGGGGAGGTGGCCGCGGCGGCGACGTGCACGTGCACCTGTCCGGCCCGTTCTACGTCGCCGGGGACGCGCGCAGGTTCGCCGCCGAGCTCACCCCGCTGGTCCGGGCCGGGATCCGCGAGGCGATGCGCGCCGAGGGGAAGAGGCCGGTGGTCTGATGGGGCTCCTGGGGGTCTTCGACGGGGTCAACCTGCCGCGGGTCAGCGTCCTCGCCGGCTTCGGCGGCGCCCAGGACCCGGGTCCCGACTACCTGCACCTGGGGGTCGGGCCGGGCATCGGCACCGCGAAGCTCGGCGGCACCACCTATGTGGACATCGCCGCGGACGTGACCAGTATCCGCTGGTCCTACGGCCGCGACTCCGACCTGGACCCGGCCAGGGTCGGCACCGGCACCATCGTGGTGGACAACCGGGACGGCTCCTACGACCCCGCCAACCCCAACAGCCCCTATGTCAACCGGAACCAGCTCACCGCCAACCAGTCGAGCCTCGAAGATGGGACGACGACGGGGTGGGAGGCCGGCAGCAACTGCACGATCGCCAACTCCACCTCGGGGAGCCCGCCGCACGGCACCCGCGCGCTGCAGCTCACCTCGGTGGCGGCGGGGGACATGTGGGCGCAGACGCCCCTGGGTGCCGGCGCGAAGATCGTGGTGCAGCCGTCGCGGCCCTACTCGGTCATGGCCGAGCTCCGCGCCGCCACCGTCGCGCGCTCATGCCGGGTGAGCGTGTGGTGGTATGACGCCAACGAGGCGTTCCTCACCGCGTTCGACACCACGATCGTGCCGGACACGACCACGGGGTGGACCCAGCTCGCCAAGGTCGACGGCCTGTCGCCCTCCAATGCCAAGTACGCCGCCGTGGTCGTCAGGGTCAACGGGACCGGCGCCGCGGGGGAGGTCCACCGCGCCGACAAGATCGGCCTGGTCGAGGAGTTCTCGACCCTGTGGAAGCTCGGCGGGGACACCGGCCTTGACACCGGCGCCCCGGTCATCGTCCGGGCGGAGTGGCCCACCGGGACCGTCTACGACGTCCTGTCCGCCGAGGTCACCGACATCCAGCTCGACCTCGGCCGCGACCCGGCCGTCACGTTCGTCTGCTCCGACGGGCTGGAGCGCCTCGGCCGCGCGTTCGCGCCCACCAGCGTCCCGCAGTTCGACGGCGACACCACCGGCGCGCGCATGGGCCGCCTGGCCGACGCCGCGCTCTGGCCGAACTCCAAGCGGGCGCTTGACACCGGCTACACCCGCCTGGGCCCCACCACCCTCGGCGGCCACGTCCTCCCCCTCGCCCAGCAGGTCGAGCGCACCGAGTTCGGGCTGCTGTTCTGCGACCAGTCGGGGGTCCTCACCTTCTACGACCGCCACCGGGCCTCGACCGCCAGCCGGTCGGTCACGGTGCAGGCCACCCTGGCCGACACCGACGGCGCCAGCGAGGTCGAGATGGCCGCCCTCGAGGTCGCCAAGAACCGGGGGCGGCTGTTCAACGAGGCCCACGTCACCCGCCAGCCCGTCCCGCAGCCGCTGGTCGCCGGCGGCGGCGCCGAGCAGGGCCCCGAGGACGCGCCGGCCGAGCAGGTCGGCAGCGACCCGGTGAGCCAGGGCGTCCACGGGGTGCTGTCGTTCCCCGACCAGGTCGGCGACCTGCACCGCAATGACGCCGAGGCCCTGGCGATGGCGCAGTGGCTGGCGACCGTCCGGTTCAACATCCTCGACATCCGCATCTCGTCGGTCACCGTCGACGCGGTCACCCTCGGCCTGTGGAATCTGCTGCTGGCCCTGCGCCTGCTGGACCGCATCGCCGTCAGCCGCGACTACGGGCCCAACACGATCGAGCGGCAGCTGCTCCTCCAGGGCATGACCATCGAGATCACCGACACGCCGAGCTGGACCTACCAGTTCCAGACGTCACCGCCGCCGCCGGCGCCGAGCCTGTGGGTCATCGGGACGTCGGCGGTCGGGACGGGGAGGCTCGGCTGGTGACCCTCGACACGACCGGGCCGGCTGCGGGGGCGACCGTCCGCACCCACGACGACGGCCGCGTGGAGGTCATCGACGCGCCGCCGCTGGCGGAGTTCTCCCTGGAGCTGCTCACCCAGGGCGGCCCGTGCGTCATCCGGGTGGACGAGGCCGGGTACCTCGACCTCGCCGGCCAGGTGGCCTACCGGCCGCTCCGGTTCCGCCAGCCCCTGGCGGGGCCGCCCGTGCTGGTCTGCGAACGGGTCCGCTAGCGGCGCCTGCGAGCACGCCATGCACCCGCGCGGGGCCGCTCCTGCCCCCGCAGCCGTTTTCGCAACGGGCCGAGACAAGGAACGAGGTGAGCGGCCATCCCTGGGTACCGCACCTGGGCAACAAACGACGTGCCCAGCGCCGCGGACTGGAACGAGCTCCACGCGGACCCGCTGACCGCGGACGTCGTCACCGCCGAGACGACCACCGCGACGACCTACGGCGACCTCACCACGGCCGGCCCGGCGGTCACCAAGACGCTGGTCAACGGCCAGAAGGTCCTGGTGATCGTGTCGGCGCGGATGGACAACTCCGCCGCGAACGAGTCGGACATGTCGTTTGCGGTGAGCGGGTCGACGACCCTGGCCGCCAGCGACGACAACGCCGCGTCGATCATCGGGACCAGCGACGGGGTCCACACCCGCATGACGGTGTTCACCGCGGGCGCGAGCGGGAGCCACACCTTCACGGCGAAGTACCGCGTGACCCCCGCGGGGACGGGCACGTTCCGGCGGCGCCGCATCATCGTCAAGCCGTTCTAAAGGGCAGCCATGGCACTGGCAGACCAGACGTTTCGGGTTCGGCGGACCACCATCCGCGAGAACAACCAGCCCGACCGGTTCGAGGCCGACTTCTACCTCGAGGAAAAGGCCGCGGAGCCGGTCGTCCCGTTCACGCTCGACGACCTGATCGCCGGGCTCAACAACCTGAAGACGCTCCAGTCGGTCCCGGGGACGGCACGGGTCGGGTCGTCGGTGAGCTTCAGCTTGCGGTGGGTCTAGCGTGACGCTGCCGTGAAGGGAGCACACATGGCCACGGCGTGGGGGGGCGATGGCGCACAACAGGCGGCCCGGGGCGGTCCTGGCGTGGCGGCCGGTGGTCCTGTTCGGCGGGGGCCTGGGGCTGGCGGTCTTCGAGGCGGCCCAGCCGATGCTTGGCCGGCGGGTCGAATGGGCCATCGTGAGCCTCGCGGCGACGATGATGGGCCTGGAGGCGTTCCAGCGGTCGCAGGAGCCGAGGGAGCCGACCGGCGGCCCGCCGGGCAGCCCGGGGAGCCAGGACGGCCCGGGGCAGCGGGCCGGGCCGGGGAGCCCGGGGAGCCGGGGCAGCCCGGGGGCGCTGGGGGTGCGGGCGGCGCCGGTGGCCCGGGCGCCCCCGTCGGGCCAGGCGGGGGCGGCGGGGGCGGGGGGACCGGCGGGGCGGGTGCCGCTGCCGGCGGCTGGAATGGCCGCCTGACCCGGTTCAAGCGCGGGATCACCCTGGGGCTGCTGCTGCTGCTGGCCGCCAACGCCGCGTCGTGGGCGGCGATCAACCAGATCTCCCGGCGGGTCGCCTACGACCAGGTCACCCGGTGCATCGACGCCCGCGCCAGCGCCGCGGTCCGCCACCAGTGGGCCGCGGTCCTGAAGATCATCCGGGACCGCCGGGACGGGCGGGTCACGCCCGCCCAGGCCGACCGGCTGATCGTGGCGCAGTACACCGACGCGATCCGTGAGGCCGGCCCCCCGCCGCGCTGCCTCGGGGAGTAGCCGTGGCCCGGCGCGGGCAGCGCAAGGCCGTGACAGGAGGCGACTGGTGAGTACCGGCATGTGCCACTTCTGCGGGACGGCCTACGACCTGCCCGGCGAGCACACCTGCAACCTGGCCGTGATGACCACCGGCACCGCCGTGGCCCAGCGCACCTCCACCCCATGGTGCGACGGCCACCACGCGCCCGGGCCGTGCCCACCCGGGCGGGTGGCGACCCACTGGTGCCAGACCGTCGCCGCCGTTGCCGAGACGATGGCCCTGTCCGACGCCGACGTCGACCGGCTCGCCGCGCGGGTTGAGCGGCGCCTGGCCGAGCGCGCCCGGCTGCGGGGCGGCTGATGCGGCTCGTCTCCCGCGCCGACTGGGGCGCCCGCCCCCCCAGGAGCCGGACGCCGCTGGACCGCGCCGCGCAGCTCGGCACGGCGGTGCACTACTCGGCCGCCGACGCCGACGAGCAGTCGGACCACGCCAGGTGCGCCATCCGGGTCCGCGCCATCCAGGCGTTCCACATGGACGCCCGCGGGTGGGCCGACATCGCCTACAGCTACCTGGCCTGCAAGCACGGGCTGGTGTACGAGGGCAGAGGCCGGGGCGTCCGCACCGCCGCGCAGGGCACCACCGCCGGCAACGACGCCTGGCACGCGGTGTGCTTCCTCGGCGACGACACCCCCGCCCGCGACGACGTGACCGACGCCGGCCGGGAGGCGGTCCGGGATACGGTGCTGCACTGCAACGCCTGGTCGGACGCGACCGGGGTGCGCCCGCACTCGGCGTTCCACGCGACCGCCTGCCCCGGCGACCAGCTCAGGGACTGGGTCGCGGCGGGGATGCCGCTGGCCACCCCCAAGGAGGACGACATGCCCCTGTCCGCCGAGGACCTGAAGGCGATCGACCAGCTCGTCAAGGCGCGGGTGGACGCCGCAGTGGGGCTGCTGATCCGCGGCGACGACCCGGACCCGGCCACCGGCG
>Ga0184610_1000302_pt1 | contig 12171 bp, 9 predicted proteins | sample PLM1_100_coex_FD_133011 | JGI IMG/M metagenome (GOLD analysis project Ga0184610, IMG submission 133011) | Groundwater sediment microbial communities from an aquifer in East River, Colorado, USA - PLM1_100_coex | ecosystem: Environmental > Terrestrial > Soil > Riparian zone | place: USA: East... | reverse complement strand
CGGGGGCCTCGATGCAGTTGGTGTCGAAGGCGATGCCCTGGGCCACGATGTCCACCACCCCGTTCGACACCTTCGTGCATTGGGCCGTCGGCGGCGTGGTCGTCGGCACTGCCGACGTGGTTGGGCTGGGGACCGCGAGGTCCAGGCCGGTCACCTCGGCATAGGTTCCGAGCATCAGGTCTTGCGACGTCTCGGCGTACCAGGCCACGTAGACGGCCGATCCGTCGGGCGCGGCGGCCACGGTCGGCAGGACGCCACCGTTCGTTTGCTTCACCTCGATCGGCTCGAACGTGTCCCCGGTGGCCGACGCCAGACGCACGCTGTGGGTGCCGGGGTCGTACCAGGTGACGTACACGGTCCCGGCGTCGTCGGCGGCGATCCCGGTGGAGCGGCCGGCGTCGTTGGCCCCACTTCCCACGTCCGCCACGGTGCCGGTCCGCCAGGAGATGCCATCCCTGGAGGTGGCCGCGTGCACCTGACCACCCGCGTAGTACGAGACGTGGATGGTCCCGTCATTCCCCGTGGTCGCCGACAGCCCGTAGCCGTCCGCACCGGCCTCCACGGTCGACAGGGCCCAGCCGCCCTCCGCCCCTCCACCCAGGGCCGCGGAGCGCACGCTCGATCCGTCGGAGTACAGGATCACCGGTTGGCCGGACCCGGTGATGGTGGCGGCGACACGGTACGGCTGGGGCGGGGCCGCGGCGGGCGCGATCGTGTCAACCACATCGGTCCTCCACACACCCGCCTTGGGCGTCCTCACCGTGACCTCTTGCCCCTGGGGGGTGGCCAGGATGGATGCCACCCATGGCGTTCCCGCCGGCGTCAAGGCGACGGCCGGAGGGCCCAGCGGGCCGGCCCGTTCCAGTCGCGGCCGCAAGGCCTGCAGGAGCGAGGCGGTGAAGGAGGTCCCCGTGCTCTCGGCGTACCACAGGCCGGTGTCGGCGGCCCAGGCCATGTGGAACCCGCCTGAAGGATCGATGGCCAGGGCCGTCCCGTTCACGTTCTGGGGCGTGATCGACTTCACCTGGGGCATGATCGCGGGGCCGAACGCCACGCTCACGTTCGGGATGGGGGCCTGCATGGCTACCGCCCCCCGGGTCCAGATGCCGTCCTTCGTGCTGGCCATGAGGACCGCGGGAAGGGAGGGCGCGCCGATGGGACGGAGGGGCGCGACCTCGCCCTCATTCAGCTCGTGGATGAACCCGAAGTAGGAGATGTACGGCGTGCCTCGCGGGTCCACGGCCACCGACGGATCCAGGCCCACGTCGTCGAGGAAGTCGGCGACCTGGGGGGTGAACTGCTTGCCGGAGCCGAAGGTGACACTCGGCGGTGTCGGGGTGGCACATGCGGTCGCCAGGATCCCGAGGACGAAGACGGCCGGAAGGACCCTCCTGGACATGAGCGCCGGCCATGCTAGCAAGCCCAGCTGGAGCTGGCGTCCGCTCTACGCGTCCTGCGGGATCCGCTCTTGCTCCAGCGGGAGTGCCCCCAGGACCTCGGCCAGGAACTGTCCGGTGTAGGACCCGGCGTTGGCGGCCACGGCTTCCGGCGGACCCTCGGCCACGATCCTGCCCCCGGCGTCCCCACCCTCCGGCCCGAGGTCGACGATCCAATCGGCGGTCTTGATGACGTCGAGGTTGTGCTCGATCACGAGCACCGTGTTCCCCGTGCCGACCAGCCGCTGGAGCACCGCCAGGAGCTTTCGCACGTCCTCGAAGTGGAGCCCGGTGGTGGGCTCGTCCAGGACGTACAGGGTGTTGCCGGTGGCGCGCTTCTGAAGCTCGGAGGAGATCTTGATCCGCTGGGCCTCGCCGCCGGACAGCGTGGGCGCCGGCTGTCCCAGCTTGACGTACCCCAGCCCGACATCCGACAGCGTCTGGAGGTGCCGGCTGATGACCGGGATGTTGCGGAAGAACTCCAGGGCCTCGTCGACGCTCATCTCCAGGACGTCGGCGATCGAACGGTTCTTGTACTTGACCTCCAGCGTCTCGCGGTTGTACCGGTGGCCCTTGCACACCTCGCACGTCACGTAGACATCCGGGAGGAAGTGCATCTCGATCTTGATCTGCCCGTCGCCGGCGCAGTTCTCGCACCGCCCCCCGCGGACGTTGAACGAGAACCTGCCGGGCTGGTACCCCCGGACGCGGGCCTCCGGCACCTGGGCGAACAGGGCTCGAACGTGGTCGAAGAGCCCCGTGTACGTCGCCGGGTTGGACCGGGGGGTCCGGCCGATGGGCGACTGGTCGATGTCGATGACCTTGTCGATACGTTCCCACCCGACCAAGCGGCGGTGCTTCCCGGGGAGGACGCGCGAACGGTACAGCCTCTGCATCAGGGCTCGGAGGAGAACCTCCTGCACGAGTGTGGACTTGCCCGACCCGCTCACGCCCGTGACGCACGCGAACAGCCCGAGGGGCAAGGCGAAGTCCACATCCTTCAGGTTGTGCTCTTTCGCCCCCAGGACCTTCAGCCACCGCTCGCCGGGCGTCCGGCGGACCTCGGGAGTGGGGATCACGCGCCGGCCGGACAGGAACGCACCGGTCAGTGACTCCTCGTCGTCGAGCAGGCCCTTCAGGTCGCCCGAGTACACGATCTCGCCTCCAGCGCTCCCCGCGCCCGGCCCGATGTCCACGATGTGGTCCGAGGCCCGGATGGTGGCCTCGTCGTGCTCCACCACGATCAGCGTGTTGCCCAGGTCCCGCAGCCGCACCAGTGTGTCGATCAGCCGGCGGTTGTCCCGCTGGTGCAGGCCGATCGACGGCTCGTCCAGGATGTACAGGACGCCGACCAGCCCGCTCCCGATCTGCGTGGCCAGGCGGATCCGCTGGGCCTCCCCGCCCGCCAGGGTGGCCGACGCCCTGGCCAGCGCCAGGTAGTCGAGGCCCACGTCGACCAGGAATCCCAGCCGGGACCGGAGCTCTTTGATCAGGCGCTCGGCGATCATCCGCTCCCGCTCGGACAGGTCCACCTGGTCGAAGAACGCGAGCGTGTCCCGGATCGAGCGCGAGGTGAGCTGGGCGATGTTCACCCCTCCGATCGTCACCGCCAGGCTCTCCGGGCGAAGGCGCGCGCCGCGGCACGTCCGGCACGGGACCTCTCGCATGTACTGCTCCAGCCGGTCCCGCTGGCTGTCGGAGTCGGTCTCCTCGTGCCGGCGCTCAACCGCCGGGATGACGCCCTCATACGTGGTCCAGTACGAGCGGGTCCGCCCATACCGGTTCTTGTACCGGACGTGGATCTCCTCGTCCGAGCCGTACAGCACGATCTCGCGAGCCTTCTTCGGCAGCTTCTTCCACGGCGTCTTGGTGGAGAAGCCATGGGCCTCGGCCACCGATTCGAGCACCCGGTACCAGTACTCGAGGCGAGTCCCGGCCCACGGCGCGATGGCCCCCTCCTCGATGGAGAGCTCGGGGTTCGGCACCACGAGCTCGGGATCGACCTCCAGGCGGATCCCCAGGCCGTCGCAGGTGGGGCAGGCGCCGTACGGCGAGTTGAACGAGAAGTTCCGGGGCTGGAGCTCGTCGAAGGAGACGCCGTCGTAGGTGCAGGCCAGCTTCTGCGAGAAGTTCTGGACGTCCTCGTTGCCGTCGGCCGTCTGCACCGCGATCGCGGCGATCCCCTCGGCGAGCTGGAGCGCGGTCTCGATGGAGTCGGCCACTCGGCGGCGGATGTCGGGCCTGGCCACCAGGCGGTCCACCACCACCTCGATCGTGTGCTTGTAGTAGCGGTCCAGCCGGATGGGCTGGGACAGGTCCCGGACCTCGCCGTCGATCCGGGCCCGGGGGAACCCTCGGCGGGCCAGGTCGGCCAGGAGCTTCTCGTACTCCCCCTTCCGCCCTCGCACCACCGGCGCGAGGATCTGGAACCGGGTGCCCTCGGGGAGCTGCATGACCTGGTCCACGATCTGCTCGGGTGTCTGCCGGCCGATGGGCCGCCCGCACTTGGGACAGTGCGGATGGCCGATCCGGGCGTACAGCACCCGGAGATAGTCGTAGATCTCGGTGATGGTCCCCACGGTGGACCGGGGGTTCTTGGAGGTGGACTTCTGGTCGATCGAGATGGCCGGCGACAGCCCCTCGATGAAGTCCACGTCCGGCTTCTCCATCTGGCCCAGGAACTGCCGGGCGTAGGCCGAGAGCGACTCCACGTAGCGCCGCTGTCCCTCGGCGTAGATGGTGTCGAACGCCAGGGAGCTCTTCCCTGAGCCGGACAGGCCCGTGAACACGATGAGCTGGTTGCGGGGTAGCTCCAGCGTGACGTTCTTGAGGTTGTGCTCACGGGCCCCGTGAATCACAAGCGTGTCGGTGCCCACGGGGAGATTGTAGTGGCGGCCCCGACAAGTCCCCTCCGTGCCTGGCCACGGTCCCCGTCGGGCCGAGGGCCGCCCCGCGGTAGGCTGACCCGGTGACCGAGCGAGCCCAGCTGGAGAAGCTGTCCTCGGCGGAGCTGCACGACCGGGCCACCCGCCTGGCCTGGCGGCGACTCGACGTAGGCTTCCTGTGGGACCTGCTGAAGACGATCCCCGAGGCCCGGGCGGCCATCGGGGACGAGGAGCGGAGCGAGACCGACATCATGCGGCCCCTAGCCCTCCTGAACGACCTGGTGGACGCCGACCGCGGCAACCTGGCAGATGCCCTCCGTCCTCTGTACATGGAGTACCTGGAGAAGCACGAGGTGCGCGAGGACGGCGCCGAGGGTGACACCTGACGGGCCTCCCTGGGGATACCGGGCTCCACCACCTGGATCTGAACGTCCGCGACCTGCCCCGCTCGACAGCCTTCTACGACGAGGTCCTGTCCAAGCTGGGCTATCGCGAGGTGGAGCGAGGCGTCGGCTGGATCTCGTTCGGGGACGGGACGTTCTACATCACGCTCGTCCAGATCGAGGAACGGTTCGCGGCCCGGGGCTACCACCGCAAGGGCATCGGCGTGAACCACCTGGCGTTCCCGGCGCCGAGCGTGAAGGCGGTGGACGACTTCCATGTGTGGCTGGTCGCACGAGGCGTCCCGGTCCTGTACGGCAGCCCGTTGGACATGGGCCACCCCGACCAGCCCAACTACGCGGTCTTCTTCGAGGACCCTGACCGGCTGAAGCTCGAGTACGTCCATCGGCCGGGATGAAGGGACGATCCGCCGGCGTGGACCCGTCCTCCTGGCGCGACGAGTTCCCGGTCCTGGAGCGGAAGGCCTACCTGATCAGTGCGTCCCTCGGGCCGGTCTCGCGGCGGTCGCGCCGGTATCTGGACGCGTACCTCGACGCGTGGGCCTCGAAGGGCGCGCCGGACCACGTGTGGTTCGAGGACATCTTCCCCACCATGCGCGCGTTGAAGAACCGGTTCGCGTCGCTTGCCGGCTGCCATCCCGACGAGCTGGCCATCACCACGAACATCTCGATCGCGCTCTCGACGATCGCCTCGTGCATGGACTTCTCGAAGCGCCACAAGGTGATCCTCTCGGAGCTGGACTTCCCCACCGACGGCCACGTCTGGCTGGCCCAGCGATCCAGGGGGGCCGACGTCGTGTTCCTGAAGTCGCCCGACGGGCTGACGATACCGCTCGAGGAGTACGAGCGAGCCATCGATGACGACACGGCCATCGTGATGGTCAACCGGGTGCTGTATCGGTCAAGCGCGCTCGTCGACGCCAAGGAGGTCTGCCGGATGGCCCGGGAGGCCGGAGCGTGGTCGATCGTGGACGACTACCACGGGATCGGGATCGTGCCGCTCGACCTGCACGACCTGGGCTGCGACGTCTACACCGCCGGCGTGCTGAAGTGGCTGTGCGGAGGGCCGGGCCTGGCGTTCCTGTACGCGCGGCGGGACCTGCTGCCGGACCTGGAGCCGGCGGTCACGGGATGGTTCGCCACCCGCGAGCCGTTCTCGTTCGACAACCAGCATCTGGAGTTCCACCCCACGGCCAGGCGACTGGAGCACGGGACGCCGCCCGCGCCGGTCTACCCGGTGGCCCTCGGGGGGCTCGAGATCATCTCGGAGGCCGGAGTGGGCGCGATCCGGGAGCGGCAGGGCGAGCTGACCGACCACGTGATCGCCAGGGCCGACGCGGCGGGCCTGGCGGTGCGGACGCCGCGCGCGCGGAGCGCCCGCGGTGGCGTGGTGAACGTGGGCGTCGGGCCCGAGGCCGGCAAGATCTGCCACGCGCTCCTGGAGCGGAACGTGTGCACCGACTTCCGAGGCGACGGCCTCCGCATCTCCCCCCACTTCTTCAACACCGAGGCCGACATCGACCGCTGCTTCGAGGAGCTCCGTTCGCTCCTGTAGGTGTCAGGCCGCCATGACCACCCGTCCGGCCCGGGTCACCAGCTTCAGGTCGCCGAGCGCCGTGAGGTCCTCGCGGGGATCGCGGGCCAGCGCGATGAGGTCGGCGGGAGCGCCGGACTGGAGCGGCCCGGCCACCAACGCTTCGAGGATCTCGTCCGGGGTCATGCCCACGGTCTCGCGGAGCAGCAGGACCTCCCGGACGTCGATCCCCGGCGGGATGGCTCCGTTGCCGAGGTCCGTGCCGTAGACGACCGTGCCGCCTGCCGCCCGGAACCGGGCCATGTTGTCGGCAGCCGTCCGAAGCTCCGCCGTGACCCTGCCGTAGCTCCAGATGTCGAGCGTCGAGACGATCCGCACGGCCTTCGCCGCCGCCTCGAGCACCGCCTCGGAGAGCCGTTCGGTCCACGGACAGTGGGCGAACTCGTTCACGCCTGCGCCCAGGGCCCGCTCGGCCTGCCCTTTGCCCTGCACGTGCGCGGTCACCGGAAGCCCTCGCTCCCCCGCGGTCTGGACGATGGCCGCGAGCTCGCCGTCTGTCGGCGTCGGCCCGGCCTCGGCGTTCAGCGACACCTTGATGGCCGCGGCCCCCCGGTCCGCCAGGGCGACGACGGCCTTGGCAGCCGCCTCGGGTCCCCTGATCTCCAGCCCGGTCCCCGGTGGCGCCCATCGATCGTTGGTCGGGTAGCCGCCGGGTGCGGTGAGCATGGGGCCGGCCGCCCGGATCAGCGGCCCGTTGAACGCGGGAAGCTCCGACGCATCGGCCAGCGGGAAGATGACGTCGGGCGGCCACCCCAGATCCCGCACTGCGGTCACCCCGCCGAGGAGCACGGCGCCGGGGTCGGCCATGCCTATGTGCACGTGGCGATCGGCCGCCGCCGGCATGAGGAACCCGTCCACATCGAGTTCCTCGTCCGCCTCGGGGGCCAGCCGGGCCGAACCCACCCACTCGATCCGGCCACCGTCGAAGACCACGCTCACACCGTCGAGGACCTTGCCCGGCCCCAGCCACGCCAGCGGGGCGCGGACGGCGAGCGTCGGACTCAGGTGCCGACCCCCGCCTGGCGCAGGGCCTTCAGCTCCTTGCGGAGGTCGACGACCTCGTCTCTGAGGCGCGCCGCGTACTCGAACCGGAGCCCCTTGGCCGCCTCATGCATCTCCTCCTCCAGGCTCTGGATGAGGCGCTCGAGCTCCTCGGTGGGCATCTCCACCCGCTCGCGGCGCCGTCGCCCGCGTTCGGGCGACGGCGCCTTCCCCCCGTCGACCCCCATCGACATCAGGATGTCCGACACCTTCTTGCGGATCGACTGCGGGTCGATGCCGTGCTCCCGGTTGAACGCCAGCTGGATCTTGCGCCGCCGCTGGGTCTCCGAGATGGCGGCCTTCATCGAGTCGGTGACCTCGTCCGCATACATCAGGACCGTGCCGTCCACGTTGCGGGCGGCCCGGCCGATGGTCTGGATGAGCGAGGTGTCCGACCGGAGGAACCCCTCCTTGTCGGCGTCGAGGATGGCCACCAGCGAGACCTCGGGGAGGTCGAGCCCCTCCCGCAGCAGGTTGATCCCGACCAGCACGTCGAACTCCCCCAGCCGGAGGTCGCGGAGGATCTCGATCCGGTGGAGGGTGTCGATCTCCGAGTGCAGGTACCGGACCCGGATGCCCATCTCCATCAGGTAGTCCGTGAGGTCCTCGGCCATCTTCTTCGTCAGCGTGGTCACCAGGACCCGCTGGCCCGCCTCGGCCCGCTTGCGGATCTCCTCGATGAGGTCGTCCACCTGGCCCCGGGTGGGCCGGATCTCGACCTCCGGGTCGATCAGCCCCGTGGGCCGGACGATCTGCTGCACGATCCGCTTGGACGTCCGGAGCTCATACGCGCTGGGCGTCGCCGACATGAACACGGTCTGGCGGGCCTTCTGGACGAACTCGTCGAACCGGAGCGGCCGGTTGTCCAGGGCCGACGGCAGCCGGAACCCGAACTCGACGAGGGTCTCCTTCCGGGTCTTGTCGCCCTCGTACATGCCGTGGATCTGGGGCACGGTGACGTGGGACTCGTCGATCACGCACAGCCAGTCCTCCGGGAAGTAGTCGAGCAGCGTGTACGGGGCCTCGCCGGGCCGCCGGCCGTCGATGTGCCTGGAGTAGTTCTCGATCCCCGAGCAGAACCCCACCTCGCGCAGCATCTCCAGGTCGTAGTTCGACCGCATCCGCAGGCGCTCCCCCTCCAGGAGCTTGCCCTGGGACTCCAGCTGGCCGAGGCGCTCCTTCAGCTCCTCCTCGATCCCCACGATGGCCCGCTGCATCCGCTCGTCGGAGGCCACGTAGTGGGTGGCCGGGTAGATCCAGACCTCCGAAAGCTCGCCCAGGACCTCGCCGGTCAGCGGGTCGAACCGGGTGATGCGCTCGACGTCGTCGCCCCAGAACTCGACGCGGATGGCAGTCTCCTCGTAAGCCGGGAAGACCTCGAGGGTGTCGCCCTGGACTCGGAACTTGCCGCGGACGAAGTTCACTTGGTTCCGCTCGTACATGATCTTGACCAGGCGCTTGATGGCGAAGTCCCGGTCGATGGCCACGCCCTTGTGCAGCCGCAGGACCTGGCCCATGTACTCCTCCGGCGTGCCCAGGCCGTAGATGCAGGACACGGAGGCCACGATCAGGACGTCCTTCCGGGTGAGCAGCGCGCTGGTGGCCGAGTGGCGCAGCCGGTCGATCTCGTCGTTGATCGAGGAGTCCTTCTCGATGTACGTGTCGGTCTGGGGGACGTAGGCCTCGGGCTGGTAGTAGTCGTAATAGCTGACGAAGTATTCGACCGCGTTGTCCGGGAAGAACTCCCGGAACTCGTTGGCCAGCTGGGCCCCTAGCGACTTGTTGGGGGCGATCACCAGGGTGGGCTTCTGGACCCGCTCGATCACCTGGGCGATGGTGAAGGTCTTCCCCGTCCCGGTGGCCCCGAGCAGGGTGAGGTAGTCCTCCCCGGCCAGGACGCCCTGGGCCAGGTCCTCCACGGCGGCGGGCTGGTCGCCGGCGGGCTCGAACTCCGCGTGGACCTTGAACGGGGGCATGCCTGGGATTGTAGGGGTCCCCGCCGATACCCCTGCTCAGCGCCTACATCCGGCCGGCGTCGATGATGCTCTGGAGGAACCGCCGGGTCCGCTCCTCCCGGGGCTCGGAGAAGATCCGCTCCGGCGGGCCCTCCTCCAGGATGCGGCCGGCGTCCAGGAAGCACACCCTGCGGGCGATGTCGCGGGCGAAGCCCATCTCGTGAGTCGCGATCACCATGGTCATGCCACCCGCCGCCAGCTCCCGGATCACGTTCAGGACCTCGGCCACCAGCTCGGGGTCCAGGGCGCTCGTAACCTCGTCGAGCAGCATGATGTCGGGCTTCATGGCCAGGGCCCGGACGATGCCCACGCGTTGCTGCTGGCCGCCGGACAGCCGGTCGGGGTACTCGTCCCGCTTTTCGACCAGGCCGAACCGCTCCAGCAGCTCGAGGGCCCGGGCCTGCGCCTCCGCCCTCGACATGCCCAGGGCCTCCATGGGGGCCAGCGTGACGTTTCGGAGCACGGTCATGTGGGGGAACAGGTTGAAGGCCTGGAACACGATGCCGATGTGCCGACGGATCCGGTTCACGTCGACGCCTCGGGCCGTGATGTCCTCGCCGTGGATCAGGATCCGCCCGGCGTCCACCGGCTCGAGCAGATTGATGCACCGGAGCATGGTGGACTTCCCCGACCCAGAGGAGCCGATCAGGCAGATCACCTCGTGATCGGCGACGGACAGGTCGATCCCCTTCAGGACCTCTAGCTTTCCGAAGGACTTGTGGACCCCGTCCAGGCGGAGGGCCTCGCCGTTCCTGCTCACGCCGCTCACGCCGCCCCCCCCGCCTGTCGCCGCCGGCGCTGTCGGGCCACGAGCCAGTCCACCAACCTCGTCATGGGGATGGTCACTAAGAGGAACAGGAGAGCCGCGGCCAGGAGTGGCGTGAAGTTGAAGTCGGCGCTCTGGATGATCTGTGCCTCCTTGAACGCCTCGGGGACGACCACGACGAACGCAACGAGCGCCGTGTCCTTCTGGAGCCCGACGAAGTCGTTCAAGAGCGGCGGGATCACCCGACGCACTGCCTGCGGGATGACCACGAACCGCAGCGTCTGCAGCCGCGAAAGCCCAAGCGAGCGCGCCGCCGCGGCCTGGCTGGGATGTACGGATTCGATCCCGGCACGGTAGACCTCGGCGACGTATGCGGAGTAGGACAGGATCAACGCCACCACCGCCCAGAAGGTGGCCGAGTTGGGGACACCGGCCAGCGACAGGCTGGGGACCCCGAACCCCAGGAGATAGACGACGAGGATCGTGGGGATCCCCCGGAACAGGTCGGTGTAGACGATCGACAGGGCCCGGATGGGGAAGAACACGGGTCCCGTCAGGCTTCGCATCACCGCGAGCAGGAGGGCGAAGGCCAGGATGAAGATCTCCGCGACCATGAAGTACTCGACGTTTCGGACGAACCGGGCGGCGATCTGGGGGAAGGAGCTTCGGAACTCCTCCCCGTTGAAGAATGCCTCCTTCACCAGCGGCCAGTTCGGGGAGCGCGTGACGGCGAGGGCGATCGCCGCGAACACCGCGATCGTGCTGACCACGGCGATGACGACCCCTCGCGCCCCTTCTTGCCGGAGCCCGGTCAGGATCCCGGGGCCTCGTCCGGGGAGCTCCGGTTCACCGGGAGGCAGCTCGTACAGCTCGGGTGCTCCGCCTCCCCCAGCGGCCATGGCGGGCTTCTACGAGGTGCCGAAGACGGGCACCGCACCCACGTTGGTCTTCTTCGAGAGCCACTTCGTGGTGATGGCCTCCAGCGTCCCGTCGGACTTCAGCTCGGCCAGCGCCTGGTTCACGCAGCCGGCCAACGGGTTGCCCTTCACGAAGGTCATCCCGAAGTGCTCGGGCGTGCCGACCGTGGGGAACTGGCCCACCACCACGCTGTCCTTCACCTCCTGTACGAAGGGATCGGCGATGAACAACGCCGTCGGCAGGTCCACGACGATGCCGTCCACCTGGTGGGCGTTGATGGCGGCCACGGTGTCGGCGAGCGAGTTGAAGGCTCCGGGCTCCTTGCTCGGCTCGATTACGTTGACGATGTAGTCGTAGCTGGTGGTCCCGATGGGCGCGGCGAGCGTATAGGCCTTCAACTCGCCGAGGCCCGTCGCGCTCGTGATGGGCGTGTCCTTCACCGCGACCAGGGCCTGGTTCACGTCGTAGTAGCTGTCGCTGAAGTCCACGGCCCTGGCCCGCTTGGTGGAGAACGAGATCTGCTCGATGGCGAAGTCCCACCCCTTGGGACCCGGCGCGTAGGTCTGGTTGAACGGGGCCACGACCCACTGCACGTTGTCCCCAGAGAATCCCATCGCCCCGGCGACCGCGTACGCCACCGCGCTCTCGAAACCCTTGCCGTTGTTGGGATCGTTGAACTTCCATCCGGATGCCTTGGTGGTCCCGCCTTGGAAATAGGGCGGGTATGCCGGGTTGTCGGTGCCGATGGTGAGACTGCCCGAGTTCACATAGCCGGTAACGCCCCGGGCGCAGTCGGCCGCGGTCTCGCCCGGTTGCGGGGTGCCCGGCTGTACCACGGGGTTCTCCTCCGCGCATGCCGCGGCCAGCAACCCGAAGACGGCCATCCCCACCAGGAGCTTCCGCATCGTCGATCCCCTCACTTCTTGGGTTCCCACGTGAAGAACCGGGCTGCCAGGATGAGCCCGGCCAGTCCCCAGATGGCCACGACCAAGACGTCGCGCCACAGGAACTCCGGCGCGCCGTAGAACCCGGCCCGCATGGCGTCGGCGAAGTGCTTCACCGGGAAGACCCTGGCCACCGTCCTGATCCACTCCGGGGTGTCCACCCCGAACGGG
>Ga0184610_1000301_pt1 | contig 12204 bp, 11 predicted proteins | sample PLM1_100_coex_FD_133011 | JGI IMG/M metagenome (GOLD analysis project Ga0184610, IMG submission 133011) | Groundwater sediment microbial communities from an aquifer in East River, Colorado, USA - PLM1_100_coex | ecosystem: Environmental > Terrestrial > Soil > Riparian zone | place: USA: East... | reverse complement strand
CAGCGATTCCTCGAGCTGTTTCCGCAACATGAGCGCGTTGACGAAGCGCGCTATTACATCGGGCTGTCGTACGTCCGGCAGATGGAGAAAGCGGACCGCGATCAGACGTTAGCCAAAAAGGCGGTCGCAGAGTTTCAGACCTTGACGAATGAGTTCCGCGACTCACAGTACGCGCCTGACGCGCGGTCCAAGATTGCGCAATGTCGCCGGCAGCTCGCCAACAAGGAGCTTTACATCGGCACATTCTACTTCAACCGAGGGTCCTATGGCGCCGCGATCAAACGATTCGAAACGGTACTGAAGGAGTATCCGGGCTCCGGATACGACGATCAGGCGCTTTACTACCTTGGGGAGTCGCTCTGGGAACTCGAGCAAAAGACCGCTGCCAAGGCCACCTTCGAACGCCTCATCTCTCAATTCCCGGATTCCGACATGGCCCTCCTGGGTGCGAAGCGGATCGGTGTGACCCTCGTCCAGAATCCGAGCAACAGGAAGCCGGCGCCCGGTTTCTTCGGCACCGCGCTCGCCACCGTGAAGGACACCTTTTCCGAGTTGAAGGACGCTGTCCTGGACAGTAGTATCTGGCAGGGCTTGGGGCCATAATCCATCGGGGAAAAGGGGGCGCACCTCGCGGTCGTAGCGCATGGGCAGGCTGAGGCCGGCGGATCGGCCGTCGTCCCTTGGGCATCAGACCCGTACGCTGCTCCGGCGGTATCATGTGCAGCCGAAGCGAGGTCTTGGACAAAGCTTCCTGATCGCGCCGACCGTACGCGATCTGATCCTCCAGGCGGCGCAGTTAAGCCCGGATGACCTGGTGGTAGAGATCGGCCCCGGCACCGGCGTCTTGACGGAAGGCCTTGCCGATCAGGCCGGCACGGTCGTGGCGATCGAGCGGGACCCGGGGCTCTATCGGTTACTCGTCGGGCAGCTTGGGGATCGGCCAAGGCTCTCGTTAGTCTGCGCCGATGCCCTCGTCTTCGATTACGTGGGCCTCCTGGCTGAGAAGCTTCTGCCGCATGGACGGGCCAAGCTGGTCTCGAACCTCCCCTACTCGGTGGCCACGCCCCTGATCCTCCGACTGCTCCCGCTCCAACGCTTCTTTTCCTTTCTCCTGGTGATGGTGCAGCGTGAGGTGGCACAGCGGCTTCTGGCCGCGCCCGGCCAAGAAGGATACAGCGCCCTGACGCTGCGTTGTTCCTACGAGGCGGAGGCGAGCGCTGTGGGGAAGGTGTCAAGAACGGCCTTTCACCCGAAGCCCGATGTCGATTCCACCCTGGTGCGTCTCAACCTACTTTCCAGGCCTCGGGTGCCGGTAAAACGTCCCGAACTCCTGTTTCGCATCGTGCGGGCTGCCTTCGGGCAACGCAGGAAAACGCTTCGAAACGCCTTGCTTGGCGCCGGAATGATGGCGGATTCGACCGCCCTGGAGCGAGTTCTTTTCGACGTTGACATCGATCCCAAGCGCCGCGGCGAGACCCTGACCCTTGACGAGTTCGCCAGGCTGGCGGATCATCTAGTAGATGCGACGCAGAACGTCCTTCCTGGAGGGGACCACAACCATGTCGGTTGATATCACGGCGTCTAGGGCGGTTGCCGGCCCCCGGCGCACTTCCTGTCCGGATTCACGGAACGGGCTCACGGATCGGGACGACGGACCTGTCGAAGGACAATGAAGCTCTCGGTCATCGGCGAGTTCGGCCTCGTGGAGCGAATCAGGCATTTTCTCCCTCGCCCGAGCGATGCCCTCCTCGGGATTGGCGACGACTGCGCCGCCCTGCGCCCCAGGGAAGGCAGAGACATTCTCCTGACGACCGACCTTCTGGTTGAGGGCGTCGATTTCACCATGCAGACCATCACCCCCTTTCGTCTCGGGCGGAAGACGATGGCAGTGAATCTCAGTGATATCGCCGCCATGGGGGGCCTGCCCCGCGCCGCACTCGTTGCCCTGGCGCTCCCAGCCGAGATGCAAACCGAGTTTATAGACCAGCTCTATCGGGGCCTCCAGGAAGAGGCAGCGCGATCTGGGGTCGAACTGATCGGCGGCGATCTCTCCGCCTCACCCACCCTCCTGATCGCTGTCACCTTGGTAGGAGAGGTGGAGCCAGGGAGGGCCATCACTCGGTCCGGGGCAAAGCCCGGCGAGCGGATCTGGATCACGGGGCGGTTGGGTGCCTCGGGTGCGGGCCTGATGGCGTTGAAGGCGGGATTCCGTCTCCGCGATGATGACCGTGTCGAAGTCCCCTCACATATCTCCGCCGAGTTGACGGAGGCGATCCGTCAGGCTATTGACCGACATCTCTGCCCGGTCGCAAGGGTCCGCGAGGGACGGGCCCTTGCGGAGGCTGGTGTCGCGTCGGCGATGATCGACCTGAGTGATGGGCTTGCCTCCGACTTGGCGCACCTTTGCCGCGAAAGCGGAGTTTCAGCAAGGATCAGGGAGGACCGGGTCCCCATCGATCCGGCGGCATCGGCCATCGCGCGATATCTCGGCAAAGACCCCATGGCGCTGGCGCTGGAAGCCGGAGAGGACTTTGAGCTTCTCTTTACATCTTCATCGGAACCGGCTGAAATTCTTGATATGTTCTCCGATGGCCCTGGCGTGACGGATGTGGGTGAGGTCGAGAAGTCGGGGCAGGGATGTGTGCTTGTGCAGGAAAGCGGCGGAGTTATTCCTCTCACCGGTGGCTACAATCATTTCCGGCGACAAGGATAGAAAGAGCGAGAGAATCCTCGGAGATCGAGAAGAACGATTTCAGTGTTGCAGGGTCAAGGGGTGAAGGGAGGACGACGATGGAGGTAGTGCGTCGGACGGTTCAGGGCGCGAGGTCCCTTGCGTCCTCGATTGCTGCCGGCTTTCGGGGCGTCGTCACGATCATGGCGTTCACCGAATCCGGTTGGATGCGCCAGTTTCGCCTCTCGAAACGGGTGATTTTCCTCTCCTGTGTGCTTCTCATGCTGCTGCTCTTCGGATCAACCCTGACGTTCCTGAACCTGATCCAGGGGCAGTACTACCTGACCCGCACGCGTTATTTAGAGCAGGAGAACCGAGCGATAACCTCGCTTCTCGAAGGCCAGGCCGAACAACTCAGCAAGCTCAAGCTCGAAATGGCCAGGCTGAAGGAGTTTGAGGAGAGCTTGCGACGGGTCTCTGGCCTCGGTGAGCGCCCCAATCCCTAGTGCCGTTCCAACTTGTTGCGGCTAATCGCGGTCAGGTGTCCCGCTAAGAACTATCGCTTTCCTTCGCCTCACCATTTTGGGGTAATGAATTGGAGCGGCACTAGGAGAAGACGTCCCGCTATCCGCCGCTTAACGCCTTGCCTTGAATGCCTCGACGCACGGGGTGCACGCGCCGTCGGCGGAGACCCACTCCGGATGCTGACGCTTGATACGATCGATGATCCATCGCTCCGCGTCCTCGTGCACCGTCCGGAGCTCTTCGTGGACTTCGCTTCCGCAGAGCGGGCAGGGATATTTCGCCATCGCTATAGCTCACCCACCCGATGCAGTGTCAGGAGATTTGTCCGGCCCTTCACACCGATCGGAACCCCAGAGACAAGAACCACGACATCGCCCTTCGATGCACAGCCGTCCGTGAGGAGCGCTTCGTCGATCCTTTCGATCATTTCATCGAAGTGCGCGGTCGGCGCCATCACTTTTGGGATGACCCCCCAGTAAAGACAGAGCCGTTGTCGAATCCGCTCATTCGGGCCGAACGCGATGACAGGGGTGGCGGGCCTCAAGCGAGAGATGAGGCGTGCGGTGGAGCCGGTTTTTGTGAAGGCGACAATGGCGCGGGCCTTCGTTTCCACCGCGGCGCGACACGCCGCCTCGCTGATGGCATCGGGGAAGGTCACGGCCTTGCCCGGTTCGCTGAAAGACGGCGCTCGCGGCGGCAGGCCACGGTCTGCCTCAATCGCCACCTGCGCCATCACCCGAACCGCCTCCACCGGGTAGGCCCCAGAAGCGGTCTCACCAGACAGCATCGCCGCGTCGGTTCCGTCGAATATGGCGTTGGCCACATCGGAGACTTCCGCTCTGGTTGGGCGCGGATGATCGATCATCGAGTCAAGCATCTGCGTCGCCGTGATGACTGTCACGCCGCGCAGATTGGCCCTCCGTATGATCTCCTTCTGTAGGAGCGGCAACTCCTCCAGCGGCATTTCCACGCCCAGATCGCCGCGGGCGATCATCACGCCATCGGCCGCCTCGAGAATCGCGTCCAGGTTGCGGACCGCTTTGGGCCGCTCCAGCTTTGCGATGATCGGGATGTCCGCCTTGCGCCTCCTCAGAAGCTCTCTGATCCTTGAGATATCCTTGCTCGTACGAACGAATGACAGGGCGACATAATCAACCTCATGCTCGATCCCGAACTCGAGGTCCATCAGGTCTTTCTCGGTGACGGCAGGAACGCTGATCGCGACGCCGGGGATGTTCAGGCCCTTGTGGTTTGTCAGGACGCCGCTCTGCAATACCTTACAGGTCATATGCACCCCATCGGTTTTGAGCACCTCGAGCTGGATCAGGCCATCGTCGATCAGGATCTGATCGCCGGCGTTAACCTCGGTGGCCAGGCGGTCATAGTTGACGGAGGCGATCCTGTCTGTCCCCTCCACCTCGCGGGTGGTCAATGTGAATTGATCGCCGGCGTGGATGGTCGCCGAGCCGCCACGAAACAGGCCCAGACGAACCTTCGGACCCTGCAGGTCCTGCAGGATCGCTACCGGCCGGTTTTTCTTGACGGAGAGCTCCCGCACCGTGCGGATCGCCTCGCCATGCTCTTCCAGGGTTCCGTGCGAGAAGTTCAGCCGGGCCACGTCCATTCCCGCATCGATCAGTCGAGAGAGCACCTCCGGCTTGCTGCTGGCCGGGCCGATCGTGCACACGATCTTGGTCCTTCGCTCTGTCATAGAGGCTCCGCGAGCTCCATCATGAGCGATTCAGGCCAAACGGGATGGCGAGCGCCGCGCGCGATCCTAGCTCCTCCTCGATCCGAAGGAGCTGATTATATTTGCAGATCCGCTCCGTCCGGCTGAGAGAGCCTGCTTTGATCTGGCCGGCAGCCGTCGCCACCGCCAGGTGGGCGATGGTGGTATCCTCGGTCTCACCGGAACGGTGCGAGATCACTGTCCTGTACCCCGCGGACTTGGCCAGCTCCATCGTCTGGAGCGTCTCGGTCAGCGTCCCGATCTGATTCAGTTTGATCAGAATGGCGTTGGCAGCCCCTTCATCGATACCGCGTGTCAACCGTCGGATGTCCGTCACGAAAAGGTCGTCCCCCACGAGCTGGATCTTGCTCCCTAATTCAGTTGTGAGGAGCTTCCACCCCCTCCAGTCGTCCTCGGCCAGGCCGTCCTCGATCGACACGATCGGGTACTGTCGAACCCATTCAGCGTAAAAACGGACCATCCCTTCGGCATCCCGGGTCGAGCCGTCGGACTTCCTAAAGACATACTTCCCCGCATCCAGGAACTCGCTTGCTGCAGGGTCCAGCGCCAAGGCGACCTGGCTGCCTGCCCGATAGCCAGCCTTGGCGATCGCCTCGAGGATCAGCTCGATCGCTTCGACGTTCGATCGAAGACGGGGGGCAAACCCACCCTCGTCTCCAATCGCGGTGCTATACCCGTGCGCCTTCAGGACCCGACTCAGACTGTGGAACGTTTCGGCGCCGAACCGCATGGCCTCAGCGAATGTGGCCGCCCCAACCGGGACAATCATGAACTCTTGGAGATCGACGTTGTTGTCGGCGTGCGCTCCCCCGTTGATGACATTCATGAGTGGAACCGGAAGGATCGTCGCCGTGTGCCCCCCGAGATACCGGTAGAGAGGCACCCCGCGCGCCGCCGCCGCGGCCTTGGCCACCGCAAGTGAGGCCCCCAAGATCGCATTGGCTCCGAGTCTTCCTTTGTTCTCGGTTCCATCCAGGGCGATGAGCGTCTGGTCGATCAGCGCCTGCTGCTCCACGTCCTTGCCGACGAGCGCTGGCGCGATCAAGTCGTGAACGTGGCGGATCGCCTTCGTGACCCCTTTGCCGCCATAACGCGCCGGATCACCGTCCCTCAGCTCCAGGGCCTCGTGCTGGCCGGTTGAGGCCCCTGACGGCACGGCGGCCCTTCCGACCTGACCGTTCTCGAGCACGACATCGACCTCGATCGTAGGGTGGCCACGGGAGTCCAGAATCTCCCTGGCGGCGAGCCTCGCGATGCGGGTCATGGATACAACCCCCTCAGCTTCTTCGCCTCCGCCACCCGGCTCACCCCCAGCATGAGCGCGGACGTCCGGAGATCCACATGCTCCTCCCGAGAGAGCGACAGCACCCGTTGGAACGCGGCGTTCATAATCTCTGAGAGCCGTTCGTTGATCTCGTGCTCGTGCCAGAAATACTGTTGAAGATCCTGCACCCATTCAAAGTACGAGACGGCCACGCCTCCAGCATTGGCGAGGATGTCTGGGATGACGAGTGTCTTTTTCGCCGCCAGGATCTGATCGGCTTCTGGCGTCGTCGGCCCATTGGCGGCCTCGGCGACGATCCTGGCCCGAACGCGATCGGCGTTCGCCCCGGTGATCTGCCCTGCCGTCGCCGCCGGGATCAGGATATCGCAGTCAAGCTCAAGAAGCTCCTGGTTCGTGATCCGATCGCCGTCACGATGCCGGGGAACGGACCCTTCATGCGGGCATTCAGCCAGCAGCCCTGCGACGTCGAGTCCTTTCGGGTTGTAGATCCCCCCCAGGTGATCGCTCACCGCGATCACGCGACAGTCTTCTTCATAGAGGAGTCTGGCAGTCACCGACCCCACATTGCCGAATCCCTGGACCGCAACCTTCGCCCCCTTGAACGACATCCGGCGCTCCTTCGTCGCCGCCTTCACAATGTAATACACACCACGGCCGGTCGCCTCGCGCCGGCCCAGCGAGCCTCCCAACAGGAGCGGCTTGCCGGTAACGACACCCGGCGAGGTCACCCCCTTCTGCATGCTGTAGGTGTCCATCATCCAGGCCATCACCTGCTCGTTCGTGTACAGGTCCGGGGCCGGGATATCGCGATCGTGACCGATGACACCAATGATCTCAGAGGTGTACCGGCGCGTCATCCGCTCCAGCTCAACACGAGACATCCGAGTGGAATCGCAGCAGACGCCGCCCTTGGCGCCGCCGTATGGAAGACCCATCAGCGCGCACTTCCAGGTCATCAGCATCGCCAGGGCCGTCACCTCCTCCAGATTGACATCCGGATGGTAGCGGATGCCGCCCTTGGTCGGGCCCATGGTCAGGTCATGCTGAACCCGGTAGCCGGTGAAGACCTCCAGCCGCCCATCGTCCATCAGGGTCGGCACCGAGACGATGAGGGCGCGCTGGGGTTGGCGCAGCCGCTTGTGGATCCCCGGATCGAGCTTGATCCGCTCGGCCACCGCATCCAGTTGCGTGAGGGCCGCCTCAAGCATGCCGCGATGTGCTCCTGTCGTCATCGGTGCCCCTTCCCCCTCCTCCGAAAGACGTTGGATGGCTGGGCTTCATCACCTGCCGCTCAGCAAGGCATTTCTTCCAACTTTCATCTCCGAACCGACGCCGCCGGGATAAAGGCGACGGAAGCGCGGTAGGGACAAGTATGACCCGAAAAAGACCACGGCTATTCTACCATCTAAAATACTCCTTAACCATCAGAAACCATGGGCGTGTCCTTCGCGCAATCGCAGCTATATCCTCTCGAATTGCCACTCTCCCGTGGGCGGTTACCTCGCCGAAGCCTCGAATCAGACGCTCCATGCGAGCGATCCCGCGCTCATGGCATCTCACCATAATATTGATCTTGACATTGTGCTGAGCCTGTAGCATGGTCAGCACGACTGGTGATTGCGATGGGCCCGGGGTGACCAAAGAATCTCAGTACCCCTCAAACCTTGGTTTGGTGCACCATTCAGAATGACGCCCTACTTGGCCTGCCTTGGCCCTGGAGGGCATTTGTGTTTTCGGGTCCTGGAGCAGAAGGTGAAGAGGAGGTGTGAGATGAATCTCAGCAGACTGTTGCTCGTTGGGACCATCATGGCGCTTCTCGGTGCGTCCGCCGCGACAGGGCAGGAGAAAGCTCGTGACTTTGAGAAACTCGGACAGGTCCATTTTCCCATCTCATGCACTGCCGAGGCCAAGAAGCAGTTCGATCGCGCCGTCGCACTCCTTCATTCCTTCTGGTTCGATGCGTCGGCCAAGGGTTTCGCCGCCGTCATCCAGACGGACCCTGGGTGCGCGATGGCACACTGGGGGATCGCGATGACCCTGCTGGGGAACCCCTTCGCCTGGCCTCCCGCGCCGATGGCACTGAATGATGGATGGGCAGCCGTCAAGAAGGCAAGTGCCGCGGACGCGAAAACTCCACGCGAGCGGGACTACATTGCCGCGCTCGAGGTTTTCTACAGAGACTCGGACAAGCTGGATCATCGGACCCGAGCCCTCGCCTACGAGAAAGCGATGGAACAGATATCTCTGCGCCATCCGGACGATCGTGAAGCGGCTGTCTTCTACGCCCTCGCTCTGGACGCCACGGCGCTGCCGACCGATAAGACGTACGCCAATCAGCTCAAGGCCGCTGGGATCCTCGAGAAGGTGTTCGCCGAGCAGCCGAACCATCCCGGCGCAGCACACTACCTGATCCATAGTTATGACTACCCACCCATCGCCAGTCGCGGCCTCTCCGCTGCGCGCCGCTATGCCAGCATCGCCCCCTCTGCTCCTCACGCGCTCCACATGCCCGCGCACATCTTTACCCGGCAGGGGTTCTGGCAGGAGTCGATCGAGTCGAACCGCGCCTCCAAAGCGGCCGCGTCCAACCACTTCGATCAGCTTCACGCCATGGATTACCTGACCTACGCCTACTTGCAGGGCGCACAAGACGTCGCGGCGAAGCGTGTCCTCGATGAAATGAACGGGATCGGGAAAGTCAACAAGGAGCACCTCGTCACGGCCTATGCCCTCGCAGCCATTCCGGCCCGCTATGCGCTCGAACGACGTCGCTGGACCGACGCCGCGTCTCTGAAGCTGGCCGAACGTGAATTTCCCTGGAGCCGGTACCCACAGGCCGAAGCGCTGATATATTTCGCCCGCGCCCTTGGATCTGCCAGAACCAGGGATACCGACGGCGCCCGAAAGGCTACCGAAAAACTGCAGTCGCTCCGCGACGACTTGGTCAAGGCCAACCAAACCTACTGGGCGGATCAGGTCGAGATCCAGCGGCGTGGAGCGGCGGCCTGGCTATCACGGGCTGAGGGAAGGAACGACGAGGCCCTGCAGCTCATGAGATCCGCGGCCGACCTCGAAGACGCAACCGAAAAGCACCCACTCACGCCCGGCCCGATCGTCCCTGCACATGAGCTCTTGGGCGATCTGCTGCTCGAACTCAATGAGCCAGGGGAAGCGTTGAAGGAGTTTGAAACCTCGTTCCTTAAGGAGCCAAACCGTTTCCATGGAATCTACGGCGCTGCGCGGGCAGCCGAGCTTTCAGGTGATCAACAGAAGGCGAGAACTTACTACGCGAAGCTCAGGGCATTGTGTGAGCATTTCGACAGCGAGCGACCCGAGCTTCAGCAGGCGAAGGCGTTTCTTGCGAAGAAGTAGCTCCCTTGCCCCGCACCCGGCACAGGCCGGGAATACCAGCCCAGGTATCCGGACTCCGGGCTCGGTAATGTACTCACACCTCAATCCGGCAGGCCCAGGCCGTCTCGGGCGAGAAAAAGGTCCATGCCGTGATGGGAGGCTTCCATCTCACCCCCGCGCCGGAGTCCTACGCCGCGCAGGTGGTCCAGGCCCTTAAGGAAATCGATCCGGACTACCTGGTCCCCATGCACTGCAGCGGCGCGGGATTCACCCGAGCTGTGCAGAAAGAGATGCCCGACAAGCTCATCGTGCCCTACACCGGGACCCGCTTCATCTTCGGAGCGTGAGTCTGAGCGCATCGTTGAAGTAAGGAGGCAGGTCGATCGCCGACAAAGGCCAGCCCTTGATGGTCCCGGCGAAGTAGCAGAGGCTCGCTTACTCATACCCAACCATATCCCGGATGGCTGAAGATATCTCGCGCAACACGCTCGCCCACGCCCATCCTAAAGAGGTCCGAGGGCTGATCCGCCAGGGCAAGTGGCGGCAGCCGACAGCCGGCCTCTGCCAGGGGCGTGTCCAGGCCAACCTGGTCATCCTGCCCAGAGACCTCGCCTACGACTTTCTGGTGTTCACCCAGCGGAACCCCAAACCATGTCCGCTCCTTGAGGTCACAGAACCCGGCTCGATCGAGCCGGTCCAAACCGCTCCGGGCGCCGATCTACGTCAGGACCTTCCCAAGTATCGGATCTACCGCCACGGACAGCTCGAGGCCGAGGTGACCGACCTGATGGGGATTTGGCAGGATCACCTGGTGAGTTTTCTGTTGGGGTGCAGCTTCACATTCGAGGCGGCGATGCTCCAGGCAGGGGTCCCCGTCCGTCACCTTGAAGAGGGGAAAAACGTCCCGATGTATATCACTAGCCGGCCCTGCCTGCCAGCCGGCATCTTTCAAGGGCCGCTTGTGGTCAGCATGCGTCCGGTCCTACCCGTGCTCATCCCCCAGGCAATTCAAGTCACCGCTCGATTCCCCTCCGCCCACGGCGGGCCGGTGCAGGTAGGCGATCCCGCCTCGCTAGGGATACAGGACCTGGCGCGACCCGACTTCGGCGATCCGGTGACGATCCGGCCCGGCGAACTTCCGGTCTTCTGGGCCTGCGGTGTCACGCCTCAGGCGGTTGCGATGCGGGCGAAGCCACCGCTGATGATCACCCACACCCCCGGCCACATGTTCATTACGGATCTGAAGGACGAGGACTTAGCGGTCTACTGACGGCTTGCTGTTGCAGCAATTATTGAATCAAGTAAAGCCTAAAGGACGATACAGCAACCTATTGATTTAAATAAAAATAATTCATATTCAGTTGTGGTGGCGGTGACTGGACTCGAACCAGTGACTCCGCGGATATGAGCCGCGTGCTCTGACCGACTGAGCTACACCGCCATTAGCGAGCACTGCAGCAAGAGTAGCAGAAGAGCCTAACGAAGGAGCCGGCAGCGAAAAAAGAAAAACAGGGGAATCTCCCTGTTTCGCTGGCGGACCTCGATAACTATGTACGGTATACTGCCAGTAATGTCAAGGGGTCTTTTCCCATTTGATATGTTGACACAGCGCGTCGTTTCGAATACAATGCGTGTGACTGAAGTCCTGCCCCGGGAGTTCCTCGGTCGTCTGAATCGTTCAGGTCACCTGGAATCCCATCAACGATCATTCAATTTGGAGGAGAATATGTTCGCAAGAAAGGTCTGTCTGAAGCTTCGTCCGGGAAGGGCCATCGAGTATTCTCGAATGCTCGAGAACGAAATCATCCCAATTCTGCGTGAGCAAAAGGGGTTTTCCGACGAGATCTCCTTCGTCTCGGGTGAGCGCAGCGAGGCCGTGGCTATCAGCCTGTGGGACGCACCCGAGAGCGCAGAGGCGTATCATCGCGAAACGTACCCGGGCGTGCTGAAGGCACTCGAAGGCGTGATCGATGGGGAGCCGCAGGTGGATACTTTCGCGGTCTCCAACTCGACCATTCACAAGATTCCGAACCTACCTCGCTAGTCTTCCAGCCGGTCTCTCCCTGTCCCTCTCCCCCATTGGAGGAGAGACGAAGATGAGGGGGATCCTCAACGGCACGCGCCATGCTATTTTCAAAGCAGAGCGCCTTGCTTGCCCCTCCTCTCCTCAGGAACCTGGATCTCCTTCACGGCATCTATGATCGCAGGAAAGGCCTTGACGAACCCCTCACGTACGGTCGCCTTGGGCGGCAATCCGATCTGATGCGCCATCATCAAGGCATTCGCCGGAGCCTGGCCTCGCACATGGTTATTGAAGAAGATGAGGATTTTGGCCTTTCCTGTCGCCGCCATTTCCCGAATCTTCTCTGCGAACGGCTGTAGCTCTTCCTCCGAGTAGAGATAATCGTACCGCTCCTCTGGCGTCTCGTGCTTCCTCCATTTCTCCCGATTCCTGCCGTGGAAGCGCAGGTACAGTAGAGGCTGCGGCTCCAGCTCCTGCTTGATCGTGCTCTTGAATTCCGGCATGTCGATGAAGGCCCACCCCGCAGCGTAAGAGGCAAGAAGCGCCTTGGTTTCCTTCGCATGCTGGCTCCAGGAAACATGCCGAAGCTCGACTGCCAT
>Ga0184610_1000300_pt1 | contig 12256 bp, 18 predicted proteins | sample PLM1_100_coex_FD_133011 | JGI IMG/M metagenome (GOLD analysis project Ga0184610, IMG submission 133011) | Groundwater sediment microbial communities from an aquifer in East River, Colorado, USA - PLM1_100_coex | ecosystem: Environmental > Terrestrial > Soil > Riparian zone | place: USA: East... | reverse complement strand
GTCGCTCGGAGAACGGGTCCCTACGACCCGTTGGGGACTCGCTGCGATCCTGGACGTGCACGTTCGTGAATGAAGCAGGCTAGCAAGGACCGTGCTGACGCAGTCATGGTGCTGCCGAGCCCCGTCCTCTTTTCTCAGCGAAAGCAGATCGCAGACCTCGCGATAAAGAGCCGCCTCCCGACGATATCCTCATGGCCAGAATTTGTAGCAGACGGGGGGCTCATGACCTACAGCGCGAACATTAACGACCTGTTCCGGCGTGCGGCCACCTACGTGGATAAGATCCTCAAAGGCGCCAGGCCCGCCGATCTGCCTGTGGAGCAGCCGACGAAGTTCGAGCTCGTCATCAATCTGAAGACGGCGAAGGCGCTCGGACTCACGATTCCGCAATCATTGCTGGTCCGGGCGGATCAGCTCATCGAATGATGCATCGACGAGCATTCATCAGGACGATTGCCGTGAGCGTCTTCGCCGCGCCGCTCGCCATCGAGGCGCAGCAGGCGGCGAAGGTGTATCGGATCGGCTTCCTGAGCCTTCTGCATGGTCCGGGCCCATTCGAAGAGGTCTTCCGCCAGGCGTTGCGTGAGCTAGGCTGGATCGAGGGTCGGAACGTCGCCTTCGAGTATCGGTGGGCAGCCGGTCAATTAGACCGTCTTCCCGCCCTGGCCGAGGGGCTCGTCCGTTCGAATGTCGATCTCATCGTGACGAGCACCATGCGCGTGGCCCGCGCGGCCAAGAACGCCACGAAAACGATCCCGATCGTCATGGCGGTGGCGGCAGATGCGGTCGAGAACGGCGTTGTTGCCAGTCTCGCTCGACCCGGCGGAAACGTTACGGGATTGTCCGAGCCCTATGCGACGATCCATACGAAGCTCCTCGGACTACTTCACGAGACCCTGCCCGACGTGACACGGGTTGCCTTCATCGTGGACACGACCTCGGGACCCGGCCGCCGCAACCGCGACGCCCTCCAGGCCGCTGCGCCTTCTCTGGCGCTCACAGTCCGGGTTTTCGACCATCGACGCGGTACGGAGTTCGAGGGTGCGCTGCAAGCGGTCGCTCGTGAACAGGTGGGTGCCTTTATCGTCATGGCGTCGAATTACGAGGTACATGGGCCGCGCATCGCCGAGGTCGCTGCGAAGGCTCGCCTGCCGGTGTTCTCCCTCTCTGATATTGCCGTGGAGAGGCACTTCGGCTTGCTGGCCTATGGACCGGACTGGCTCGACATGTACCGGCGCGCCGCGACGTATGTGGACAAGATCTTGAGGGGCGCGCAGCCCGCGGACCTCCCGGTGCAGCAGCCGATGAAATTCAACCTCACCGTGAACCTGAAAACGGCCAAACAACTCGGGATCACGATTCCGCAGGTCGTCCTCCTCCAGGCGACGAAGGTGATCGAATAGCGCGTGCTGGCCCGCGAGCCCTGACCGTCAAATTCACGGGCCACGTCGCACGCTGAGGTATCCCGCGCCCCGGGGCTCGTCCAGGCCGGCGCGTGCCTAGTCAGACCGCAGGCTCGGACTTGAGTCCCGCAGCAGTCTCGATTCTATCGAGGTACCGCTGCCAGAATGCGATGGCCTCGCGGCACACTTCGAGAGCGTCCCGCCCACCATAGACGCCGGATTGTATGAAAGCCTCGTATGTTGTCGGTCCGCTCGGACCGCTCCAGTCCTGCCCTGAACGACTCATGTACACGGTGCCGGGTCTGAGCGTGGTATTCAGTCGCGCGCCAACCTCGTAAATCTTGAGAACATTGTTCCGTTCTTGCTCGATGAAGTCCCAGAAAATGCGTGGTTCTGGTTTTGTCTTGTTCAACTCAGCCCAAGCCTGGGCGATTGCTTCCTTGAGTTCTCCTCCTCGTGCAGCATCGATCTTATCCAAAACGTGTCCGACCGCCCGCAGCAATGCCGTCAGAGCAGTCCAGCGAGTCCGCCAATAGGGCGTTGGCCCGGCAGCCTCGAAGTCCCTCAAGGCTAGCTCGCAATCCGAGAGAACTTCCCGCGCGCGAAGCACTGTCCAGGAACGATAGCAGAAGCCCAGTTTTGTTTCATCACCGGGCGGGGCTGCGGCCCTTTCGGTCTTTCGCACACTGCGCCCCACACGTACACGTCATCCACCCTCGCTCGCCCTCGACGCCACCATCTAGCTCGCCGCATCGGCGGTGCTCCTGAACGAAGGCTTCGAGGTCGCGCAGCAGGGTCATGGTGCGGCGAGCTGGATGGTGGAGTTGAAGGCGAATGGGTCTGGATGACGTGTACGTGCGGAGCACGAATCACTAGAACTTTATCTCCTCCGGCCGCTCTCCCTTCGCCTTCGGCGCTCTCTTGAATGTCACATTCACAGGCGCTACTACTATCTCCTCTGTATAGTCACTTCCCTGAGTAGGAGGTGGCACCTATGCAACCCCTGCTGCGAGACTGGTAGGAGATTTATGAAGGAGACGACGGTCAATTCGCTCGTCGTGGCAAGAACGCTCTTTGAACAGGCGGCCGATCTCTGTGCTCGCGACGATCGCCATCTCGCATCGGCCGGGCTTGTTGTCCTGCAAGACGCTCTAGAAGTCGCGTTTTATGCCCTACTGATTGAGCGGAGCCTTGATGAAGCTAAAAATCTCGAGAGTAAGAGTTTTGATGAATTGGTGGGAGAGCTAAAGAAGGCTGGAGTGCCTGTACCGAAATCAGGCACCTTGAAGGCGATGAACAAACAACGAGTTCTGGTGAAGCATTACGCTCAGCTTGCCGAGCCGGCTACCGTCCGAGGTCATTTCGACGCCGCGCGAGACGCTCTGGCCTCGGTGGTGGCAACTGTCATAGGGAAGCCTCTCTCCGAAATCTACATGGCCGATCTTCTAGATGCGAGTGAAACGCAAGAGTTGTTGAAGGAGGCTGAGGCTCTCATAGCTTCAAAACGGTACCTCGACGCGCTCACGGCGATCAGGAAGGCGATATTCATTGAGTTCGAAGCTGATTACTCCATTTATAACTGGCGCGACTACGAGGGACAGGAGGACTTCGGCCTTGGCATGATCGGTCGAGGCGGTCTCAAGGCCCCATACTGGACACGGCGAAGAGACTGGATCCAGCAGAACGTCAAGGAACCACTGGACTACATTCAGATCGATCCCAACCGTTGGCGACTGGACGCTACTGAATGGGGTATCAACACCGCAGAGCTTCAGAATGTCTGCAATCTCACACCCGCGGTCTTCCGCGCTGACAAGAACAGCAAGTGGAGCAAAAAGTACGACGCAGCCTTCCCCACGAAGGGAGCGACAGTTGCCAACGCAAAGTACTGCCTAGATCGTGCTATCGCAGTGATCTTGAAGAAACGGGAACACTACGGCGCAGCAAGATACTCGAGGTTCGGTCCGTTAGTGAAGCTGCCGAATGGGTATGTTGGCGACAGCGTCTATGCATCGGCGTCACCCGATTCGCCGGTGGTTCATGTCGTCTCGAACGACTTCGAGTACATCATATTCGAGGTGGTTGATGGGTTTGACCCTGCTCACCGATTTCTCCGGATCCACGGAGAGTCGCGCGAGAAGAATGAGCGCGGGTGGTCTACTCACTATGCATCTGGCTATCTCCGCGACCGAGATATCGTCTGATGTGTCGGTAAACCGATCGACACCATTACGCCAGGTCTAAAGTCCCTCGGCGGCGGTCTGGCCGATGGTCGCGTGCCCTATGCGCCTGAACCCACCTCACGCCGGTCTCCGTCGAGCCTTGAGCGGGACGAACGTGGGAGGCTCCCGCCAGGGAAGATGTTGGGCCAGGGTCCGCATCGTGTTCATCAGGTCCTCGGTGCCGTACCGAACCTGAACGTCGATCCCGCGCAGCAGCTGATCCAGATCCACCACAACGCCGGTCTCAAGCGTGACGTGGTACTTCTTGTCGCTCTCCATGCTCGCCTCCTCCATGTGCCTATCTATATCCCTCTGGAGCGCAGGTCCGCTCCCGGTAACGCAGGGACATGATCACATCAGATCGAGATCCGTCCGGGTAACGCCGGGGAGTTCGGGCCAACCGACCGTCCGGCGGACCTAGTAAACCGGACGGACGGTCAGTTGGGTGGACTGAAGGTCCACCACCCCACAACACTGACCGCTGCGTTCCCGACGGACAGAATCGCCGGACAGTTGAAAGCCTTATAACACCTCGATTTAGCTCGCATTTGAACTGTCCGGCGACTGTCCGGCCGGACGGTCCGGACGGTTGGCCTGCACGTACCGCCTCCCCTTCGCCGCGGCGCCCTCGGCCTGAACTCGCCCGTCGGCTACGAGGATCTCGATCGCCTCTAAGACCCGGTCGCGGGACAGCCGGGTCGCGTCCTGAATCCCTTGGCGTGACATTGGGGTGCTCAGCGCCGCCCACACGCGCTCGGTGTCGGCGTTGAGCTTGATGTCGACCTTCGGCCCCGTGGCCACCTCCCATTCACGCTCGTCCACGAGCACGATGTCTAGACGCGCTGGTGTCTCGGCGTGACGCCCTTCAGCCAGCAGTTCGCGACGGTTGCTCTCCCGGTCCGGACGTTTGAGCGAGAGGATCACATCGGCCAGGCCAGGAAGGCTGCTGGCTCCGCGCGAGCCCTTGGCGTTGTCGTTCTTGCCGTCGTGGTGGAGGGCCAGCACACAGGCCCCCGTGTCGTGGGCCAGGTCCAGGAGCGGCTCGACTTCCTTGAGCATCTCGGCGTTGTCGTTCTCGTTCTCGATGTTCCAGAATCTGGAAATGGTGTCGATGAGTACGAACCCGATGTCGTGGGCCTTGATGTACGCCCGGATCTCCGCGATGACCTGCGGGGAGTTCTTGAGTCGCTTCGGGTGGACGTGGATGTGGTCGTAGCTGGTGGCCCCGAATCTCCGCAGGCGCTCCTGGATGTCGCGCTGGGTCTCCTCCACACCGACGATGAGCACGTTGACCCGTCTCGGTACCGCGCGCACCACAGGCAGGCCGTTCTTGTCCTTCTCCGGCTGGCGCACCATGACGTTGCCGCATGTGGCTCGGTCCAGGAACGGCACGCCTCTCGAGATCGCGATGGCGAGCGGGTAGGCCAGCGTGGACTTGCCGAACTTCGTATAGCCGGTCAGCTCCGCGAAGCTCCCGGCCGTTAGGTAACCGTCCCAGATCCACTTCGGCGTGGTGCTGGGCTTATAGAGGAAGGTGTCGAGCGTGACCGGGGCGAAGCCGGCGTCTGTGTCCGCCGCGGCGAAGGGCTTGATCGCCCGGTGAATCTCCCATGCTTCCGCCAGCGCCTCGGGGCCTTTGGTGAGCGCCGTTGCCGTGGCCATGAGCCCCGTCTCGAGGTTGCGGTAGTCGAGCCACTTGCGGATCTCGTTCTCGATGAACGCCGGGTCACTGGGCACCTCCGTGACCATCGTGTACTGCCACTCCTGCTCCACGGCGGCCTGCTCGATCTCGGAGTATTTCTCCATCTCGGCGCGGAGAAGCTCATCCACGATCTCTTCCGTCGGTCGAGCCTTGTACTGCTCCCAGTACTCGGCAATCACCTTGGCGATGCGCCAGCGTGGGGCTCGGTTGCTGTTGTCACCGAACAGGTCCGGCGTGAAGGCACCGGGCAGTCTGGTGAGCGTCTCGCCGTAGATGGTGGAGGCGACGACGGTCCGTTGAAACCCGTCGCCCCACGGCGGCGCCTTGGCCGCGAAGTTCGTCGGTACAGATTGCTGCTCTGTGTCTTGCTGCTGTTCGTCCACGACCGTCTCCTTCAAAGGCAGACTGCGGCACTGCGTTGACGGTCGTGAGGTTTACCTCGGCGGGGTACGAGTCACCATTCCCCACCTGACCGTCGCAAATGCTCGGCACCAACGCGCCGAGCGTGTCTCCGTGCCGCTCTGCGTCTGGCGAGGGTGAAGGCTTGGGGCCCCATCGGAGCCCCACCCTCTTGCGACTGGTCGGGAACGGTGACTGACGCCAGTATAGAGACGCGGTCGGAGCGTTTCAAGCGGCAAACGCGACTAGCGGCGGACGCGCTCCACGTCCGCAGCTGAATACGGCCGAGCCTACTCCGCCATCGCCGACGGTTCGGGCCACCATCGAGGCCGCGCTCGCGCAGGGCGTGACAACCGTGCGGGCGATCCGTGAACTGACCGGCGTGAACAAGAAGACGATCATCAAGCACCTCCGGCTCATGGGTCTGCTGCCCACACTGCCCGCCTCCGCGTAGTTCGTACCTTCCGCAAACTGTCCGGAGCCCCGCGCACGACGTCATGGATATACTGGACTGTGATGGGATCTAAAGTTCTTACCGACACGTTCGATGCTTGCAGGTTGCTCGGTGTAAGCGAGTCGTCCATTCGACGATTCGTGAATAACGGCTCGCTGGTGCCGGTGCAGCGCATCGCCGGGCTGTTCGTGTTCAACACCGCCGACGTGCTGGGGCTGAGAGACGCTCGGGCGGTGGACCCGTCGATCACGACGATCAAGAAACTGAGGCCGACCGTCGGCGAGCGCATGGCCCAACAACTTACGGAGGCAAGGTGATGGATGAATTGTTGATCGAGGCGGAGAAGCTGATCGACGAAGCGGATGCCCAGTCGCGCCAGGAGCGCGTGGAATCCACGGCACGCCGGCTCAAGGCCATCAAGGATGAAGAGGTTCGCACGGCCGATGTGCGCCGGGTCAAGGCGGCTGGAGAAGCGCGGGTGGCGAAGATGTACGAGACCAGCGCGCCGGCGGTGACCATCGAAGGCCACGGTCTCGTCGTGCGCATCACGGTCGCTCACCCTGATCTCGCTGTGTCCCAGACGGCAGAACAGGCCGTGAAGAACGTCCAGCGGCTGTTCATCCATCGCTTCCAGGACCAGACCGGTCAGGTTCGCGCGATCAAAGCGTTCGATCCCGTGGCGTGGCGCCAGCGGATACGGCCGTTCGTCGAGGATGAACTTCGCCAGCTTCTCAAGCTCGCCCCGCAGCTGGTGTCGATCGAGGAGCTGATGAGATGAAGATCGTGATCTTGGACAAGGCCAAGCGGTTCGCGCTCGGTGTGATGCCGCGTGAGGGCATGACCGATGAGCAGGTGTGGGACCAAGCGTGGACGGTGGCGAAGGCCAAGTCCATCGGCACCGTACTCAAGGACGGTTCTCAGGGCCGTGCAGCGATCGTCGAGAGCTACATCTACCCGGCAGAGGCGCCCAAGATGGCGGGCATCGAGCCCGGTGATTGGTTGCTCGGTGCCGTGTACGACAACAGATCATTCGCCGAAATGGCGAAGGGAGAGAACGTGATGAAGAACGTGAGCAAGCGCGAACAGCCGTTGAACGCCGGCCGGTCATTCTGGTCGGACGCTGTGTTCGAGGAAGACAAGGAAGTCGCGGGTACGCCACGGTCCACGCAAAGCCAAGTCGATGCAGCGTTCAAGCGCTGGGGTACGGACCCGTCGACCCGTTACACGTCCAAGGAACCCGGTCTCGTCACGCCGCACGGCGACAACTGGCTGAAGGGCAACGAGCCGGCGTATCTCGGTGGGGACGAGCGCCCGAATGTGGATGATGCGTTTCCGCTCGATGGCGGCAAGCCGTACGCGCTCCTGGCCGACGGTGGAGAGCCGGGCGACGGGATGTTCGGTCCCTCCTCGGACGGTGTGAAGGAGTCGATGAGGTACCTGACGCCCGAGGCCCACGGTATCGTCACGCCGGCCGGGTTCCGGCCTGTCTTCAAGGCGCGCGAGAGGATCGAGCGAGGTGGTCGCGGGTTCCGCGTGAGCTTCGCGAACCTCCTGTCATGAAGCGCCTGCTCGCCAAGCGCGCCGAAGCGCTGGACATCCTCACGCACCTGATCGCCCGGTATGCCGAGGAGAGGGCTCAGGCGTATGAGTCAGTCGGCCGGCACGCTGAGGCGAAAGAGATCCGACGCTCGACGGCCGAGAGCCTGCACCGTGCGGATGAACACGGCGCCCGGGCCAAGGCGCTGATCGGTCCCTACAGCTACGATCCGGATGCGGCCGAGGAACGTCGGCGGCGTGCCCTCGAAGAGGAAGACGAAGATCGCAACCCTCCTCCTCTCCCGGACGACGAGCAGATGGACAGCGAGCCCGGGTTCCGTGGTCGGGATCGTCGGCGAAGTGGATCAGGAAGACTTGACGGGGCCAGGCTCGAGTCGAAGCGGACGAAGCGTCCGAGAATCTTATAGGAGAAATAGCAATGAATGCAAACGATCGAGTGAATATCCTGATTGGAGCGGTAACTGAAGCGTTGGATACGGTTGATGACGACGGGACCTCTCCACCGACGATCGCGGGGCTGAAGTTGACTCCGGGTGACGGTGGCATTGTCATGGTCCACGCGAGGAACAACGGTAAACGGTGCACGTGCAACCTGTCAGCGGAAAGATTCAAAGAGTCTCCGATGATGTGTGCTGAATACCGAAGCGAGATGAATGCCATGCAGGCGGCGATGGAAAAAGAGTTTCGCCGGCGGGCGACCGGCAAGGTATGAATCGATCTGCCGCCGCGGTAGGTCAAAAGTTTCGTCGTGGGGGCTTTCCTGTGCTCTCCTCCCTGTCCCGGGCGGGGCACCACGGCGACGTTCGCCCCGGGGCTACTTCACCCAAAGGGCGTCAGGCAATTGTGCCTGGCGCTCTTCGTGGTGAAAAGTAAGTCGGGTGCGGATACCAGCCTGCGCTCGACACCATGGCGAAGCGATGAACGCCGACATTCTGCAACGGCTGATTCACAGCACACATACACCATTGATTGACGACACCAGGACATCGCTCGTCCGAGATCATACCCGCGCGCTCGTCGCGAGATTGTTGTACATCCGTAAAAAGATTGCCGAGCGTCGCGCGCAATCGTCATCGGTGGTGCTTGACCTAGCCGAAGCCGAAGCGTTCGCGTGGGTGCTCAGGATTATCACGCATCCGGCCGCTCAAGTTATCGCGCAGGAGCAAGTGAGTGTACCGGACGAGCCGTCCTGCCCGTCGTGCGGGCAAAGCCTATGACCACGGTGACCGCCCGGGCAGCCCGCGTGAAGCTCCCAAAGGTCTATTTAGGGTCTTCGATGGCCAACATGGCTCGCGTGCGCGACCTCAACGAGCAGCTTCGCGAGCTTGGCCTGGACGTCGTGAGTACATGGGCGGCCGAGCCCCCGGACCGCATTGCCCGGGTGGCCGCTATCGCCGACGCACGTGAGTTGCTGTCCGCCGACATGGTGGTCATCGACACGACGGTGCCGTCCAGCACGGGCGGATGGCATTCAGAGATCGGCCTGGCCCTGGCTTCGGGCAAGACCCTCGCCATCGTCGGCCCCTGCACGAACATCTTCGCCGAACTGGCAACGCAGAAGTTCTACGACTGGGAGGAGTGCTTCGCGTGGTTGCGTCTGGTCGTCCAGGTCGAGAAGGTGCTCGGGTAATGCCGCGAGGAAGATCGCGACCGGGATGGCCGAAGCAGCTTCCCTGCCTCCGTTGCGATCGTCTGCGTCTCTGTACGTCTCCCGGTGATCCCCTTCACGTGCGGTGCGTCCAAGTTCTCGAGCGCGAGCCCGTGGTCATCGCCATCAACCGGGATGGCCGTTCGTCACCAGCACGGCGGGCCGACTGAAAGGAGAAGGATCGTGGGGAAGGTACCAGGGGGCGAAATCGTAAAGCGTACGACCGAAAGCGGGGAGACATACTACCCGGCCGTGTGCGGGGTCTGTGCGGCGGAGATCGTTGGAGGGACGGCCCTCGTCGTTCACTACTGGACGCATCATCGTGAGCTGGTCGGAACGATTGCGTGGGGTCCGCTGGGCACTGAGCGCCTGAAGCGCCCGGTGACCTACGACGAACGCGAGGTGCTGGCGGCACGGGCTCGGGGTGAACTCTGATGACAATCTGCACGCGGTACCGGAGCGGGCGACCCCTCGTACCATCCCCGAGGCCGGCAGCTGCGTATGGGCAGCGTGCAGTAAGACCATGAAGAAGTCGAAGCGGATGACGTCGCTCGCGTTGTTCAAGAAGCGCCGTGCAAGGGCGCTCTATGCGGCGTAAGACCATCGACGACGTCCTGGCCCCGAAGCCGAAGAGGAGCCGCAAGGCGGACGCCGAGATCACATGGCGTGAGGCGTGGTCCACGATCTTCGCCGAGTGGTTCGACGGTCCGACGTGGACACCGTGGCTGACGGTTGGCCTGGCGATCTTCGGCGAGGCGATGACGGACGAGGAGTTCGAGACATTCAAGCGGTTCACCAACCGCACCGTCGCCCCGGACAGGCCGGCTCGTGAAGTCTGGTTGGCCTGCGGAAGGCGTTCGGGCAAGAACTGGTTCTGTGCCGCAATCGTCGTCTTCCTCGCATGCTTCCGGAAGCACGAACTCAAGCCCGGCGACCTCGGAAGAATCATGCTTCTCGCGGTCGACCAAGACCAAGCCAGCGAAGCATTCCGATACACGCGCGAGTTGATCTACTCCATCCCGGCGTGTGCGGCGATGGTGGTGCGAGAGTCCACGAAGTACGGGTTGCTGCGGTTGGAGCTGAACAACCGCATCGAAATCTTGATCAAGCCGGCCGACAAGAGACGAGTCCGAGGCCGGACGCTGCTCGCCGCCATCTGCGATGAAATTGCGTTCTGGTGGAACGACGATATTTCCGCCAACCCGGACAACGAAGTGATCAAGGCGCTCAAGCCGGCCATGCTCGGCATCAAGGCCGCGTTGCTGATCGCGTGCTCAAGCACGTATGCGCGGAAGGGCACGTTGTGGGAAGCCTACGTCAAGCACTTCGGGAAGGACAACGACCGCGTGCTGGTCTGGCAGGCCGCCACATGGGAGATGCGCCCGGACACCAGCGAAGAGTTCCAGACGTTCCTGGCCGAGCAGAAGGCCGATGATCCGATCGGGTACGAGAGCGAGTACGGGGCGCAATTCAGAAAGGACTTGGAGAGCTACACGTCGATCGAAGCCGTTGAGGCGGTGACGATCCAGGGCCGGTCGTGGTTGGCGTACGACGAGGGCGGGCGGTTCTACGCGTTTCTTGATCCGGCTGGTGGTCGTGGGATAGACAGTGCGGCCCTCTGCATCGCCAGAGCCATGAACGACCTGGCCGTGGTGTGCCGGTTGATTGAGTGGCGGTCTCCGTTCTCGCCAACGGCCATTGCGCCAGAGATCATCGAGGTCATGCAGGAGTACCACCTGACCAAGCTGTTCGGCGATAACTACAGCGGCGGCACGTGGGCGGACATCCTGAAGGACGCCGCGAAGAAGGTCGCGTACCCCTTCACCTACACGATCTCCGAGAAGCACAAGTCGGACATCTACCACGACCTGATGCCGCTGCTGAACGGCAAGCGCGTCGAGCTTCTTGATCCGACCACGGGCCTCGCCCAGGACCGGGCCCTCAAGCAATTGGTGGCGCTAGAGCGGACCACGTCTCGTCAGGGCAAGGACAGTATCAGTCATCCGCGCGGGGCCATGGATGATCTAGCGAACGTGATGAGCGGAGCGTTGCTGTTGGCCGGCATCCGAAAGCCAAGTGGGGCCGTGGTCGCGTCGCATACGCAATCGTGGTTGCCGCGGCCGATGACGAGACCAAGGTCGGATCGCACCGCCCCGTGGAGGATGGGCGACGAGATCTATCGAGCGCCGTGGGAGAACGACCGATGAGACGGCGAGAGGTCGAGGGACTGGACAACCGGTCGAGCTTGGCCCGGACGATCAATAACCGGCGGCAGAGTCTCTATCGAGACCTGGGCGGGTACCGGTCGATGTCCGAGCAACAGAAGTCCTTGGTCGAGGTCGTGGTACGGGCCAAGGCGCTCCTGGATGCCATTGATACGCGCCTCCTGCAACGGGTCGCGAAAGGACAAGAGTTGAGTCCGACGGCGGTCAACGACCGGCAACGGTTCGCGAACTCGTACGAGCGGACCCTGAAGCTTCTGGGTATCGAAAAGCGGAAGAAGATGTCGAGTGTCGCGGCGGTCACGAGACGGATCGCCCGGCGCCGGCAGACCCAGACGCCACCGGCAGCGTGATATGTTGCGGGACCGGTACAAGAACATGGCCGGGCGTGGGCGAGATGTACGGCTGGAACCAGCGGTGCGTCGACCGGTGCTCCCACCGACGTAGGAAGGCTGAAAACAGGATCACAGACCAAGAGTAGGGACCGGGCCAACCTCATCCCTCCCCTGGCCCGAGGGGTAGTGGTGCCCCCAACCGGACCCTCCGCCCGCAACGTACCCGGTAGCCTTGGCCCAGGTGCGCACGAACACCTCTCCAGGTGCCAAGGGGCAGGGGCCAGCTCCTCGCGCTCCCTCCAGGCGCTCCTAGC
>Ga0184610_1000299_pt1 | contig 12267 bp, 12 predicted proteins | sample PLM1_100_coex_FD_133011 | JGI IMG/M metagenome (GOLD analysis project Ga0184610, IMG submission 133011) | Groundwater sediment microbial communities from an aquifer in East River, Colorado, USA - PLM1_100_coex | ecosystem: Environmental > Terrestrial > Soil > Riparian zone | place: USA: East... | reverse complement strand
GGATCGCGATGTGGCTGTGAAGATGTGGGAAGACACATAGGTCAGATCATGTATGTGCGGGCTTTGCAGGGGTTTCCGCCGATAGAGTAGGTGGCCCTAAATCGAATAAGGAATTGAGTCGGCGCACCGTCCGTTAGACGCGGAAAGAGGTTCCGCGAGGAGGGAAGCGCCTGATCGCATTAGTAGGTGTCGTTCTTGTCCTGATCATTCTGTGGGATGCCTTTGAGACCGTCGTATTGCCCCGGCGTGTCGCCAGGCGCCTCAGAATCACCGGCATCTACTATCGTGTGTTTGGAGAGCTCTGGTTCGCGATCGCCGAGCGGCTGCGCGATGCTCGACGGCGCGAGGCGTTTCTAAGCCTGTTTGGTCCCCTCTCGCTCATCTTGCTGCTCGCGACGTGGGCGGCCGGACTCGTCCTTGGCTTCGGGCTCATACACTGGGAAGCGGGTGCGCGGGCCACGCCCGTCGAGGAGACCGCCAACTTCTGGACGGCGCTGTATTTCAGCGGGTCATCGTTCTTTACGCTCGGGCTTGGCGACGTCGCGCCGCGGACGGGCTTCGGGCGTACTGCCGCAGTGGTGGAGGCAGGTACAGGCTTCGTGCTGCTGGCCCTCGTGGTCGGCTATCTTCCAGTGTTGTATCAGGCGTTTTCGCGACGTGAAGTAGAGATTTCGATGCTCGATGAGTGGGCCGGCTCGCCTCCGTCGGCCGGGGAACTGCTTCGGCGATTGGGCAGATGGGGTGATGTCGGAGCGGTGAGCGTGTTCTTAAGCAGGTGGGAAGAATGGGCGGCGGACTTGCTGGAGAGTCACATCTCCTATCCGATCCTGGCGGGCTTCCGATCGCAGCACGGGAATCAGTCCTGGGTGGCCGGGCTCACGACCATCCTCGATGCCTGCGCTCTTGTGATCAGCAGCGTGGAGGGGGTGCCCCACCGCGCCGCCCATCTCACGTTCGCGATGGCCCGGCACGTCGCTGTAGATCTGTGCCAGGTGCTCGGTACCCCGCCCCTGGCGCCGGAGAGGGATCGGTTGCCGCCTGCAGAACTCGCGCGTCTTCGTGTGACGCTTCGCGAGGCCGGGGTCACGATCCGCGAGGATCAGACTTCAGCTGCGGCGCTTGGCGATCTGCGCGCAATGTACGAACCGTACGTCAACTCGCTTGCGGACTTTTTGTTGTTGCCTCTCCCGAACTGGCTGCCCGAGCCCGGGGTGCGCGACAACTGGCAGAAATCAAAATGGGTATGAACCTCGTCTTCATCAGCCTGGATGACCGGCGTGAAGACATTCAGCCCGCGGAGGATCTCACCGCGCGAGAACTTCAGGTGCTTCAACTTCTCGCCGAAGGACTGTCGAACAAAGCGATTGCTCAACGCCTCCAGATCAGCGAGCACACGGCGAAGTTCCACGTTGCCGCAATTCTTGGAAAACTTGAGGCACACACACGAACTGAGGCCGTGACCAGAGCCGTGCGTCAGGGTCTGATCATTCTGTAACCTCACCGTCCCTACCCGAATGGCGGATGCCCGTCGCTTGGGTCCGTGGCATTGTGGATCCGGAGGTGGTACATGTGCAGAATCTAGCGGAACTTTCAGATGCGCTGGCAGAGATTGTTGAGAGGGCCGGTCAGGCCGTGGTGCGAGTGGAAGCCCGCCGCAGGTGGCCCTCGAGCGGGGTTGTGTGGGCCGATGGATTGATCGTGACCGCGGCCCACGTTGTGGAACGGGACGATGAGATTCAGATCGGCATCGCAGGCGATCGAACCACTGACGCCACTCTCGTCGGCCGCGATCCCTCGACTGATGTCGCCGTGCTGCGCAGCGATGCCGTGACCGGGGTGCAGCTCCCTCAGTGGGCCGATCCGGGCGCAGTCAAAGTCGGCCAGCTCGTGCTCGCGATCTCCAGACCCGGGCGGAGTGCACGGGCATCACTAGGGATCATCAGCGCAGCTGGTGGAAGCTGGCGGACGCCTGCGGGCGGAGAGATCGAGCGCTATATTCAGCCAGATGTGGAACGCGCGTTGGGATTCTCAGGTAGCTTGCTGGTTGACACATCTGGCAGAGCTCTCGGGGTAAACACTTCGAGACTGATGCGTCGCACGCCGATGACCATTCCGTCGCCCACGCTCCGCAGAGTCGTGGAAACGCTGGTCAAACACGGGCGGATCCGGCGAGGGTATCTTGGAATTGGTGGTCACCCGATTCGCCTTTCCGAAACGATCGGCCAGCAGGCTGGACAGCGCCGGGGTCTCATCATCATCTCGGTTGAGCCCGGAAGTCCGGCTGATCGCGGCGGTCTGTTCGTCGGTGATATCATTGTCGCCATCGACCAGACGCCAATACGTCATCCCGGTGAGGTCTCCGCGCGCCTGGATGAGAAGTCGATTGGAAAGCCGCTGGTTCTCCGCGTCGTGCGGGCCGGGAAAATCGCCGAGGTGACCCTGACGGCGGGGGAACGTTAGACTCGGATCTCAGTCAGGCGGGTGGAGGTTCACGGTGAATACGACGGCGACCACAACGGCGATGCGAATCGACTACGCCTCCACCCTCTCCGGCCAGACGAAGACGTTCATTCTTGCGGGCGTATTACTGGGACTGTTTCTGGCAGCGCTCGATCAGACCATCGTCGCCACAGCGCTGCCGGCGATCATCGCCGACCTGCGCGGGATCGACCTGCTGGCGTGGGTGTCGACCGGGTATCTCCTCGCCAGCACCGCGATGGTTCCCATCTACGGACGGCTCTCGGATTTCTACGGCCGGCGCGCCGTGCTGCTCTTTGGAATTGTCGTGTTCCTGGCCGGGTCGGCACTGTGCGGCGTGGCCGCGACCATGATGCAGCTGGTCGGCTTTCGCGTGTTACAAGGGATCGGCGCGGCGGCGCTCACCTCGACGGCGTTTGCCGTGCCTGCTGATCTGTACCCGCCGGCCGAGCGTGCCCGCTACCAGGGACTGTTTGGCGCGGTCTTCGCGCTGGCGAGCGTGATCGGCCCGTACGTGGGCGGACTGCTCACGGACCAAATCAGCTGGCGCTGGGTGTTTTACGTGAACGTGCCGTTGGGAGCGATCGCGGTGCTGTTCATTCTAGCGCGCATGCCAGCGCTGGCAAGCGGCCTACGAGCGGCGATCGACTGGACCGGGACGGCATTATTGATTCTCGCCACCGTGCCCCTGCTGCTTGGACTCACGCTGGACAAATCGCTCTATCCATGGAACTCGCCCATGATCGTTGGGTTGTTCTTGATGGCTGCGACGGCAACGGTGGGCTTCATTATCGTCGAGCGACGCGTGCCGGCGCCGGTCATCCCGCTGGACCTCTTTAGAAACCGCACGTTTACCGTGGTGGTGCTCGCCTCGCTGCTCACGGGCGCGGCGTTCTTCGGCGCCATAGTCTTCATATCGCTTTTCATGGTGAACGTCGTCGGCGTCTCGGCCACGGCCGCGGGGACGACGCTCATGCCGCTCACGATGGGTGTGGTGGCGGGTGCGTTCACCTCGTCGATGATCGTGCAGCGGCTGGGTCGCTACAAGGTGCCGATGCTTGTCGGCTACGTGATCTCCATTATCGGATTTCTGCTGCTTTCCGCGATGGATGCGTCGGTCACCCGCTCCGGCGTGACGTGGCGGATGATCGTGCTCGGCCTTGGCCTGGGGCCGACGATGCCGCTGCTAACGCTGGTTGTCCAGAACGCCGTGTCCTATGACAGAGTCGGCGCGGTCACGGCAGGTCGCCAGTTTTTCATGCAGATCGGATCCGCGGTCGGCATTGCTGTGTTCGGCGTGGTGCTGACCGGCGCCCTCACTTCCGAATTCCGCTCGCACGTCGGCCCGCAATTGGCGCAGCTGCCGCTTGAGGTGCGGGCGCAACTCGACCTTGAACAGCTGCGCAGTGGCCAAGGCGGCCGCAGCGCCGGGCTGCTGGCACAAATGGATTTACAGTCGCCGCTGCGCCGCGCAACGCGCGAAGCGTTCGCGAAGAGCGTGACACGAGTGTATCGTTATGCCGTGTTTCTTGCCGCCGCTTCGCTGCTGGTGATCCTCGCCTTGCCGGAAGTCCCGCTTCGTACAACCAATCTCCCGCGGGCAGGACCGCCGGTCGCCGCCGAGTAACCCAGCCGGGAGGACTCGCGTGGCCAAACCGAGGAGCAAGCCGCGTGTCGCGAAGAAAGACGAAATTCTTGCCTGGATCATCCGCCGTTGCGATGAGACGTACCGGCGCGGCAATTGGTCTGGTCCCGGCGTAGGGAAAGCGCTCAAGGGCGTGACCCCTGAAGAGGCGCATTGGCGGCCGCAACAAGACCAGCACCACATCGCCGAGCTCGTGCTGCACATGGCCTACTGGAAGGATGCGGCCACCGCGATCCTGGCGGGACAGCCGTGGAAGTATGACGATGCGCAGAACTGGCGTACCGCGCCCGACACTGCAGAGGGATGGGTTCAGGCGCGGGCCGAACTGGACCGCGCCCACGGCCGCTTGATGAGGACCCTGCGCGGACTGCCTCGCGCCCGTCTGATGAAGACGATTCATCGGTCCGTGCGCGGGATCGATTTTGCGGTGGACATTGCCACACACGATACGTATCACAGCGCGCAGATCTTCGTGCTGCGCCGGTTGTACAGTGGCCGAGCGCCCCGCACCCATGGAGCTTGACTCTGGACATGACGCGCGACGACGCGTGGAGCTTACTCTGCGAATGGATCACGAACCCGAATCTGCGCAAGCATCTGCTGGCAGCCGAGGCCGCGATGCGAGCCTACGCTCGAAAATTCGAGGAGGACGAGGAAGCGTGGGGGGCCGTCGGTCTCCTCCACGATCTCGATTATGAGCGGTGTCCTTCGCAGGACGCCGGCCATCCTTTTGTCGGTGTGGAGGAGTTGCGCAAACGGGGCGTCCCCGACGCGTGGGCGCGCGCGATTCTGTCTCATGCTGACTATTCCGACGTGCCGCGTCGATCGTTGATGGAAAAGACGCTTTACGCGGTCGATGAACTCGTCGGCTTCATCATTGCGGTCGCCATGGTGAAACCGGGCAAGACGCTGGTTGAAGTGGATGTTCCATCGGTCCGGAAAAAGATGAAGGATAAGGCGTTCGCCCGAGGGGTCAAGCGCGAGGACGTGGTCAAGGGCGCTGATGAACTCGGGATCCCGCTGGACGAGCACATCGAATTCGTGATCGGAGCCCTGCAAAAGTCTGCCTCTCAACTGGGGCTCTGATAGGAAAATTTTTGCGCGTCGTGGAAACTTTGACGCGCCGGAAGTTCAAAGACTGTCTCAAATTGGGGCTGCGCGGCGATGACCTTTCAGGATCGCCGGGAAGCCGGTCGGCAGTTGGCTGTCGCGCTCGCCGCGTACCGCGACCGGCGGCCGTTTGTACTGGCCATCCCGCGGGGCGGCGTCATCGTGGGTTACGAGGTGGCGAAAGCGCTCGGCGCTCCGCTGGACGTGGCCGTCCCGCGCAAGTTGCGTGCCCCGTTTAATCCGGAGCTCGCCGTCGGCGCGGTCGCGCATGACGGCAGCGTCTATCTCGACTCCCCATTGGTGAGCCATCTGGATGTCACTGAGGAGTACGTGCGCGAGGAGACCGCGCGCCAACTCGAGGAGATTCGTCGGCGCATGCAGATCTACCGCGGCGATCGCCCGCCTGCGGTGCTTGAGGGGACGGCCTCGATCGTCGTCGACGACGGAATCGCGACAGGATCGACGATGATCGCGGCCCTGCGTGCGACGCGGGCGGCGCGTCCGGCGCACCTGGTCGCCGCGATCCCCGTGGCGCCTGCGGAAGGAGTGGCGATGCTGCGCCGCGAGGCTGACGACGTCGTCTGCCTGTACACGCCACCGATGTTCTACGCGGTCGGTCAGTTCTATGTCGACTTCGCGCAAACGGACGATGCGGAAGTCGTTGAGCTGCTCAGGCGCCGCGACGAGGAGCTGAAAGGCGACTAAGTAGTTCGAGATATGGCCATCAATCAACTCAAGCGCACAAGCCTCTACGACGTGCACGTTGCCGCCGGCGCGCGGATGGTGGAATTTGGCGGGTGGCATATGCCGGTGCAGTATTCTGGCATCGTCGACGAGCACCGCGCCGTTCGTTCCGCGGCGGGATTGTTCGACGTCTCCCACATGGGCGAGGTCGAGGTCGCGGGCCCGGGAGCGCTGGAGTCCGTGCAACGCGTGGTCACAAACGACGCAGCGAAACTCTCCGTCGGGCAGGTCCTGTACTCTCCGATGTGCACCCCGTCGGGTGGCATTATCGACGACGTGACCGTCTTCAGGCTGGGCGAAGCGCGCTTCCTCTTTATCGTCAATGCCTCGACCACGGCCAAGGATCTCGCCTGGATCGCAGAGCACACACGTGGGGCGCAGACCCTCGACCGATCCAGCGAGTTTGCGCTGCTGGCGCTGCAGGGACCGCAGGCGCAGCCGATCCTGCAGCGGCTGACGAGGATGGACCTGTCAGCGCTGAAATCCTTCCATATCGCGGCAGAGGTGAATGTTGCCGGCGTGCGGTGTCTGGTCTCCCGCACCGGGTACACCGGAGAGGATGGGTTTGAAATTGCTCCGCCGTGGGACGAGGCGCCGCAGGTCTGGGAGGGATTGATGGAGACCGGGCGGCGCGAAGGACTGATGCCGGTCGGTCTCGGCGCCCGCGATACCCTACGTCTCGAAGCGGGCTTCATGCTGTACGGCAACGACATCGATGAGACCACCAGCCCGCTCGAGGCGCCGCTCGGGTGGACGGTGAGATTCGACAAGGGCCCGTTCATCGGGCGTGAGATCTTACTGGTGCAGAAGGAACAAGGAGTCACCCGGAAACTTGCAGGGTTCGAAATGACGGGGCGCGCGATTCCCCGGCATGGATACCCGTTACGAGTAGGGGACGAAGAGATTGGACGCGTGACCAGCGGAACCTTTGGCCCCTGGGTGAACAAGAGCATAGGGATGGGCTACGTGCCCAAAGCGTTAACGAAGAGCGGAACACCGGTGGACGTGGACATCCGAGGCAAGGCAGCCCGCGCCACAATCGTGAAGCTTCCTTTTTACAAGAGAACAACGGGATAAAGGGATAGAGGGATAAGGGGATAAGGTAAATGCCCGTGCATGTTGTACGCTATTTACCTTATCCCTTTATCCCCTTCTCCCCTTATCCCGTAGTTCCGCAAGGAGCATGGTAATGTATCCCAAGGAACTCCGGTACTCGACGGAACACGAGTGGGCCAAGGTAGAGGGAAAACAAGTCCGGGTCGGGATCACGAAATTTGCCGCGGAGAAACTCACCGACGTTGTCTTCGTCGACCTTCCACAGAAAGGCGTGAAAGTCGGGTACATGCAGCCGTTTGGTGTCATTGAGTCTGTGAAAGCCGTCTCCGATCTCTACTCGCCGATCAGCGGCACCGTGGTCGACGTCAACACGAAGCTGGTCGATGCCCCGGAGGTCGTCAACACGGATCCCTACGGGGAGGGCTGGATGATTCTCGTACAGCCTGAAGATTCGAAAGAACTGGACAAGCTGATGACCGCCGATCAGTACGCCACGATGGTCGGAGAATCCGGATCGTGACGGCCCGGCGCAAGGGTGTGGAAGTCGAACGCCGCGTTCAGCATAAGTACATCCCAGCCACTGACGCCGAGCGGGAAGAGATGCTTCGGGCCATCGGCGTCGGCTCCGTTGAAGCATTGTTCGCGGACATCCCCGAGGCAGTGCGGCTCGATCGGCCGCTGGCCCTCCCCCCTGCCCTCAGCGACCCGGAGCTCATCGCGCAACTCCGCGCCCTCGCCCAGGTAAATCTGGATTGCGACCGCGCGACCTCCTTCCTGGGTGCCGGGGCGTACGACCACTACGTGCCAAGCGTCGTGTGGCACCTCGCGGGGCGCGGGGAGTTCCTCACGGCCTACACGCCTTATCAGGCGGAGTTGATGCAGGGCGAGTTGCAGGCCGGCTACGAGTACCAGAGCATGCTGTGTGAGCTTACGGGGATGGATGTGGCTAACGCTTCTATGTACGACGGCGCGTCCGCGACCGCCGAGGCGGCCGTCATGGCAAAAGACCTCACGAAGCGTCCTGAAGTTCTGGTCAGCACCGCCGTCCACCCTGAATACCGCCAGGTCACCCGAACGTACGTGGCGCCGCTGGGGGTTCAGGTGACGGACGTTCCCTACCGCAACGGAGTTACCGACCTCAATGCTGTCGAAGCGGCGCTCTCGGAGCGCACCGCGGCCATTATCATTCAGCACCCCAACTTTTTCGGCTCGTTGGAAGACGCACGAGCGCTCGCGGACCTCGCGCACCGCGCCGGCGCACTCCTGATTTGCGCGATCGCCGAACCGCTGTCTCTTGGAATCCTCAAGCCGCCGGGCGCATGGGGCGCCGACATCGTTGCCGGCGAAGGCCAACCGCTCGGCAACAACCTGAACTTCGGCGGACCATACCTGGGGATGCTCGCGACGCGGATGGAGTTTGTACGCCGTATCCCCGGCCGCCTCGTGGGAGCGACGGTAGACACCGAGGGGCGCCGCGGCTTCGTGCTCACCCTGCAGACACGTGAGCAGCACATCCGGCGTGAGAAGGCAAGCAGCAACATTTGTACCAACGAAGCTCTGCTCGCGCTGGCGGCGGCTATCTACATGGCCACGCTCGGGAAGCAGGGCCTGCAGCGGGTCGCCGAGCTGAATCTGCGCAAGGCGGCCTATGCCAAGGATGCCATCGGCAGTATCCGTGGGTTTGAGATCGCCTTTGACGCGCCCACGTTCCACGAGTTCGTGGTCCGTACGCCGCTGGAGCCTGACGAGCTGAATCGCAGGCTGCTTCAGCACAACATTCTCGGCGGCGCTTCGCTCGGCCGCTGGTATCCAGAACTGCGCGACGCTTGGCTGCTGTGCGTGACCGAGCAGCGCACGCGGGAAGAGATCGACCGGCTCGTCGAGGTCCTGGAGGGAATCCGGTGACCGTGCCCGGCCAGCGGGATTTCCCGGTGATTTTCGAGTTCAGCACACCCGGCCGCGTAGGATCATCCTTCCCTGCCCCGGATGTGCCTGAGCTGGCATTGGACGCGCTGGTGCCCGTAGAGCACCTGCGCGAGGAACCGGCCGCGCTGCCTGAGGTCAGCGAGCTCGACGTCGTGCGCCACTACACCCGTCTCAGTCACCGGAACTTCAGCATCGACGAAGGATTCTACCCGCTTGGGTCGTGCACGATGAAATACAATCCGAAAATTCACGAGGACGTCGCGCGGTTGCCGGGTTTCAGCCGGCTGCATCCGTACACGCCGCCCGAGCAGGCGCAGGGCGCGCTGCAATTGTTGTGGGATCTCGAGCGCCTGCTGGCCGAGATCAGCGGGATGGATCGAGTCACATTTCAGCCGGCCGCCGGCGCGCACGGCGAGCTGACCGGCCTGCTGATGATCCGAGCATACTTTGAGTCGCGCGGCGAGCGGCAGCGCACGAAGGTAGTAGTTCCGGACTCGGCGCACGGCACCAACCCCGCTACCGCGGCAATGGCCGGTTACCAGGTCATCACGGTGAAGTCCGACGCGCGGGGCAACATGGATGTCGATGCGCTGCGCGCTGCCATGGACGATACGGTCGCCGCAATCATGCTCACCAATCCCAATACGTTGGGGCTCTTTGAGGAGCGCATCACCGAGGTCGAGGAGATCGTTCATGGAAGCGGCGCCCAGATGTACATGGACGGCGCCAACTTCAACGCGATCCTCGGCGTCACCCGGCCGGGCGATCAGGGCTTCGACGTCATGCACTTCAACCTGCACAAAACTTTTACGACACCGCACGGCGGCGGCGGTCCGGGCGCCGGGGCTGTGGGCGTGAAATCGCATCTTGTCCCATTTCTCCCCGTGCCGGTCGTGGAGCGTGACGGCGACGGGTTTCGGTTGGACACCGACCGGCCGAAATCGATCGGAAAGATCCGCGCGTTCTATGGAAATTTCGGAAACCTGGTGCGCGCCTATGCCTACCTGCGGTCGATGGGCAGCGAAGGCATGCGTCAGATCGCGGAGACCGCGGTGCTCAATGCCAATTACATGCTCGCGCGTTTGCGCTCAGCCTTTGATCGGCCGTACGATCGCCTGTGCAAACACGAGTTTGTCCTTTCCGGCATGCGACAGAAGCGGCAGTATGGCGTGACGACGAAGGACATCGCGAAACGCATCCTGGATTACGGCTTTCATGCGCCCACGATCTACTTCCCGCTCATCGTCGACGAAGCCATCATGATCGAGCCGACGGAGACGGAGAGCAAACGTACAATGGATGAATTCATCGAGGCGCTCTTGACGATCACCCGCGAGGCGAAAGAGAATCCGGACCTCGTGCGCACCGCGCCGCACACCACGCCGGTGAAGCGCCTCGACGAGGTCCGGGCGGCACGCCAGCCCGACCTGCGGTGGCGGCCCAAAGCTTAACCGCACAATGTCCGACGTCCGAGAGCCGGGGTCAGTGCCTGAAGTGAGCGGACATCCGACATCGGACCCCGGACATCGTAGTAGCCTAGTGCCGGTCAGCCTCCCAGACATCTATGCTGCGCGTGAGCGTATCGCGCCGTATGTGCATCGCACTCCCCTGCTCCCTATGTCCGTCGGCCTCTACCTCAAGTGTGAGAACCTGCAGGTCACGGGTGCATTCAAAGCCCGGGGGGCGTTTAATCACGTCCTCGCTCACCGCGCCGAGTGCGAACGAGGGATCGTGACCGCATCTTCAGGCAACCACGGCAATGCGGTCGCCTACGTCGCAAAGACCCTCGGACTGCGCGCCGTTGTCGTCGTCCCGGAGGATGTCGTCGCCGCGAAAGCCGACGCGATCATGGACTCCGGCGCAGAGCTCATTCGCTTTGGCCGGTACTCCGAAGAGCGAGTCCCCCATGCGAAAGAATTGAGCGAACGCCGGGGCCTGCACTACGTTCCTCCCTACGACGACCCGCTCATCATCGCCGGTCAAGGGACGGCGGGTCTGGAGCTCGTCGAGCAATTTCCACATGTGGAGACCGTTGCCGTGCCCGTGAGCGGTGGTGGTCTGATCTCGGGTATTGCGATCGCGGTCAAAGAGCTGCGGCCGCAGGCGAAGGTGATCGGGGTCGAGCCCGAGGGTGCCAGGCGGTTCGCGCAATCACGCACAGCCGGCAGGCTGGTTGTTCTCGAGAAAGCCGAGACGATCGCCGACGGGCTCCGCGTCCTGACGCCAGGCGCCTTGACGTGGGAGGTGACGTCGCGTTACGTCGACGAGTTCGTGGGCATCTCGGACCGTCAGATCGAAACTGCGATGCGCAGGATTCTGCTCGACGCCCACGTGCTTGCTGAGCCGTCAGGTGCCATCGCAGCCGCGTGGGCGCTCTCTGCTCCGCAACCTGCCTGTGTGGCGGTGCTCAGCGGGGGAAACGCAAGCCCCGACCTACTCCGCCGTCTGCTGGCTTAGCCCCCGACTGCTGCGGTCCCCTCCAGGCAGGAGGTACCTGTCACCGCTACCCGTTCGCCCCTCTGAGAACGCGAAAGAACGCGAAATCACGAGTAATAACGAGATATCGCGAGCGTAGAGTGTATACGCACAAACGTTCGGTCCACTGGCGACTCTGGCCCCTATGCCCAGCAGTTGATGTTCGTACGTTTGTTCGCCATACAATTAGAGCGGAGGTGTACCCATGACTCCGCTCACAGATCGGCAGCGACAGGTCCTCGAACACATCGCAACGTCCATCCGCCGCAGTGGCATCGTTCCATCGGTGCGAGAGATCGGCCATGCGCTCGGCATGCGCTCACCTTCCACCGTCCATCAACACCTGACCGCTCTGGCGCGGAAGGGGTACATCAAGCGCTACGGCGATCGGATGCGCGTCCTGGAAGTGCTCGACCGGCGCATCCTTCCAGACAGCGATGACGTGATCCATGTGCCGCTCGTCGGGCGCGTCTCCGCGGGCGTGCCAATTCTGGCGCACGAAAACATTGAGGAGATGATTCCCGTGCCTCGCAAGATGGTGGGCTGGCACGATGAGAATTGTTTCCTCCTGACGGTCCGCGGGGACAGCATGATTCACGCCGGAATTTTTGAGGGTGACATTGTGATCGTCCGCTCCCAGCCACAGGCCGACCCGGGGGAGATTGTGGTGGCGCTGCTGGGTGAGGAGGCCACCGTCAAGCGACTCGCCGTCGACGGGCGCCGCCCGTATCTACTTCCAGAAAATCCGCGCTATGGGCCGATCTACGACGAGTTTGAGGTCATCGGCAAAGTCGTCGGACTCATGCGGCGCTATGCGGGAGGGAGCCCGGCAT